>JABNAD010001125.1_pt1 | contig 11049 bp, 10 predicted proteins | sample 7240381 | NCBI WGS metagenome assembly JABNAD01 (sample SAMN11332834, study PRJNA596920) | anaerobic digester metagenome | biome: digested sludge; isolation source: digested sewage sludge-derived enrichment culture grown on H2/CO2 | place: Germany: Goettingen | reverse complement strand
TAGGACCTGATCGATTCGATGATTTTGTAAAAAACTTCAGTGAAAAACTGATTCCCGTCCAACCTTGATCACTTAAAAGGAGCTGTTGCAACCACGCAACAGCTCCTTTTTTATCAATCAAATATACGCTTAAACCTCTTCGGTATCGCATAATCCATTAACCGCTATTTATTTTTTATCAAAAAAGAAAGATTCATATTCCGCATCACTGAGATCATATTCATAGAACTCTTTAAAGAAATCTTTTGTTTCCTTTTTTAAATCAATATTTTTTGTATAATCCGGATAAAGGGTTTTTGCCAGCCACAAGAAACCGAGCGTTGATTCCGGTGAGGGACGATCCCACCAGAAACCGCCAATCGGGCATTCATACACCTGGCTGTTCTTGATGGCGTTCATATCTTGGATTCTGGCATCACCCAACAAATCAGCGGTGCCATTGCCACCCTGAGTGATGATCACATCGGGATTCCACTCCATCACCTGCTCGACGCTGATATCGCCGGTCGTATCCGTTGGAATCGCATTGACGCCGCCCGATCCTTCTATCCAGCTACGTCCCCAGGCGCCGTTATTGGCTTTGGTGATGACCTGTCCGGTATAATAAACGGACTTTCTTTCGCTTTCGGGAATCGTTGCGACAATTTTGTCCAAGTCATCCAAGGTGTCATTCCAGTGTTTTACCAATGCTTCGGCTTTTTTATCATTATTCATCATGTGCCCAAGGTTCAAGAATTCTTGTTTAAGCGAATCGATTCCAGCTGAGCCGATCAACATCGTATAAGTCGGCATACCGGCCTCTTCAATCAGGGCATTTCCCTTTTTTGATGTTACCCCAACCAGCACGATATCCGGTTCGGTGCCCATTAGCTGTTCGATATTGATATCATCAAATGATCCGGCATTTGTGACGTTATTGAACTGCGGATACATTTTTAACAACTGCGGAAATTTTGCCATGGAAGGCTGGGCGACTATCATATCGGCACCGCCAAAGATGGCCACTTCATGGGTTGTCCCTCCATTGCAGGTAATCGCAATCTTTTCAATCTTTTCCGGAAAGGTTATTTCCCGACCGGCTGCATCGATGATCGCTGTGGATTTCTGCGTAGTCGCTGTCGATTCCGCTTTGGTGGCACTACAACCACTTAAAACCACCAGGACAAGTGCCAAAGACAAAACCAGTAATGCTACTATTCTCTTCATAAAGCTTCTCCTTCTTTTCATCTCTTTTAAATCTTGATCATGAAGTGATCCATGCTGTTTTCTGGCATTTTGCTCCCTGATCTCTCAATCATCCAACTTTTTAAGGCCACTGGATCGGCTATGGTGACGGTTTGAATGTAATTAATGCCCAGATCGCCAAGAAAATCTGCTGCCAGCATGGCACTTGGACCAAAGACCCCAATCACCCGGGCTTTTTTGATCATCGGCAACAAATCGAAAATGGTTTCATTAACCAGGGTGCAACCGGTCATAAAGACAACATCTGACTGCGCCAGTAATGCTGCACTTTCGGGTGGCGCGTGAAAGCTCAACCCGGTCGGCCCCCGGCTGATTTCTTTTCCAATAAAAATATTTTCCAGCGCATTTTTAGGCCGCATGTCCAGTACATGAACCGTTTCACGCTGCTTACTCAGACTTCCAAGCACGCCGCCGGCACCGATAACCGTGACAAAATCATCAGCCTTGACAAAATCGAATTGCTCTTCTTTGCTGACAAATGAAAAGCCCCGGCTGACCAATCGTTCCCGACGATTAAGGGGAACCGACAAGGCATTTAATACTGCCATATACAGCGACCGATGTAGAATATCATCCCGATCGGATAGATACTCGGCCAGATACGTTAGTGGTTTTCCCACTAACCACTGCAGTTCAAACAAGGGTGCTGGATCAACCGCTCCATAAACACTGTGTTCTCCGGTAAAATTAAATGCCATGCCACTTTGACCTAGACTGCCAAAAACGGTTGTCCACTTTCCACTAAAACTGATTCCTTCAAGGCAGCCCGCAATTAATCCTTCATTCAGATATAGTTTTAATATTTTTTTGTAGGCATCGTCAAGCCGTTTCATTAAGCTGCCTCGCTTCTCTGGTAATTTTGATGGTATTCAACATCGGCAAACAGGTCGTAATGATCCCGGATTCTTCTTCCACCATATCCACACTGGCAATTTTCACCCGGATGCCATAGGCTTGCTGTAGCGTTTCTTCGGTAATAGTTTCTGCCACCGCCCCCACTTTGAAGCTGGTATCCCGGCACATAACGGCGGCCTTTGTGCAGCACATAAAGGCATGATCGGGAAAATGGGACGTCATAATAATCCCCATCCCTTTTTCCGCCAGCATCCGAACCTGCTGAAGTACCCGCATCTGGTTACCAAAGTCCAAGTTTGAGGTGGGTTCATCCATCATCAGAAATTTAGGCTCCTGCATCAGGGCTCTGGCAATCAGTACCATTTGACGTTCACCACCGCTGACTTCGGTATACACTTTATCTGCCAGAAAGGCTACCCCCAGCATTGTTAAAATGTCTTCAGCCCGTTGATACTCTTCCTTGCTGGGACCTGAAAAAATATTCATCTGACCGATTCCGCCCATAACCACCACATCCAGAACCTGAAATGGAAACGGCGGTTCATGTAACTGCGGTACATAGCCTATCAACGTTGCCTGTTTTTTGCAATCAAGATAGTCGCAGGGCTGTCCATCGATTAGCACTTCTCCGCCATGGAGCGGTAAGAATCCCAACAATGATTTGAACAGCGTCGTCTTCCCTACCCCATTAGGTCCCAGCAAACAAAGCACTTCTCCACTTGTGACCGAGAAGGAGACATCTTTGACAATATCCATGTTTTCGTAACCAGCCCGAATGTTCTTTGCTTCAAATTTCATACCCACCCCTTCTTTCTCTTTAATAAAAGATATACAAAAAACGGTGCCCCAATGATGGAAGTCAGAATACCCAGGGGTATTTCGACGGTGAACAGGGTACGCGCCAGATCATCCACCAGTAACAGAAAGATGCCGCCCATTAAAAAAGATGCCGGTATCAGGTACTTATGGTTTGGTCCCACCAACATCCTTGTTAAGTGAGGAATCACCAAACCAATCCAGCCAATCATGCCACAGACAGCCACCGCTGCTGCTGTCAGGAGGGTGGCCGAAACAATATAAATCCCCCGCAGTCTTTTGGTATTCAGACCCATTGCTTTGGCCTCTTCATCGCCAAATGCCATAGCATTGAGCTGCCACCGCAGTAAAAAAAGCGGCACAATACCAATAATAAAGGGCACTAACATCATCCCAACATCACCTGCCGAGACAGTGGATAATCCACCCATCAACCAGTAGGTTATTTCCGGCAACTTGCTCTGGGGATCAGCAACATATTTCAGCAGCGTAATCAGCGATGAAAAAAAGGTTGCCACAATCATCCCGGATAATACCAGAATCAGCAACGCATCTTTGCCTCTACTCACCATTTTACAGATCAGACAGGCTAAACCAACTGCCATCATACCAAATGCAAATGCTGAAAACTGAATAAAGACAGACGGTAGCGACAATAATATCGCCATCGCCGCACCAAAACCCGCACCTGCTGAAGCGCCTAGAATATCCGGTGAGATCATCGGGTTTTTAAACAAGCCCTGATAGGTAGCCCCCGCTGTTGACAGAGCACCGCCAATTAAAATGGCAGCACATATTCTGGGGATTCGCACCTTCAATATCACGGACTGGATCATTTCCGAAGCCGTGCATTCGGTTCCGAAAATCCTGGCATAAAAAACCGCCCCCATGTTCCCAAGACTCACCTGGTATCTTCCCAGCATCAGCGAAATAAAAAACAACAACACTAAAAGAATCCCCGCTCTGACAATCACTTTTACGCCCGGTTGCTGTTTGTGTTCAATGACCAAGGCACACCTCCTGCTGTTTCTTAAATTGAAAAATCACTAAGTTGTATCAGCCCTTTAACTCTGTTTTATAGTCAGGCATTTGATTTGAAACTTCCATCTGCATTGCTTCTAGTATGCGTTCCACCTGTTTTCGTTTATCCACCACGAAAGCATTTTCGCTAATTTCATAAACATCGACATCCAGCACGGATAGAGGCTTCTGCTTGGCAATCGAAACGCCCATTAACTGATTACCACCACCCGCCATATACCAGAGGGGAATATCATCTAAGTTGTTGCCGGCTGCTAAACTGATCTCAATATTCGGCAGGATCAACCGTGCCATGGCAGTTACTAGAGCGGTTTCCCATGGCGAACATCGTGGTTTATTCTGAAAAGCGGTTCCCGGAAAAGGCATAAAGCGGGAAATACGAAGCTGATATAGTTTACTGAACTGTTTTAGAAAAAACAGATGCTCAATTCTCTCCTGATCTGTTTCTCCCAACCCCACCAGCATCATCGAGCGACTGGGCATATCCGCCTCCTCACAAAATTGCAGCAGTTCTCGACGACGGTCCAGACTGTCCCCAGGCTTTGCGAGGCTGAAAACTTCAGGCGCATTGGACTCCAGTGAACTGGTAATACTGTCCACTCCCATTTTTTTTAATTCAATCACGGTTTGCTTTTTAAAAGAGGGCCCGAGATTGATTTCCAGTTTCAGTCCTGAACGTGCTTGTATCAACTGCACCATCTCTAAAATCTGCTCGTCGTAACCGTCCTGTAAATCGGTTCCACCGCTAATGTGAAACTGCTGGAGACCAAGATTTTCGATCTTTTCCAGACTTTTTAAGAGCGTGTCAATGGGAAATAGTTTGTCCGTACAAAAGGTACAATACGAACAGCGCGGTGTAACCGTACAGGGGAAAATACCTCCTGAACCAGAAGTCCACCACAAACGACGACCAATCTCCTGATCTCTTATTTCTGAGGCCTGGTGAAATAGCACCTGGGCATTTCTTGGATCTCTGGCCTTTTTCATCAGCGCGAGAGCCTGATCCGATGTTAGATTTCTATTCATGTGTCTTTCTTCCTTTACTACTCATTTTAGTCTTCATCTTTAGCTAATAATTTCTTTAATTTGTTCATCGGTAAAGTCATATTTCAGGAAATGGCTGTAAAAATAAGAAATATCTTCAGCCAACGTCTCGTTGGTCATGATTTCCGGATATAATTTATTCATTGTCCACATAATTGTCAACGGTTGTTCGGTGGTGCGGTTCCCCCAAACATGGGCAACGCGAGGTATAACATAGATTGCCCCATCCTGAACAGCAGTTATATCCGCAAAACGGGTATCCTTTTGAACTGTTTCTTTTTCAGTTTTACTGGCAACAATCATGACGTCGGGATTCCATTGCAGCAGATCCTCCATGGTATAAACCAGTTTTTCTTTACTGCTACCGGTTCTGGAGGTACTGGTAACGCTGATACCGCCCGCTTCCGGGATCCACCATTCAGCAATAATATGAGGCTGGGTAAATTCTGAGATGGTTCCGTAGGCCACTTTTTTCTTGTCTTCTTCTTTAATATTTTTCGTCAGTTTTTCGGCTTCTGTCACCATCTGATTAAAATATGCCAGATAGTCTTTGGCCACATCTTCTTTATTCAGCACCACTCCCAGTAGGGTGATACATTTCTCCACATCTTCGGTCTCTGTCCAGGATAGCTGAACCACCTTAAGTCCCTGGGCCTCAAGCTGCTGTGTCACGGCTGCATCCATGGTCAGGCAAAGATCTGGTTTGGCTGCCAGGACATTTTCCATCAGTATTTCCCCATCAGCGCCCTGAAAAGCTGGACAATTTGGCAACTGTGGAGCAAATAAATACTGATATTTGGCCCAGCTTGGACTTTTCACAAATGATGGCGAACCCTCGTTGCAGATCTTGTCACCGGCTCCCATTGTTTCGACAAATGTGTTCAACACACCAATCGCACCAAAGGTTCCGATTTTGTTTATTTCCGCTGGCAGGGTAACGGTTCGACCTGCCATATCGGTGACGGTGCGTTCGGTAGGTTCTTTTGTTTCCGTAGCGGTAGTTTTTGTACAACCTGAAAAACACGTTACAATGCAAACCATCACTAAAAATAACGCCACGATGCTCTTAAATCTTTTCATTTCTTACTCCTATCTTTTTCTTATTTCTTTATCTTAATTCATAACCGGAACACAGACTTTAATTGTCCTGTCCTGATAATCCAATTTTGCTTCGGTTACACACACGGGTGTTCCGTACAGTTTAGTCAAATTTTCGGTGTTCACAATATCTTCCGGCAATCCTTGTGACATGATATATCCATCTCTCATCAGCACTGCCCGATTGCAGGCTAAAAATGCATGATCAGGAAAGTGCGAGGTCATTAAAATTGAATATCCCTGCTCAGCCAAATCCTTAATGACTTGTAGCATTTTTACTTGATTGCTGTAGTCAAGATTTGCGGTCGGCTCATCCATAACCAGTATTTTCGCCTGCTGTACCAATGCTCTGGCGATCAGAATCATTTGCCTTTCGCCACCACTCATTTCATTAAACAAAGCTCGACTCATATGGCGAATGCCCAGCTTTTCCATGGCTTCATCCACCTGTTTCCGGTCTTCTCTTGAAGCGCTGCCGCCACTGGCTAGGTGCGTGACCCGCCCCATCATCACAATTTCCCGGGCTTCATAAGAAAAAGCCATGACTGTCGCTTGTGGAACATAGGCCATCATTTCAGCTCTTTTTTTTATATTGGCTTTAGTTAAATCACACCCATCAATTTCAAGCCTGCCACTCTTCATTTTATTTAAGGCTAACAGACATCGTAGCAGGGTCGTCTTGCCGGTTCCATTAGGACCTAACAAACATAGAATATCTTTTGTTTCCAGACTAAATGAGATGTCTTTTAAGATCATCCGATCCGGGTCATAATAAAAACTCAATTCTTCAACGGTCAGCACTATGTCCACCCCTTTTTTACTCGTGATAACAAGAACACAAAAACTGGTGTTCCGACCAGTGCGGTCAGTACGCCAAGCGGTAATTCGACCCCTTCTACACCGCGGATAATGTCATCGATAATCAGCAGGAACGCACCGCCAATCAGGAAAGAGGTTATCACAATTTTTGAATAATTAGCGCCCGTGATCATTCGGGCAAGATGCGGAACGATCAAACCAACCCAGCCGATGATGCCGCAAATGCTGACGGCTGCCACTGTCATCAATGTTGAACTCACAATAACAACCAGTTTTACCAGCGGTACGTTGACGCCCATCGTTATTGCCTCATCCTCGCCGACTGCCAGGGTATTAATCTGATTCCGGAAGAAATAGATCATTCCCAGTGAAATAATCAATGTTGGCACCATCATATAAACATCATTCATTGTACCTTTTCCCAGGCTGCCCATTAACCAGAAGGTGATGGACGGCAGTTCATTCTCCGTATCTGCAAGGGTTTTGACAATCGAGATCAATGCCTGAAAGAGGCTGGAAACCACAATTCCTGCTAAAATAAGGACGGTAATGGTATGATCCCCAAACATGTGAGCAATTAAATAAGCTGCCGCTACGGCAATAATTCCAAAAATAAATGCGACAGTCTGTATTTCCCACCATGTTGAATTGTTGATCATCGCCAATGCAGCTCCAAAACCTGCTCCGGCTGACACCCCTAAAATATCGGGTGATACCATCGGGTTTTTAAATAATGTCTGATACGAGGCGCCCGCTACTGAAAGCGCTCCACCGACCATCATTGCAAGCATAATTCTTGGCAGACGGACTTGCAAAATTACCGTGTTAAGAGTCGCATCCCAATATTGGGGAATATCGAAAAACTGTGCCAGAATAATATCAATCACCGTTTTCATGGTGATGGCGTATCGTCCAATGATAAAAGATGCAACGAACAAGGCCAGTGCTAGCAATACCAGCAACAGTATTTTCAGTTTAAAATAATCATTGCTTCTAATTTTCATCCTATTTTCCGCCTGCCTTCTTTATCATCCATCCCACTGGTTTCATACTGCTCTGACTGCCGTTCTTTCTGCGTATTTTCCAAAGAAGTGGTATCCCGATCCGCCCTCGCTGATGATATCCAGTATTTCATCGGCTTTTGTGACAATAATTCCGCCCAGTAGGGTCACGCCATACTTGAAAAAAGCATCGGGCAACATACTGGCAGTTGGTCCGGTGACAATGATCTCAGCACCTTTTTTAGCCATTTTCAGCAAATCATAGAGGGTATTATTCAAAATCGTTACCCCGGTGATCACAATCAGATCGGCATTTGGAATATAAAGATGGGCATCAGTGGCCGGGGCATAGTGCTCCAGTTCTTTTCCCTTAAGCGTTCTTGAATCCATTTCCAGAACCTTGTAATCTGCTTCCGCCTGTGTCAGCTTTTTTAACATCGGCACCAGCGCTCCGATGACCACCGTTTTCTGATACTGGCTGACATCAACCTTTTCAAAGGCGTCTTCCCCCATAATGATTTCGTAATTAAGTTCATCCTCCTTTTCCTTTTCCCAACACAGGGTGCTGAGTGCATTCAAAGTAGCAATACCAAGGGTTTTTTTCAATGGGTTCTTTGAATGGACATCTTCAATGTATTTTGAAACTGCCCGACCCGCTAGCTTGCCCGATAGCGGCATCGCTTTTGCCGTACTGGGACAACAAACAGCTTCTGGCATTTCCTTCACAGGTGTAAAACACAGACCACCCTGTCCGGTCGACAGTTTGACCCCTGAGAAAAATAGGCCAAAAACCGCCCGTTCCACTGTAATCTGATCTAATTCCGAACCCAGTGTCTGCTCAATTTTTTTAATCGTTTCATCAATAATCGTATTCTTCTCTGCTACCATACTCATACTTCCTCAACATATTCTTTGGGATAACGCATTTCAACCGTAATATTCGTTCCCGCTTTAATCACTGCTTCTTTTTCAATATACAAGTAGCCATTGGTCTGGTGATAAAATTCTGCCCGGGTCATTCCCTGATTGGCAATGGGTTGCGCTAAATATCTTCCATCTTTCATAACCACCTTCATCTGACGAATAAAATCAAAGGCAATGCCGTTAACATCTTCGGTGAGTTCCGCTTCAATCGCATAGGGGGACTGAACCGGCTGCATTTGCATCAGATGCATGGCATTCTTAACATATAATCCTGCCGTCAAATCAGCTCCCATCGGTGGCCCCGGCAAGCCAATAATCGGGATATTTCCAGCATACGCTAAGCTGCAGTGTTTTCCGGGACCATGCCCCAGTTCATAAACAAGAACGTTCCCGACACTTTCTAAGAGTTCAATGGTGAAATCCTTATTCCCTTTAGAAGAACCGGCACAAATCAAAACCAGATCAGCTACTTCTATCGCGGAGCTGATTGCGCCGCTAAGCTTTTCCATCACATCAGGGATAATCGGATAAAGAATTGCTTCGCCTCCGCATTCATTGATATACGCTTTCAGCATTAGACTATTTGATTCGACATTTTTGCCCAATGGGGTATCGTAACCTGCCGGTACCAGTTCATCTCCCGTGGGGATAAAGGCGACCTTCGGTTTTGCCAACACTTTAACATTGGTGATGCCGCTAGTCAGCAGCATACCGATTAACGAGGCATTGATTCTTTCGCCTTGATGCGCAATCAACTCGCCTGCTTTGGTCTGTCCGCCCACCAATCCGACCCGTTCCCCGAAATTCTTTGGGCCGCTTAAAAAAGAAATTTTACCCTCTTCGTCAAATTCAACCTTTTCAATGGCAATAACCGTGTCGAAAGCCTCATTGATTGCGACCCCGGTATTACTGAAACAATAGTCTTTGCCTTCTACCCATGATTGGGTATTCGGCATTCCTTCGGAAAAGTCCTCAAACCGAACTGAAACACCGTCGCAGGAACTGGTCGGCTTGTTTGGCAGGGTATTCTTTGCAAAAACATCGACTGCACAAACTCTTCCTAACGAATCAGCCACCCGGATGGTCTCGGTTCTGGTAATCGGCTTTATATTATCTTCAAGTATTCTAAACATCTCATCTCTGCCTGGCAGAAAATCCGGTACTTTATACATTGCGCTTCTCCTCAACTCTATTTTTGTGTTTGATTTAAAAAACAAATGTCCCCTTCTCAATCTTCCGATCGGAATCATTTCACTTTAAATCACAATCCATTTCTGACCCACCTTAAACAATTATTTAGTTCTATCTATAATCCCACCACCTTTTTTGATGTTTTAGTTATTTTTAGTAACGTTTTATTATGTTTTTCATTATACAGTCGTTCTTTAATATATGTCAAAATATTTTTCCGATAAATATTTCATCGGACACTTAGTTATTGTTCGATTCTTTAACAGATCAAGCTATTTAATGCCACCAACCTACCTTCCGTTTGGTCATTTTCTAAACACACTTATCCCGATCAATCGGAGATCTGTTAATTACTTCCAGCGCCTCATCATTGAGAATAACTCTGGAGCCAAAATATTCTGATATAATAAAAAAAGAGAATTCGCGGTTGCGCCTTTGCAACGAATTCCCTCTAAACCAATAATTCATTTATATTTTAAGCCGTATAAAACCACCTCCCTCCAAACTAATTTTCGTTCATTAATGTTCTGTTTTGTTCTTTTTGATGTTAAATAGTATTTTTTTGCATATTATAGCACTGATTATTTTGTGCGTCAATGACGCTTAAATGATTTTCTAATTTAAGCGATTTCATTTTTTTACTGCATCACACCGGACATCATTCTAATCTAACTGAATTTGATCCAATGAAAAAAGAGGTGATTTCTCACCTCTTTTCGCAACATTTTTGGATGATTATTAATATTAATCCTCTTCTTCAACTATTTTAGCTACCCGGCCCACCTGTCCGTCAGTGAGCATCACCTTAATGCCGTGTGGATGAGTGGGGCTTTTGGTCAGCAGTTTGCCGACCCGGCCCTGGGTCAACTTGCCGCTGCGTTGATCAACCTTTAAGATAATCTCCACCAATGCACCGATCTTTACGTCACTTCTTTTTTGTCCGTTCACTGCTTTTCCTTCCGGGCCTCTTCCAGGGCAATGGCCAGCTGATCCATACAGGAGGTTGGCTTTTTTC
>JABNAD010000605.1_pt1 | contig 11082 bp, 11 predicted proteins | sample 7240381 | NCBI WGS metagenome assembly JABNAD01 (sample SAMN11332834, study PRJNA596920) | anaerobic digester metagenome | biome: digested sludge; isolation source: digested sewage sludge-derived enrichment culture grown on H2/CO2 | place: Germany: Goettingen | reverse complement strand
TTTTTGTGAGAGGAAGTTGATGTAGATGACGTAGTTGAAGGAGGAATAAAACACCAAGGCACAGAGAAAACTGAGTGCATGAAGTTTTTTTGTGAGAGGAAGTTAATGTAGGTGATGTAGTTGAGGAAGGGATAAAACACCGAGACACGAAGAAAGCAGAGTGTACGAAGTTTTTTTGTGAGAGGAAGTTGATGTAGATGACGTAGTTGAAGGAGGAATAAAACACCGAGACACAGAGAAAGCAGAGTACACAGAGTTTCTTGAGACAGAAATTTGATGTAGATGAAGGAGTTAAGGGAATAGGCAGGTTTCGGCAGTGTTCTTCTGATACTTCTTCAAATTCCTCACATTCTTCATCTCCCTCCTCTTCCAGCTACTCCCCTTTGCTTTTTCCGAAACAATGAGCTAGCTTTGCATCAAACTTACTGATAGTAGCTATTTTACGAAAGTATATCACACTTCACATCTTATATGTTACCTTCGTTACTTCTACTTGTCTAAATTCTAATGTCTATAATCTAACGTCTATACATGGACTATAACACCCAGCGCACAAAGCTTTCGTTACCCGAATACGGTAGGAACATTCAACAAATGGTTGACCATATATGTGCAACACCCGATAAGAATGAGCGCAACCGCCTAGCCAAGGTAATAATTGGCATTATGGGTAACATGAACCCACACCTAAGGGATATCAACGACTTTAAGCATAAACTTTGGGATCATCTTTTCATAATGTCCGATTTTAAAATCGACATCGACTCTCCATACCCCATTCCCGAAAAGGAATCGATTCAGGAGCGTCCCAAAAGGGTACCATACCCCACACATCCCATTAGGCATAAGCACTATGGGCGTGCCATTGAGCAGATGATTCAGAAAGCATCCGAGATGGAGGAAGGACCAAGTCGCGAGGCGCTTACCCAGCTCATTGCTAACCACATGAAGAAATCGTACCTAATGTGGAACAAGGATGCCGTATCCGACGAGGATATAATTAAAGATATTCTTGAACTATCCAATGGCAAGCTAGTGGTTGCCCCTGGCACTAAGCTTACCGATAACCGAGACCTACACAACAGGGGAGGCAAAAAGCGATTCCAGCAACGTAAAAAATAACCATTTCACCAGTTGTTATGGCTACATTCGAGATTATTGGCGGAAACCGCCTAAGTGGAGACATTTATCCACAGGGAGCGAAAAATGAAGCGCTTCAGGTAATTTGTGCCGTTCTGCTCACCCCCGAAAAGGTGACCATTAAGAACATTCCAGATATTAGAGATGTAAATAAGCTCATTGAGCTACTCGAATGCCTTGGCGTTGAGGTGGAACGTCCAGAGCCATCAACCTGTGTTTTTAGGGCTGCCAACGTAAACGTTGAGTACATGCTTACCGAGGAGTACAAGCAAAAGGCAGCCAGCCTTCGCGGCTCCATTATGGTAGTTGGCCCAATGCTAGCCCGCTTTGGCGTGGGGTACATTCCCCGTCCGGGAGGCGATAAAATTGGTCGCCGCCGCTTGGATACCCACTTTGTAGGGTTCCAAAAGCTGGGCGCCATTTTCGATTTCGATAGCAAGGAGAACTTCTTCAAGGTTGAAGGGCACAGCCTAAAGGGCAGCTACATGCTTCTTGACGAGGCTTCGGTTACCGGTACTGCCAACATCCTAATGGCAGCAGTGCTTACACCAGGCAAAACCACCATTTTCAACGCGGCCTGCGAGCCATACGTTCAGCAACTAAGCAAGATGCTGGTAAGCATGGGCGCAAAAATATGGGGCATTGGCTCAAACCTACTAACCATTGAGGGGGTTGAGTCGCTAGGTGGCTGTACGCACACCATCCTACCCGATATGATTGAGATTGGCTCATTCATTGGACTTGCCGCCATGACCCGCAGCGAAATCACCATAAAAAACGTTTCGTACGAGAATCTGGGCATCATCCCCGATGCGTTTAGCCGCCTAGGTATTAAGATGGAGCGCATTAACGATGACATCCACATACCACAACAGGACAACTACGAGATTGATACCTTTATTGATGGCTCCATAATGACCATAGCCGATGCGCCTTGGCCTGGGCTAACCCCCGACCTGCTAAGCGTATTCCTAGTTGTGGCAACCCAAGCAAAGGGATCTGTGCTCATCCACCAAAAAATGTTTGAGAGCCGCCTATTCTTTGTTGATAAGCTAATTGACATGGGCGCACAGATTATTCTGTGCGATCCGCACCGCGCAACGGTTATTGGGCACAACCAGCAAATGCAGCTGCGTCCAACCACAATGACCTCGCCCGACATCCGCGCTGGTGTTGCGCTGCTCATAGCAGCCCTTTCGGCCGATGGAAAGAGCGTAATACACAACATTGAGCAGATAGACCGCGGCTACCAGAACATAGACCAGCGCCTAAATGCCATTGGAGCACAAATTAAAAGGATTGATTAGAGGTTAAAAGTCCACCAAAAGCAACTTGCAGCCGTTGACACTACAATGGCATTTGTTAATTATGTCAATTTGTCGGAGAAACCGACATTGGCAAAGCTTTTGATTAAAGGCAGGCAAAACCGAAATAATAACTACAAGATATGTCTAAGAAGAAGGAGAAACTGGCTGATGAGCAGGTAAACGCCGAAGCAGCAGGAGCTCAGGAGAATGCTTCGGCAGAGCAATCGGCATCGGAGCAGCAGCAAGAGGTTACAACCGAAGTAAAAGAGGAGAACCCAACCGAAGAGCTGCAAAAGCAGCTTGATGAGCAAAAGGACAAGTACCTTAGGCTTTCGGCTGAGTTTGATAATTTCCGTCGCCGCACCCTTAAGGAGAAGATGGACTTAACAAAGTACGCAGCAGAGGATACGCTAAAGAGCATACTTCCTGTTGTTGACGACTTTGAGCGTGCCATGAAAAGCATTGACACCACTACCGATATTGAAGCGGTAAAGGAAGGGCTAAGGCTAATCCACGGTAAATTTATTGAGTTTCTAAAAACCAAGGGTGTTACAGAGATTGAAGCAATGGGCTTACCCCTTGATACCGACAAGCACGAGGCAATTACCCTGATACCAGCTCCCGAGGAAAATCTAAAGGGAAAAATTGTTGACGTAATAGAAAAAGGTTACATCCTTAACGAGAAGGTAATACGTTTCTCCAAAGTAATTATTGGAGAGTAGTTAACACAGCATAAAGAATGGCAAAAAGAGACTTTTACGAGGTACTTGGGGTATCGCGAAGCGCATCGAAAGATGAGATAAAAAAGGCGTACCGCAAGATGGCCATACAGTATCACCCCGACAAAAACCCTGGCAACAAAGAGGCTGAGGAGATGTTTAAAGAGGCAGCCGAGGCTTACGAGGTGCTTAGCGACGATAACAAGCGCTCTAGGTACGACCAGTACGGTCATGCAGGTGTTGGCGGTGCAGCTGGCGGAGGGTTCTCTGGTGGTGGCATGTCCATGGAAGATATCTTCTCGCAATTTGGCGATATCTTTGGCGGACATTTTGGCGGATTCGGCGGCTTTGGCGGCTTTGGTTCAAGCGGCCGCTCAAGAACCCGTGTTAACAAGGGATCGGACCTACGCGTAAAGGTTAAGCTAACCCTCGAAGAGATTGCCAATGGCGTTGAGAAGAAGCTTAAGGTAAACAAGTACATTTCCTGTAACGAGTGTAGCGGAACGGGTGCACAGAGCGGATCGGCATACAACACCTGCTCAACCTGTAGAGGCTCAGGTTACGTAACCCGCGTTGCCAATACCTTGCTGGGTCAAATGCAAACCACATCGCCATGCCCAACATGTAACGGCGAGGGCAAAATAATTGCCCACAAGTGTAACGCATGTAGCGGTGAGGGTATTGTTCGCGACTCGGAGGTTATCACCATAAAAATCCCTGCTGGAGTTGGCGAGGGAATGCAGCTAAGCGTATCGGGTAAAGGTAATGCAGCACGCCGCGGTGGAGTTAATGGCGACCTATTGGTTGTTATTGAGGAGGAGAAACACCCCGAGCTAACCCGCGATGGCAACGACCTTATATACAACCTATTCCTTAGCTTCCCCGATGCGGCACTAGGCGCACCGGTTGAGATACCAACCGTTGAAGGTAAGGTTAAGATAAAAATTGACGCAGGAACCCAACCCGGCAAGGTACTTAGGTTACGCGGTAAGGGCTTACCCGATGTTAACGGCTATGGCCGCGGCGACCTTTTGGTTACCATCAACGTTTGGGTACCCAAAAACCTATCGAAGGACGAGAAGGCTTCCATTGAAAAGTTGGCCAAATCGCCAAACTTTGAGCCAAGCCCAGATAGCAGCGAGCGTAATTTCTTTGAACGGATGAGGGGATTTTTTGAATAACCCCCTTACCTTAAACCACATAATAGAACCACAGCTTTGGCTGTGGTTTTTTTGTAACGATACAAATCTTCAATTTTTATTACCTTAGTTGTAATAAAATGCTTTTGCCAGCTACAAATAGAGTGTAAAAAGCTAAAGCAAGCCCCAAACTGGGCATCAGGAAGTTTACAACAACTGATATCAAACTCAAAAACAGATAAAGTACCATGCACTTACTCGAAGCCAAGAACATCGAAAAGCGCTACGCAAACCACCTTGCGCTTGACGATGTTAGCGTTGCTGTTCCAGAGAACAGCATTTACGGCCTACTTGGGCCAAACGGAGCGGGGAAAACCACTCTAATTAGAATTATCAATCAGATTACTGGCCCCGATAAGGGTGAGGTATCCTTTATGGGTCGCCCAATGAAGTCTGAGGATATCTTTAAGATTGGTTACCTTCCCGAGGAGCGCGGTTTATACAAAAAGATGAAGGTTGGCGAGCAGGCCATTTACCTTGCTCGCTTAAAAGGGCTAAGCCGCGCCGAGGCCATTAAGCGCCTAAAGTACTGGTTCGAGAAGTTTGAGATTGAAACATGGTGGGACAAGAAGGTTGAGGAGCTATCGAAGGGGATGGCACAAAAAATACAGTTTGTGGTAACCATTATCCATGAGCCCTCTCTACTCATTTTTGATGAGCCCTTTAGCGGTTTCGACCCCATTAATGCCAACCTGCTTAAAGAGGAGATTCTAGCGCTTAAGCAGAAAGGTGCCACCATAATTTTCTCTACCCACAACATGGACTCTGTTGAGGAGCTGTGCGACCAAATATCGCTAATCAACAAATCTAAAAACATCCTTAGTGGACCAATAGATCAAGTACGCAAGGAGTACGGTAGCAACATTTTCGACCTTACATATAACGGCAACATAGATTCGTTACGCTCTGCTCTTGACGCAAACTACGAGGTTGTAACCCACAAAACCGAAGGCAATAGCAATATCACTCAAATAAAGGTGCATAACTACTCTAGCGACAACCGCCTACTTAAAATGGCACTTAACGCTGTAGAAATTACTGGTTTTAATCAGGTTATACCAAGCATGAACGACATATTTATTCAGGTTGTTCAGGAGTACAACAAGAACCACAAAGTGGTACAGGAGTAATTACGTAACCAAGAAAACACGCTAAAAATGAACAAGATATTACTAATAATAGAGAGGGAATTTCTTACTAGGGTTAAGAAAAAATCCTTTATCATAATGACCTTGCTCACACCTATCCTTTTTGCAGGGATTATGGTGGCATCCATCTACCTCTCCATGAGCGAGGATACCGAGCTAAAGAGCATTGCGGTAATTGACGACTCCCAGCTATTTGAGGGGAAAATACCCGATACCGAGTACACCAAGTTCCAGTTTATTCACGACAAAAAGGTTGAGGATTTAAAATCTACCTACCAGCAGGAAGGCTACTATGCAGTGCTTTACATCAGCCACATAATTGCCAGTTCGCCCGATGGTGCCATTCTTTACTCAGAGAAGCAACCACCTATGGATGTAACCCAGCACATTGAGGGAGCCATAAAAAAGGAGATTGAGACTCAAAAGCTAATGGCGTACAATATTGAGAATCTGCCTCAAATACTAGAGAGCATAAAAACCAAGGTAAACGTACGCACCATTAAGTGGACAAAGGATGGCGAGGAAAAGGAGAGCAGCACCCTTCTTGCCATGGGCTTTGCGTACATTCTAAGCTTCATTATCTACATGCTAATCTTCCTATTCGGTTCACAGGTTATGCGTGGCGTTATTGAGGAGAAAAACAACCGCATTGTTGAGGTTATTGTTTCATCGGTAAAGCCATTCCAGCTAATGCTTGGAAAGATTATTGGGATTGCATCGGTTAGTATGGTGCAAATATTTGTTTGGATAGTGTTAACCTTTGGGCTATTCACCGCAGGTAGTAGCATGCTTATTAGCAAGCCATCGGATGCAAAACAAACACAAGAGGTAGTTACCAACCTAATGGAGCAACAGGGTGTAACCCAAGCAATACCAGTAACCGTTCCAACAGAGCAGAATGAGCAGGCTAAGTTTATGAACATGCTTAGCAATATCAACTTCCCTCTAATTATTGGCGGATTTATCTTCTTCTTCCTTGGTGGATACCTTCTTTACGCAGCCATGTTTGCCGCAGTAGGTTCTGCTGTTGATAATGAGGCCGACTCACAGCAGCTGGTAACCCCAATTACCATCCCGCTAATTCTTGCCCTACTGGTTATGGCAAGCGGACTAAAGGCTCCCGATGGGCCACTGGCCTTCTGGTTCTCCATGATTCCGTTCACCTCGCCAATTGTTATGGTTACCCGCCTACCCTATGGCGTTCCAACCTGGCAGCTTATTACATCGGGCGCCATACTAATTGCAACCTTCCTACTATTTACCTGGCTAGCCGCAAAGATTTATCGTACAGGCATTCTGCTTTACGGTAAAAAGTACACTTGGAAAGAGATGTGGAAATGGATACGCTATAGCAACTAAAGCTACTATATTCGCAGCATAAAACTTAGGGGTTCGGATTTTCCGAGCCCCTTTTTAATGTCCATAACCATGAACCATCAGGAAATAGTTGATAAAACCGTAGCACACGTAAAATCGCTTTGCGAAACAGATAGCACAGGTCACGATTGGTGGCACATTTACCGTGTTTGGCAAACCGCAAAATCGCTTGCTAAAGCAGAGGGAGCAAACCTTTTCCTTGTTGAGATGGCTGCGCTTCTACACGATACCGACGACTGGAAACTTGCCCCCAACACCAACATAGAAACCATGCTACCCAACGCTAGTGGTTGGCTGGAAAGCATTAAGCTTTCGGAAACGCTACAGCATGAGGTGCTACACATAATTAAGCAGGTATCGTTTAAGGGCGCAGGGGTTGATACTCCCACCTCATCCATTGAAGCTGCCGTTGTGCAAGATGCCGACCGCCTTGATGCCATTGGCGCCATTGGCGTAGCCCGCGCCTTTGCGTATGGAGGGGCAAAGAGCAGGATACTGTTCAACCCAGAGGGCAAGCCCACCATGCACCAATCGTTTGAGGAGTACAAGCAATCTAACGGCGATACCATAAGCCACTTCTACGAGAAGCTGCTTCTACTTAAGGACAGAATGAACACCCAAACTGCAAAGGAACTTGCGCAGCAGCGCCACGATTTTATGGAGCAGTTCTTAGACCAATTCTATGGGGAATGGGGTATTGAGAGGTAGATAGTGCTGATAATGAACCAGCACCAGCGGGATTGACAAAACAAAAATTCATCAAGCATTAGGAATACTTCTCTGAATTATTATATTTACCAAGTATAAAATTACCCCTATGAACATTGCCATTATTGACCTTGGAACAAACACCTTTAATCTGCTAGTTGCAGAAACAAAGGGTAACGGTAGTTACGAGATTATTCACAGCGGTAAACTAGGAGTAAAACTTGGAGAGGGAGGAATAAATCGAAAGCTAATTACCGCCGAAGCACAAACCCGCGGACTGGATGCCATTGCAAAGCACATGGAGACAGCAGCATCGTTTGAGGCCGAACGTGTATTTGCCTTTGCCACATCGGCAACCCGCAACGCGGCCAACGGGAAGGAGTTTGTGCAGGAGATATACAACCGGTTTGGTTTGCAGGTTAACGTTATTGATGGCAGTCAGGAAGCAGAGCTTATATACTACGGAGTGCGGCAGGCATTTCCACTTGGCGAAGAGAAATCGCTTATACTCGATATTGGGGGTGGAAGTAACGAGCTAATTATTGCCGATGCCAATAAGCACTACTGGCTAAAGAGCTTCGACCTGGGCATATCAAGGCTACTACAGCTTTTCAACCCGTCGGATCCTATCACCATAGAGGAAATTTCACACGTTGAGGATTACCTTGAGAATGCGCTACAGCCGCTATTTAAGGCATGCGAGCTATACAAGCCCACTAGGCTTGTTGGCAGCTCAGGCTCCTTTGATACCTACAGAAGCATACTTGCCCAACGCGGAAAAATCAATGTAAACGGACAGGTAAGCGTTAATCTTCCCTTCGATTGCTACCTTGAGCAGCACAGGGAGCTGGTACACTCTACCAAGGAGCAGCGCACCAGAATTCCCGGACTTGAGCCGCTAAGGGTTGAGATGATTGTGCTAGCCACCATATTCACACGGTTTATTCTTAAAAGAACTGGCATACACCAAATGCACCAATCAACCTATGCACTAAAGGAAGGCGCAATTTGGAAAATGATTCACCACAATGGATTTAGCAACTAACAGTAACTCCGATGCCGCGCGCATCAAAACAAGCACACAATGGCCAAGATTTTAGTTATTGATGATGAGAGGAGCATTCGCAACACCCTCATTGATATTTTGGGATACGAGAACCACGAAGTTGAAGCATGCGAAGATGGCATTACTGGCTTGGAGTGCTTTAAGAATGGCAGCTTCGACATTGTTCTTTGCGACATCAAGATGCCCCAAATGGATGGCATTGAAGTTCTGGAAAAGCTGCAAGAGCATTCGGCCGAAACGCCTGTTGTAATGATATCGGGGCACGGCAACATCGATACTGCCGTTGAGGCCATTAAAAAAGGCGCCTTCGATTTTATTGAAAAACCCCTAGACCTTAACCGCCTGCTAATAACCATACGCAACGCCACCGATAAGAATCATCTTATTAAGGAAACCCGCACGCTAAAGCGCAAGGTTAACAAAACCTACGATATTGTGGGCGAATCGGCAGCCATTACCAAGGTAAAGGACATAATTGATAGGGTTGCCCCCACCGAGGCTCGCGTACTTGTTACTGGCTCTAACGGAACGGGGAAAGAGCTAGTAGCCCGCTGGCTACATGAGAAGAGCAACCGCGCCGACATGCCTTTTGTTGAGGTAAACTGCGCCGCAATCCCATCGGAGCTAATAGAGAGCGAGCTATTTGGACACGAAAAGGGAGCCTTTACATCGGCCATAAAGCAGCGCAAGGGCAAGTTTGAGCAAGCCGATGGCGGCACGCTTTTCCTTGATGAGATTGGCGACATGAGCCTTAGCGCCCAAGCAAAGGTTCTTAGAGCGCTTCAGGAGAACAAAATATCGAGAGTTGGTAGCGATAAGGATATAAGCGTAAACGTACGCATTGTGGCTGCAACCAATAAAAATCTGCAAAAGGAGATTGAGCTAGGCAACTTCCGCGAGGACCTTTACCACAGGCTAAGCGTTATAATTATTCAAGTACCTAGCCTTAACGACAGGATTGAGGATGTGCCCCTACTGGCCGCCCACTTTATTGAGCTAATATGCGCAGAGTACGGCACACAGCCCAAAACCATAACAGAGGGTGCAATAAACGCCCTTAAAACCATTAATTGGTCGGGGAACATCAGGGAGTTCCGCAATGTAATAGAACGCTTAATAATTCTCTGCAACAAAGAGATTACCGAAGATGATGTAGCGGCCTTTGCCCAACCAATATTTAAATAGAGAAAGCCCCAGAATTGGGGCTTTTTCTTTATTGGATTGATTCCAAAAATTCGTTTGTGCTAAGAATTTTAGCATAGTTTCTAAGCGTTGCCAAAGTAGATGCATGTACCATGTACGCTGGCACCTCAACAGTATCCCACTTAACATTCTTGGTAGCGCATGCATCGTGAACAAGCATTACCTGATACCCAAAATCAGCAGAAGCACGTACGGCAGCCTCAACGCACATGTGCGTTTGCATGCCACAAATAATTACTCGCTTCACGTCTAGCGAATCTAGATGTAACTTTAAATCGGTACCAACAAATGCATTTACCTGCGATTTAGTGAATACCTTCTCGCCACCTGCAGGAGCAACAAGGGGGTGAATATCGCCGCCTGGCTCAAACTTATGCTTAACGTGTATTACAGGGATCCCCTTACCTCTACAGGCTTCAATTAGCCTTGCCGCATTCTCGGCAGCAGGAATTGGGTTAACCAGTTCCGATGCTCCACCCTCAAAGTAGAACTCCTGAACATCAACAATAATTAAGGCGCTCTCCTGCGCAGCCACAAAAAGTGAGCAAAGGGAAAGCGCCAACACAAATAGTATTTTCATATTCGCACAGATTATTAAACAAAAACGGGATCTAACAATCTGCAATTTAAATCATTTAGGAGAACAGAGTGCAAGGGAAGGATAAAAAGCACATTGCATTTCTAATAATGCAAGCAGCTGTTCTTACACATGCTTTACCACTAGTTCTTAAAGAAGAAACAGGCGTGAGAACGAGTTATAGGTTCATCCGATTGCTCCTCGAGGAGCTTAACGTCAATTTGCTGAACAAATAAGTCGTAGAAAGAAAGGAATTGTTGGTTCTTTTTCCGTGTTTGTAGCATATAGAAGAACACCACATCCCTATAAAAGAAGTTAGGGTTGTGCGCCAAATACCAATCGCCCACCAAATTAACAACAGATTTTGTGCTACGCATCATGGGGTTTAAAGATTATTTTCACATACACTAAGGTAGGTATTAATACTCTTATAACCAACACATAAGACTTTAGATTAGGTGATTTGGATCACTCAAAATAAAAATAACCATCACCAAAAAAGGCTTTGCAGAATGGCACCTTTTAGGATCACTTGGAAAATTAGGTGGAGATAAAAAAATACAGATCTTTGTTGAATCAAAGCTTAAAACCCCATGGAATCAACAAAGGATCAATATAACGTACTTTTAAAAGCACTC
>JABNAD010001121.1_pt1 | contig 11096 bp, 9 predicted proteins | sample 7240381 | NCBI WGS metagenome assembly JABNAD01 (sample SAMN11332834, study PRJNA596920) | anaerobic digester metagenome | biome: digested sludge; isolation source: digested sewage sludge-derived enrichment culture grown on H2/CO2 | place: Germany: Goettingen | reverse complement strand
ATGTTGAACTTCTCGACGAGCACCTTGAGGACGTTCGGAGAGACAAAGGCCGGGAGTTTCGGCCCGAGGGTGATGTTCTGGACCCCAAGGCTCAGCAGGGCGAGGAGGACGAGGACAGCCTTCTGCTCGTACCACGCGATGTTGAACGAGAGCGGCAGGTTGTTGATCCCAACTCCGAACGCCTCGGCAAGAGCCTGTGCGATCACGACAAGCGAGTAGGAGTCGTTGCACTGACCCGCGTCGATCACCCGGGGGATGCCACCGATCGTCCCGAGGTCGAGGGCATTGTACCGGAACTTCGCACACCCGGCGGTCAGGATGATCGTGTCCTTCGGGAGCGCCTCGGCGAACCTCGTGTAGTACTCACGCTCCTTCTGACGGCCATCGCAGCCGGCCATCACGATGAACCGGCGGATGTCGCCCTTCTTCACGGCATCGACGATCGTCCCGGCAAGCGAGAGGACGGCCTTGTGGGCGCACCCGGTGATCAGGTCACGGCCGGTGCCAGGGAGGGGTGCCGGCGGCGTGGACGCCTGCGCATGCTTGATGACCGCCGAGAAGTCCTTCTCTCCATTCGGTCCGGCGGGGATGTGTGGGACGTTGGGCCAGCCGACAGGGCCGGTCGTGTAGAGCCGGCCGAAGTAGGAGTCCTTCGGTGGGATGATGCAGTTGGTCGTGAAGAGGACCGGGCCATTGAAGGGTTCGAACTCCTCGCGCTGGTGGTGCCAGGAGGTGCCGTAATGGCCGACGAAGTGGGCATACTTCTTGAACGCCGGGTACCCGTGGGCGGGGAGCATCTCACCGTGCGTGTAGATGTCGATGCCGGCACTCTTTGACTGCTCGAGGAGCTGCTCGAGGTCTTTTAGGTCGTGCCCCGTCACCAGGATGCCCGGCCGGTTGCCGGGGGTGGTCTTGACGGAGGTGATCTCGGGGTCGCCGTAGACGGACGTGTTCGCCCGGTCGAGCAGAGCAAGGGTCGAGACACCGACACTTCCGCACTCGAGGACCAGTCCGATCATCTCGTCGACAGAGAGGTTCCAGACGGTGGAGGCGAGCCCCTTCACCATGAACTCCTCGATCGCATCGTCCTGGTACCCGAGCACCACGGCGTGGTGGTAGTAGGCGCCCATCCCTTTCATGCCGTAGATGAGGGTCTCGCGAAGCGAGCGGACGTCCTCGTTCTCGGTCGCGAGGACGCCGACCGAGGGCGCCTTCGCATCGATCTCGGCGTCATCCTTCGGAGTCCAGGTGGCGACATCGTGGGCACCTGGGGCTGCCGGCGGCAGGGAGTCACGGATCGCGACTGCTTCCCAGATCATCTCCCGGATCCGAACAGGGTCGAAGTTTACGTTCGTGAGCGTCGTGAAGAGCGCTTCGGCGATAAAATTCCTGGCCTCTTTACTTCCCGTCCCGCCGGCATCACGGGCTGCCAGTTCACGTACCGCGATCCCGCGGCTGACGTACAGCAGGACATCCATCAGCCTGCAGAGTTCCTCGTCCTTGCTGCAGACACCACGGACCGTACACCCGGTCCCCCGTGCTGTCTCCTCGCACTGGTAACAGAACATGTCTATCTCACACCTCGTGTTGTTTTCCTACAAGGTATCATTACAATACCTACGTATAAATATTGTGGAGTTACGAGAATGTAACCCTGGAGTTGCCGCGGTCAGATCGCCCGGGCAACGAAACCCGACAGGCCAGCCGACCGCTGTCGGGTCTCCCGTCGGGAAAGGGTAGCGCATTCGCGCGACGCCCGGTCGCTGGGGAAGCACGAGAGACCGCTCGGCAGGGTCTCGGCGTCACTGAGGTGGGGGAGCCGATTGAGAGATCAGTCAACCGGACGTAGAGCGGTCCCGGCCCCGAGATGCGGCTGATCGTGAAATTCGCTTCCGGTACCCGATGGTCACTATCGACGATTACGTGTGCCGGCTTCGAGACGGTCGCCTGGCCGATCGGCGTCCAGACGGTCAGGTTCACGGTGTACGCCCCGGTTCGGTCGTAGACGTGGACCGGGTTCGCATCGGTGGAGTTGAACCCATCCCCGAACTGCCACCACCGGTGGTATGGAGCCGGCGAGGAAATTTCGGTGAACTGGACGGTGAGCGGCGCCTGACCAGCGGTCGGCTCCCCCGTGAAGTCGGCAACCGGTGTGGAAACAGGACCCGCGGGTTCGGTCACGCGGATGACCTTGTAATCGGTCTTCGTCCCTGTCCGCCCGTCAAGGAAGACGACCATGAGGGGCGCTGAGGAAAACCAGGGAGTGGTGAGGGAATGCGTCGGGTACTGGAGAGCGGACGTCCCCGAGTCACCGACCTCCGATACCCACTCCTTCGCGTTCGCCATGCATTCCAGGATCCGCCCCATGTACAGCGCCTGCCCGGACTGGCAATACAAAGCGATCGAGGGTGATGGGGGCGGTTGGGGCGGGCCGAAGACCTGGATTCGGACGTTGTCCGATCGCTGGCATACACCTTGCCCGACGGGCTCACGGCGATCGCCGTCGGGCCGTCCATATCCCAACCAAAGCTCGTGGCGATGAGTCGACCTGATGGGGTGAAAACGTGAAAGAGTCTCCTCAACACTATCGGTGATAAAGATGTCGTCTGCCGCGTCGATCGGAAAGCCCGAGACGAGCGCGTCATCCCCGACGTCCCGTAGCTGATATTGAGGCAATCCGTCTGATGTACGGCGATCGAGAAGGAGTTATCAATGCCGGGATTACGGTGGTTAACCTCCTGGCCGTCCAGGTTGTAGACCGTGACATGTTCGGAGTTGGATGGGGCAGAAAAGAAGAACCCCCCCATGCTGTTGACTGCGACACCGACGGGGAATTCGGAATTAAAGTTCAGATAGTCACCCGAACCGTTGAACCTGACACCCGAGGTCAAAAGGGTCGAAGGGACGGGCAGGACCCCACCATCCTTCCCGAAGCGTCGGAGACGGCGATGTAACGGTCCTCGATGTCGAGCTCGTCTCTCTCGAAGGTGTAGCCGGGCCCATTGATCGCAATACCGGTGGCGACCAGATGCAAGGGCACCCCGCCATCGTTCGAGATTGTCCCGGGAACGGATAGGTGCCTGCCGTAGCGGCAGGGACGGCCGGAACAGGGACACAGAGAAGGGCCAGTGTAGGGACAACTGACCCCAGGAGAGTTGGGTGGAGAACTGCCATGCGTTCTCTTCTCCAAGATCGTCCTTCGATACTGATGTGATGGTTATTCGTTAAGAAAACCACTCTTAGCAGAAGAGATAGATCGTCACTTGAATCAAACGTGCTCTGGTCAGCAGCACGGTCCAATGGTCGAGTACGGTTGGGCGAGTTTGTTCAACCCAACTCACCGGGAAACCGATACCCCGCCGGAAAAAAAAGGTCGGAAGGACCGGGATATTGACACCGGCCCCCTCTATTTGAGGTCTTTCTTCCTCTGTGCTAATAGAGATAGAACGCGTTCGACTTTGGATAGAAACCCATCCCGGGGTTGATCACACCTCCGTAGTAATAACCATTCGGCTGCGATGTCGAGACGTAGATGACGCACCGAATTGTGTTCGAGTTGATGAAGGTCTCACCCGTTGCCTGCAGGGCTGTCGCCCCACCCTTGTAGATGATGACCTGTGCACCAGGCTGGAAGTTCGAACCGTAGACATACACGGTCTTCGACACTCCTCGGGTTGCATAATTGGGCGAGAAGGTGCTGATGGACGCTGGGGTACTTCCAGACTTCGTGAACATCCCCGTCCGATAGACCGCGGTGGCACCCGGGTTCTGGACATACACGGAATACGAACCAGCAGCCGCAGAAGACGGGATGACAAGAGTGCCCCGGACCGTGGTCGGACTCAGGGTCGTCTCACTGGTCGCCACGTAGAGTACACCCGTGGGAGAACGGACCCAGACCTGCGCACCGCTCGAGAAACCGGTCCCATAGACATAGTACGTCCCCGACCACCCCGACGCGGGAACAGTCACCAGGCTGTCTCCTGTGATCGTCGCCACAGAACCGGACTTCGTGAACATCCCCGTCCGATAGACCGCGGTGGCACCCGGGTTCTGGACATACACGGAATACGAACCAGCAGCCGCAGAAGACGGGATCGTTAGATATCCCCTGATATATGTACCCGCGATGGCCCAGGCGGTTTCCGTGACCTGGTATGTCACACCTGTTGGCGATCGGACCCAGACCTGGGCGTTGATCGCGAAACCGGAGCCTGAAACGGTGTATACGTAGTTCGATATTCCTGAACTCGGTACAGTCACGAGATTATCGCTGGAGACAACCGCTACAGCTGAAGCAGCTGTCGTCAAGACCATGATCCCCAGCAATACACACGTTAAGAATTCAACGGCTCTTTTTAGTTTCATATAAACATCCTCCTCCCTTTAAGAGTGCCGGAGGCCAGAGGCGGGTTCACCTTGGTTCGAGACCGTTGCTGTGGCGCTCTCGGGGATTATGGAGCGCTAGGCTATTCACCTATAATATTATATGCCAAGCAATATTGATAGTTTTTTATAATTATTTTGTGTTTTTTAAAATGACGTCGAATTCTCGTCATCGAGTTGTCATATGGACTACCCGGTCGCAACCCAATATCTCGGATAACATCGACCACCGCTCCATCAGGTATCGTACTTTTCCTGCTCACCAATCGTATCCATAACGATTGCAAGACAATCCGGTCAGGTGGTGGCGTCAAACAGAGACCTGAACAGAGATTTTCGTGTTCAGATAGGGATTGCCGTTTTGAAATGGCTGTTCACATTGATTGGTGTCAACTTCCTGAAAGTAGGAATAGAAGTCCCGATGCTCGAGAAGGATGCCGATCCCAACGGCATCACCCGGTGGAGGGCCAAGTTGACATCGTGCGAACCAGTCGACGAGAGGTTCCGGAAGTTACGGAAGTGTTGACTGTGTACCTTCCTTACACCACGCAACAAGGGTCCTGACTCCCGTCCTTTCCTCCCAGAAGGAGATGGCAAGACGTCTCCTGTATTCCCCCTCGGTCGAACATGTCCCGGTTATGCACCGCTCCAGCCAGCACAGGAGTCTGGGTCGTCGGCACCACAATCATGAGGCCATCATCGATCCGCCCTTCCTTTCAAACGTGCCAGCCCAACGTTTATCGCCTCCTGGCATCGTCGTTTTATTGCCGGAGGTCGATTTGTGGACAGAGGGTCAGGGAACTGAGAACAGAGGACGGACAGACGTCCCTGGAGACTCTGGGCGGAGGGACGTTAATGGGCCACTCGCACATCGAGCCGGCTGGACCCGGATGCTGCAGAATCGTCTCCGAAGACCAACTAACGGCATGAGAGCCCCCGACCGTCACGGAGTCAAAGCCGCCAATGAGACCTGCAGCAGGCGGTGAGCAAGCCCGGGATCAGTCCCATCTGAGTGGTGCCTTCCCAGTTTCCAGTTCCATCCTCCCCCCGCATCGCGGACAGGCCTGGTCGTGCCACGAATGGACCAGACCATCGCAGGATGGGCAGCGAAGCGCACAGTACGATGCCAGGGTATCGGGGGCCCAGGGCGTCTCGGATCCTATAACGTCGATAACTTCGATACACCGGTCGCAGACCACGGTACGGGTCGCGACAAAGAAACCGCAGTCGTCCCCGCCGGATATCAGGGCTCGGTACCCGCAGTCAGGGCAGAGAAACCAATGACGAACGCCCATCAGGTATCCTCGGACACCGGGAGCGACCCCGGCAGGGCCCACTTGTCGGGTAGAACCGCAGAAACCGAACATGCATGGAACGCACACCGCCAGGTGTCGGTAACAGCGGTTGTGAAGTTTTCACGCTGTCGCCTGTACCGGGACCGTGTCTTTTCGCAAGGGCGGGTCATCGGAGGGTCATTCGTTATATCACGTGAAGCAAGTGCTTGAGCGGACGGGATCAGGGAGTTGCCGATCACTTTCATAGCATAAATCCAATTATCTTTCTATGAAAAACAATCATTATTATATGTATCATCGGCACCATTGTTTACTTATGAGGTCATATTAATCATGACTCCAGAAGAATATAAAAAGATCATCTCGATGGCGATCGACCGCGAAGTGGAGAGCTACTCGTTCTACAACACGGTCGCGGAGAAAGTCAGGGACGCGAACCTAAAGTCGCTCTTCAAGGAACTGGCCGGAGACGAGACCAGCCACCGCGAGTTCCTCCAGAAGATGCTGACCAAGGACTACACCTCGCTCGGCTTCTCGACCACCAGGGACTACAAGGTCGCCGAATCGGTGGCGTCCCCATCGCTCTCCGCCGACCTCAAACCGATCGACGGCCTGGTACTCGCGATCAAGAAGGAGCTCGAGGCGATGCAGATGTACACCGGGCTCGCGAACGCAACCGATGACCCCGAGCAGAAGAAGCTCTTCACCGAGCTTGCCGCGATGGAGCGCGGGCACAAAGGCAGGCTCGAGGACATCTACACCAACATGGCTTTCCCTGAAACCTGGTAACTGAACCCTCCCCTTCTTTTCACCACAGCGCCCCGGAAGGATCTCGACAGTTCCCCTCGAACGGGGTTGGATCACATCTCTTCGGCTCTCGCCGGGGAAATGTCCCTGAGTCACCGGTAGAAAGCCGCGTCTCGGAGTGAACCAGAAACGCGACCTGTGCCGGTAGAACGCCCGAAGGTGATGGAATGTCCTCGTCAATCGGCCCTGGTAGGAGGCACGCCGTTGATGGCCGAAGGCTGCCGGCAGGGCTTTTCCGCATCTTGAATTGAGCCTGAAGCGACCGAGACCCAACACCATACAGCGAGTGAACCAGCCCTGAAGTCACGCACTCGTTCAGCACGAGTGCAGAACCCAGACCAAGAAGGAGACCGGGCTACCGGCCGGGAACGATTCTCACCCTCGTTTTCAAGAGAGTCTAGGCCGAACTACCAGTCGGTAATGACGTCTGCCTCGATACAGCATGTTCACGTCGAACACCAGGCCCGGAAGGATCCGGATTTCCGAATCACGCGTAATCCGGCGGATACATGGCGGCGCTGGCGGGACGGGCAGGTTAAGGCACTATGACCCGGTTCGCTCATCACACCCAGGACATGAACCGGACCGGATGGTTCAACCCCTCGCACGACGAATCCACTGCATGGTATCCGCTCGCCAGATGACTTTTGTCGGGATGATCCTCAGCATCGTCGGCATTTTCTTCGGCGTTGCCGCACTCGAACGTCACCTGGCCGTTTTACCGGAAGCGGCCTGGCTCGATGGCGTCTTTGTGATCGGGCTCATGCTGCTTGCACTCACGCAGGCCCACCTCACCGTCCGCCTCTCGGAGTGACACGCGCCACATCGCCGGCACTGGTTCGCGCGGAGATCCTCGATCATCCAGTTTCTGATCGGGTGAGGGCATTGACGAGGACAGAGCGAAAGGGATAAGGCCTCGCTCCGATCCCGGTGCTCCGCGTTTCTGTGCCCGCGAATTCTGGCGCGCGCCACCAGTTCTCGACATCGTTCTTCGTACTAAAATGATCTTTTACCCCCCGTGAAACCCGTCCAGAACGGCCCCTCAGCAGGTCGATCACAACAAATATCGATGCATTAAAGGAGAGGCAACGAGATCGTCGGGTGATCTGCGCCGGCCGTCGATGATACCTATGCTGCGAGCCACTGATCGCGGGTGATTGACACCTGCCTCAGGACGCGGACCAGATGGTCGACGCTGATCTCCTGTCGAGGAGGACTCGGCAGTGTGAGCACCCTGTTGGCCCGGCTATGTAGGGATGGCGCCCACCCTGGCAGGGGCCATCGAACCCGAGGGCTCGGAGCAGCTGGACAATTTCCGAGGAAGAGACCGGGTGCGGCCGATCAGCCACTGGCCCCTGTGCCCACACGCTCGGCCGGGTCGAGCCGAACACCGCCGACAGGCGGGATCGCAATGCCGTGACGGAGCCGGACGAGGAGCCAATCATCGAGGATCTCCGCCAGGCGGGACCGGTATTCCACCTCGGTTCGCCCCGTCGTTCAGACGCCCTGGAGCTCCGGGACCTCGTCGTACCACGACTCCTTGTCCTCGATCTCCTTGAACCGAGCCTGAGCAAGTGCCGCGGTGATGCTCGGGACGATCATATCACGGCTCGCTCACCATCAACCGGGTCAACCTTTAATGCCGCGCAACACAGGGCCCTTTCCGTCCAATCGACACATCCGATACGTTTCTCATTCTCACAGTCGCGCCGCGACCATGGGCAGGCCGGACCGGATCTTCATGAAGTCGATCATGAGAATCACCGGAGCCGGAGGTGGAGAAGCCGAACGCGATCAAGAAGTTTTCAACGGCCATCTCCAGCGGGGGTGTGCATTTTCCGACCCCACCGAAACCGACAAGGACCATTACCGGAAGACGAGCAAAGGTCGAGGATCCGCGCTCGATCTGGAAGAACGAGACCAGAACGATCATTCATGAAGGATCTTTTTCCGTGAACCGTACCGGCTGGTGGCAGACGATTGTTGGACTGAGCAAGCCGACACCTTCGCTATTGCCACACTGAGAACCAGATCGCAGTGATACTGGCATCGGAGTCCTCAACCATTACCTTGCGCTTACACCTCTTCTCACGGGGGGCCAGGTCATGGGAGCTTCTCTTGATATCCAGCCATTCGTGACAATTATTTCGAAATGCATATATATGTAAGAAAAACACGTGGTGCGATCTTCGTGACGGAACACACAAGCGCCACCAGTCGGCTCATCTCGATCGCCGGCGCCTTTCTCGTCCTTGCTGGGTGCATCGCCCTGATGGGCATAATATCGGCCGAGACCTTTTATCCCGGGTACAGCACGGCTCAGAACGACATCAGCGACCTCGGTGCGACCCGACCACCGGACAGCATCATCATCCAGCCATCAGCCACCATCTTCAACGCCACCATGCTCGCAACGGGACTGCTGGTGATTGGAGCCACGCTCGCACTATTCCGGGCCGGCTATTTCAGGACAGTCATGGTCCCGCTCGGCCTCTTCGGCCTCGGCGCCTTCCTGGTCGGGGTCTTTCCCGGGAACTGGGGTAATATCCACGCGCTCTCGGCCCTGCTCACCTTCGTCGCGGGAGCCCTCTCGGCCATCGCAGCCGCAACCGTGGTCCGCTCACCGCTCCGTGAAATTCTGGCTGCTCTCGGGGCGATCTCGCTCCTGACCCTCGGCTCGTATTTCGTCATGGGCAGCGCAAGCCCGATGGCGATCTTAGGCTCCGGCGGGCTCGAACGGTGGATCGCCTACCCGGTCGTGCTCTTCGTGCTCGCCTTCGGTGGCTACCTCGTGGGCGACGCCCGCGAAGCCGCCGTATCATAACACCGGACGCTGAGCCGGCGCCGCCACGTCATCTCTTGGAACTCACCACTCCACGCAGAACGACGACTCCGTGAAGGCCGCACACACCACCCACTCAAGAGCGCCGAGCGATAAAACCGGCTCGAGGCGAGGCGAAAAAAATGAGATTAGAGTTGGTCGAATAGCCAGACGACGTCCGCGAAGTCGATCCGTCCGTTCCCGTTGTAGTCGAAGAGGGCCACGGGCTCGTTCGCCGCGATCCACGACATCTGGTTGAAGTAGAGCACGACATCCGCGAAGTCCTTCCGGCCGTTGCCGTTGACGTCGTCGTACTTTCCGTCATAATTGGTGTCCGTTGGGCTGGCGGAACCGCCGGGCACGACCTTCGCCGGCGAGATCGCCGCCGGGTCGAGGGTGAAGGAGTCGAAGTTCATCGCGCTCCCATGGTACGTGAACTGGATCGTGTTCAGGCCGGGCTTCAGCCGGATCGAGGCGTTCCCATACCCGTACGTCGTGGTCGACCCCGTCATCGGAACCGGGACGTCGACGCTCCCGGTCATGCCGGCGACGGCGACGGTGATGGTCTGGCCATCGGCCCAGCCCGCGAGGCGGAGGCCAAGTGGATAGTTGACGTTCCCCGTGGCGTCGATCCAGACCTGGTACCTCGTCCATTCTCCCTCGGCGATCCGCGTCACCACGTGCCCCTTTGTGCCGAGCGGTGCGATATCGACATCATCCTGCCGGTACGGGTCGCCGCCGCTGTTGCCGGCGGTCGTGTCGTGGTACCCGACCCCCTCGCCGCCGGCCAGGTAGTCCTCGGCCTGCACGACAATCATCGGAGCGACGGTCGGCACGGTACCCGGCCTGTGGAGTGGTAGGTGGTCGATGACCGGGTCATTGAGGAACTCGGTGCCGTCGTTGATGACGTACTCCTCGTCACAGAACCCGTCCCCGTTGCTATCCGCGTGAGTCTCCGAGAAGCCCTGTCCGTTCGGCTGTGCGTAGAAGTTGCCGCCGATGAACGGGCCGCCAATGATGTTCGGCCCGGGCGCAACCATCGTGTTGTACTGGCTGACGGCCACCGACACGACGTTGAGGGTGTTGTTGAAGATGTTGTTGTAGATGACCCGTCCGCCCCCGTAGATGTTTAGGTCGGAGATGCCGATCGCGTTTCCGGTGATGGTCGTCCCTTCGATCATGCAGACGGCGGACACCACGTTGTACAGATTGATACCACTCTCCCCGTTGTCCCGGACCGTGGAGTTGTGCAGCAGGAGGCCCGCCCGGTCCAGGTTGATGCCGTCGCGGCCGTTCTCGGCGATCATACTGTCGCGGACGTCGATCCCCGATGTAAATAAGAACGCACCGTGCCCCCCGTTTCGCGCGATCGTGCAGTTCGTGATAGAGGCGCCGGAGTTATCCGCGACCCAGAGGCCGTCGCCGCTGTTGTCGGTGATGGAGCATGAGGTGAGTGCGCCGTCACCGCATAAAGGGTCGAGGACGATGCCGTCGACACCGCTCGATGCCGACACCCCCGAGAGCGAGAGGTTGTCGCTGCCAAGGGCCTGCACCCCGGTGCCCCAGTCGGTCAGGTGAATATCTCCGATCTGCACGTTCGTCGATAGTACCAGGACTTCCTCTCCCATGATTATTTCAAAGTCGCGGACCAGGATGCCGTTGGTTCCCGGGAGATCCCGGCCGTCGACCAGGTGCCCCTGGCCATCGAGGTAGACGTCGGAGCACTGGATATCGATAGCGACCGGGCAGGAGGACTCGACGATGTCGGCCTCGAGGGTGTACCACCC
>JABNAD010001120.1_pt1 | contig 11103 bp, 6 predicted proteins | sample 7240381 | NCBI WGS metagenome assembly JABNAD01 (sample SAMN11332834, study PRJNA596920) | anaerobic digester metagenome | biome: digested sludge; isolation source: digested sewage sludge-derived enrichment culture grown on H2/CO2 | place: Germany: Goettingen | reverse complement strand
ACTATTTCCAATCTAAATATAAAAAAAAGACCGCCTCGATTATGAGACGGCCTCTGAGAATTATTTTACCAGATTGTGTTTTTTGACAAACTCGTCAAGGATGCCGGTAAGATTGGGGGTGCCGATTTCCTGGAGGTCATAGCCGACTTTAACGGTAGGCTTGTTGATTTTGATGACCCTGGCAAGATCAATCGGGGTGCCGATCACTACTGCATCGCAGGGAGTATTCTCAATTGTTTTTTCAAGATCGCTGACCTGCTCGTCGCCATAGCCCATTGCCGGCAGCAGCGTGCCGATATTCGGGTAAATGCGGAAAGTTTCACTCAGCTTCCCAACGGTGTAGGGGCGGGGATCGATCAGTTCGCTGGCGCCAAATTTCAGCGCAGCAACCGTTCCGGCGCCAATCTTCATTTCACCATGGGTGAGGGTGGGGCCATCTTCAACCACCAGCACTTTTTTACCGCGGATCAACTCAGGCTTATCTACGGTAAGCGGAGAAGCGCCATCTATGATAATGGCTCCGGGGTTAATTTTGGCGATGTTACTACGAACGGTATTAATATCGTCGAGTGATGCTGAATCAATTTTATTGATTACAATTACATCCGACATACGTGCAACTACTTCGCCGGGATAATAACTTACTTCAGCACCTGGTCTGAGCGGGTCGGCAACACCGATCATAAGGTCGGGCTTGTAGAAGGGGAAGTCATTGTTTCCGCCATCCCAAAGGATAACATCGCAACCACTGGGATCTTTCTCAGCTTCGCGAAGAATGGCTTCGTAGTCCACGCCGGCATAAATAACGTCGCCTCTTACCACATGCGGCTCATACTCTTCCATCTCTTCGATGGTACATCTGTGCTTATGCAGATCTTCAACCGTAGCAAAACGCTGGACCTTCTGTGCGTTCAGATCGCCGTAAGGCATAGGATGGCGTACTGCCACAACCTTCAGGCCTTTTTCCATCAGGATCTCGATGATGCGGCGGCTGGTCTGGCTCTTTCCACAACCGGTACGGGTAGCTCCAACGGCAATCAGTGGCTTGGTGCTGCTGATCATGGTGTCGCGGGGGCCAAGCAACATGAAATTTGCTCCTGCCGTATTTACAACTGCCGAAATGTTCATCAAACGCTGGTAAGGAACATCGCTGTATGAGAATACACAAATGTCAACTTTATGCTCTTTGATCAGGGCAGGGAGTTCCGATTCAGCGAGAATGGGAATTCCGTTGGGATAAAGGTCAGCTCCGGCAAGTTCTTTGGGGTATTTGCGACCGTCAATGTCGGGAATCTGGGCTGCGGTAAAGGCAACCACATTGTACTCAGCTTTTCCGCGGAAGAAAGTGTTGAAGTTATGGAAGTCCCTTCCGGCCGCTCCGATGATGATTACTTTTTGTTTCATGGATTTGGTTTTTGTATTGTGATTGAGTGAAATAATTGCTCTGAATGTATTTCAGCTCTTTTACGGGCCCGGACAGGCTGGCGCCTGCTTTGTGAGCCTTGACCGGCAATCTGCCGCAAAAAAACCGTTGCAAATATAAAAGTTTAGCATTCAAACCAAAGAAGATCACGGAATATTTTATTCCCTTTTTTGTCTTTTTGATCCTGTATGTGATGACTTTAAGATTGTAATAATTACATCTTCAATATGTTATGGCTGTAAGAGGGGTTGTTGAAAAAAAACTTAATTTTGCTGCACTTTTCTACTCCGGTTTTATGATTGAGAAAATATTGACTGCAAAAGCCCTTACTGCCGTTTCTACCCTGTTTAACGTGGAAATTGATCCTTCACAACTTGCTGTTCAGCGCACTGCTCCGGCTTTTCGCCATCAGGGCGATTTTTCACTGGTGGTATTTCCGCTGCTCAGAATCTCCAGGAAATCTCCTGAAGCTACGGCCGCTATGCTGGGTGACGAAATACTCCGTACAATGCCTGAGGCGGTTAGTTTCGGCGTGGTAAAAGGCTATCTCAATATCCGGATCAGGGCTGGTTACTGGCTCGATTTTCTCCAGAGTAATTATAATAACGGGAATTTTGGAATTCAGCCCCCCGTTTCCGGCAAGCCGGTAGTTGTTGAATTTTCATCTCCCAATACCAATAAGCCGCTTCACCTTGGACATATAAGGAATAACCTGCTTGGTTTCTCGGTGTCAGAATTGCTTAAGGCAAACGGACAGACCGTTTATAAAGTGAACCTGGTAAACGATCGGGGCATCCATATCTGTAAATCAATGCTCGCCTGGATGTTGTTTGGTAATGGAGAAACCCCGGAATCATCGGGAAAAAAAGGTGATAAACTGGTGGGCGACTACTATGTGCTGTTTGACCGGCATTATAAACTCGAACTGTCAGAACTGATGGCCGGCGGGATTACTGAAGAGGAGGCGGCCGGTAATTCGCTTCTGATGCGTCAGGCCAGGGAAATGCTTATAAAATGGGAAGCCCGCGACGAGGAGACCATGGCTTTATGGAACCGTATGAACGGATGGGTGTACAATGGATTTGATGTGACCTATCAAAGGCTGGGTATTGATTTTGACAGGATTTACTATGAGTCACAGACATATCTGCTCGGCAAAAAGATTGTGGATGAAGGGCTGGAGAAAGGCATACTGTTCAGGAAAGATGACGGATCAGTATGGATTAACCTGAACGATGAGGGGCTTGATGAAAAACTGCTGCTGCGCAGCGACGGTACTTCGGTATATATGACCCAGGACCTGGGAACTGCCCAGCTCAGGGCGGATGATTATGACGCTGATAAACTGATTTACGTGGTCGGGAATGAGCAGAATTATCATTTTGAAGTACTGAAACTTATTCTGAAAAAACTTGGACGTCCCTGGGCTGAGGGTATCTACCATCTGTCCTATGGCATGGTTGAACTGCCTGAAGGCAAGATGAAATCGCGCGAAGGTACGGTTGTCGACGCCGATGACCTCATGGATGAAATGATTGCCACTGCGCGGGCAATGACAGAGGAGCTCGGGAAAATAGAAGATTTTGAAAGCGATGAGGCAGAAGCTCTATACCGTATGGTGGGCCTTGGCGCACTTAAATATTTTATCCTTAAAGTGGATCCCAGGAAAAATATGACCTTCAATCCCCGGGAAAGTATTGATTTCAACGGGAATACCGGTCCTTTTATTCAGTATACCCATGCCAGGATCAGATCAGTGCTTCGCAAGGCCGCTTTACCGGTTGTTTTTGACGGTCATGCCAACATTAACCAGAAAGAGGCGGATCTGATCATTCTGCTCAGTCAGTTCCCCGCGGCGGTTCAACAGGCAGGCACAGAACTCAGCCCTTCGGTGGTGGCCAATTACATGTTTGATGTGGCAAAGGAGTATAATCAGTTTTATCATGAATTTACCATACTGAAAGAGGAAGATCCCGGCAGCCGGCAACTCAGGCTGGCGCTTTCGCAGATGACCGCCGGCGTGATTCGTAACGGGATGAAGCTGCTCGGCATTGACGTACCCGACAGGATGTAAATATTGCCTTCAGGCAATTTGAATTCTTGTCAGGCTTTCATCGTTAATATCCCTTGCCGTTTCTGGTGAGGTTTTTTTTTGTGAGCGTTTTCTATCGTGGAAATGAATTTGGCCATCAGGTCATTCCTGAGCCATATCCGATACAGATTATTCAAAAGTGATTGATTGCCGGCCATTTAAAAATTTACCGAACGGATAATCAGCAATTAAAAATGGCTGCTTCAGGGACGGAAACAGCCATTTAATCAGGGATTGAGGAGGGATGGGTTATCCTTAACCAACAATAAATATGTCAGTAACAGGAATTTACTCATTTATAAGACAATCTAAAACGCTTTTACCCCTATTCTGAATAAAAAAAAACTGCACCGGAAACCCGGTGCAGTTTTAAATATTTGATAAAGCTCTGATTATCTGATACTTACCTTGCGGGTAACGATGCCCTTCTCAGTAGTGATGTTCAGCAGGTAAAGACCTCGAGCAATACCTGCGGTTTCGAAACGGAATTCGTTGGCGTTTACAACTGATTCATAAACCACCTGACCGGCGAAATTCACCAGCCTGATATTTTCAATCCTGCTGTCGCCGGAGATATTAAGCAGTCCGTTCGTAGGGTTCGGATATACGTTGAATGATGCTGCTTCAGGTTTACTGATGCCGGTGGTAAAGGTGATCTCAACATCGTCAATCATAAATACGAAGCGGTCGTTCGATACGCACTGGATGGCAACATATACCTCCTGTCCTACATAATTTGCGAGGTCATAATTTACAAACGTCCATGCATCAGCTGGTGCATTGATGGGGCCGGCAATGGTGGTGAAGCTGTTCGGGTTCATATCGGTGGTTGAAACCTTGATGTTATAGGTTTCAAGTCCATATTCATCGGTATAGGATTTAACCCAGAAGCCGAGTGCAGGGTTTTCGCCCAGCATCACTTTGGGTGAAATCATCCAGTCGTTGTTCACCACCGGAGTCACTGAAGAGAAGCAGGCGCCAAAGCGCAGTCCGCCGTGAGGTTCCATATCGGTTACTGCCGGAGAGGTTGCAGCCGGATTGAATGCGATGTATGACATCGGCTCATAGGCATGGGGGAAAGTGATTCCATCGAAACCATAAGTATTGCCACCATCAACATCGAGGCCGGTCCATTCACCGAAAGTGAGAGAGAAATCTTCCAGGTCTTCAAAATCCAGAACAATGCCACTGGTTGATCCACCCTGAATTACAGCAACTGCTGCATTTGAATTTGCAGATTCGCCTTCAGCATAAAGTGCCCTTACATGATATTCATAAGTACCCGGCTCAAGTCCATTGTCGTCGTAGAACAGTTCGGTGACGGTAGCTGCATTGATCATGTTTCCGTTACGGTAGACATTGTATCCCAGTAATTCGCGTGAAGCATGGTTGCGTGCAGGGATAGGCAACTGGTTGTTGATGACGCTGTGGCTCTGGCGTGCGGTTTTGTTGAGTGCAAGTTTCACAGACGGGTTGAAGGTTGCGGGAACAGCGCTCAGTTCGCGGATGCTTCCGTCGGTGTACTGAACAACAGCACGGATAAGGTAAGCCTCTGTCCATGATGCCCAGGTGCCGGCATGATCATAGTCCCATGAGCGGCCGTTGTTCAGGGCTGCATCGTATCCAACGAAAGTTGTTTCGTTGATGGAGCCGAATCCGACTACAAAGTCGCCGGTAACCATCAGGTTGGCAGCGGTTATGTCGATTTCCATCCAGCCTTCTTCAGCTGCATTGGCAGGTACGCTGTGAAGCAGGGTGGTAGAAGGAGCGGAGCCTGCCCATCCGTAAACCTCAGCATTGTATGCGCCATCGCCACCCTCAAGGGTAACGTAATACTTCAGTGAAAGAACCTGACATGGGCCCTGGGGCGACATGTGGGTTGCCATGGCATACCCATTATAACTATAAGCGCCGGTAGGCAGCTCATTGTCGTAGATCAGCTCTTCAATGGTGCCGGTTCCGCCACCCGGGGCATTCCAGGTAAGGTGAACGTTGCTTCCGCTGACGGCAGCCTGCAGATTGGTCGGAGGATCAAGGGTCACTGATGAAGTAACGATAAGCTGTACAGGAACGTTTACGGTTGCTGTGGCGCTGTTGTTGGTAATCACCAGTGTTGCATTGTAAGTCATGGCGCTGAGACCGGTCGCGTCCATGGTAACTGTAAGTTCAGTATTGCCGCCGGCTGCTGTGGTTCCTGAAGTTTCGTCAACACTCAGCCAGGCTGCTGTACCCGGATCGATTGCGATGCTCCATGTAAGGTCTTCATCTCCATTGTTGCTGATGGTCAGTGCGCTTGTGGCAGATTCATCTATCAGCACAGTAGCTGATATTGAAGCAGGATTCACGGCAATCTGGGGGCCTGCAATGGTAGTTGCAAGGTCACCGATCATGCGGTACATGCCACCATTGTATTGGTTTTCGTTGAATCCGCCTGCATAACCCACGGTGCTGCTAAAGAAGTCGGCTGCAAGGAATTGTTTGCTTCCGGTTCCGCCAAACAGGGTCCAGGTGGAACCGCCGTCATGGCTGTAGGAAATTCCGGTTGCTCCGGTAGCTGCCCCTGTAGAAACATAGGTATTTTCAGTGCCAGGAACATAGTTGATGTCATTGGTAAGAAATGCTCCTGCCGGGGTGATGTTTTCCCATGTTGCTCCACCATCACTGGTGCGGCGAACCTGCACGGGAGCCGTTGTCTGGGCAACAATGCCGTTCATGGGGTCTTTGAATGCAATCACATTGATCCCGCCGTTGGTTGCAGCGGTAATGTTGGCATTTGAAACCCTCCAGGTAAGTCCTTTATCATCTGAAATGAAAACTCTTCCTTTATTGGTTCCAAACAATACGGTATTGCCGGTAACATCAATACACGAAGTCCATCCCCCTTCACCTGAAAGTGGTGTGCCATTGGTAATACTGGCTGCAGGTACTCTTGTCCAGGTAGATCCGCCGTTGCTGGTGGTATAGATTTCGAAGTAACCGTCTTTTACGTCGCCATGGCACATACCTTCCTGCTCATTCCAGAAATATACGTTATTGGCGAATGAAGCGGAGCCCTGCAGGGCGCCCGGGAGCTGAGTCCAGGTTGTTCCACCGTTAGAGGTTTTGTAAATACCGCAGGTATTGTTCTGATTGCCAACGCCATTGTAGAGCGCTACATAAGCAATGTTATCACTTATGCCGCAGATGTTTCCGATACCATAAGTGGTACCTCCGAGAATCTGACCGGTTGTCCAGGTTGCACCACCATCGATGGTCCTTGTGAATTCATTGATGGTTGATCCTGTCCCTGAACCGTCATAAGCAGCAGCCCATGCAACGTTTGCATCTACTGCATGAATATAATTGATACCACGTGACGGGCTAACAAAACCGCTGTTCTGGATAATCCAGCCTACAGGGTTATCACCCGGCATTACGCCGACAATCGCCCTGTTGTCATCGTTGAAGTTGTTGCCTCCGGGGTTCAGCGATCCGATGGCGAAATAACCATTGTATGATCCTGACCATCCCCAGTTAAAGTGGAATTTGTTATCACTCATGCGATAGCCGTCGCAAATCCATGCGTGGCCGCCGCTGGCGGTGCTTGATCCTGCATAATAAACAGGACGGGCGGCATCAAGTTCTGTGCGGAGCAGGGTGTACCAATCGGCCATCAACGGATAGTCGGTTTTACTTTTTAACTCGGCAGTGGGCGCGAAATTGAAATAGTTGACCAATGCAAAAGGAACGTCCTCGCTGTATGCTCCTGAGCCGCTGGCAGCGTATTGCATATTTACAGATACTCCTGCATGATACATAAGGGTTGCAACAGCAGCATTTGCGGTGGTAACGTTGTTGGGCATTGCAGCATAATCGTAAGTAGCTGATCCGAAGTCGGCTGACTGAATGCCATAGGTAGGATGCATGTAACTGTGATATCCAATACCCGAGGTCGGGAAATTATGATATTTCATCAATACCGACATGGTAGTGGCAACGCAGCCTGTCCATGCCCTGCCGCAGGAGCCGAATCCGGCGCCCGGCTCAACAGGACAAAGCGCATTATAATAACATCCCTGATCCCAGGTGGTGGTAACCAGGGGCGTTACATCCATAATTTCGCGCTCCATATTATTATTCAGGATATTGTCCCACAGAGGGCGGGTGTCGAAATTATACATGCGTGAAGTTGCAATAGCTGCAATTTCACGGCTGTAATTCTCAATCCATGCCTGTGCAGCCGGGTTATATACCTCTGCATCAAGGGTTCCGCTGTGCGAATAACCCAGAACAGGAATGGATGCATCGTCGGCCGCTACCATCACAAAACCTCCGGAAGTGAATGTAAAGGTGTAGATGGTGGTGATGCCGTCAGTGGCATTTTCAATGGTTCCGCTTACCGAATAATCAGTAATGGAAGCCGGAGCGTAATGAACATAATAGTTCACCGCTACTTGCTCAGCTGTTTTTTTGTCAACCGGATTGGCAAAAACTGCCACTGTCAACAATGCCAGCGCAAGGGTAAAGATTCTCTTCATTTTTGAATGAAAATTTAGTGAATGAAAAATTGATTGAAATGAAATTTCAGCAGTCAATTCATGCTTTTGCATGAAGGATTCAATTGATTTGACGGACAAATATAAGATTTAATCAATCAGATATGCTTTTCGGGGCAGGAAAATCATAAACATTTATTAACACCAGCCTGCATTTCCTGTCAGCAAATTCACAATTTCAGCGGGAGATGGAATAATCAGGTCCGGCTTTTCGGCTTCAATCTCCCGGCGCGAACCGTAGCCATATAAAACACCGGCGGAGGAGATGCCCGTCTGTTTTGCACCCCTGATATCATGATAACGATCGCCGATCATTACAATTTCTTTACCCGGCGAAATGCCATGCTTCTGCAGGGTGTATGTAATCAGCTCTGCTTTATCGCTGCGATTGCCATTGATTTCACAGCCAGAAACCGTCTCAAAATATCTGGTCAGGCCAGCTTCTTCCACAATCTTCAGCGCATAAATCCCGGCTTTTGAGGTCACCAGACTGACGCTTAGTCCCATTGATACAAGTGTTTCCAGCGTACCGGGGATGCCCGGGTACATGGTAAACAAATTCATTCCTTCGCGTCCGTAAAATTCACGGTAAATCACCGTAGCTTCTTCTGCTTTATGGTCACTGAAGCCAAATAATGTTTTGAAAGACTGTCGCAAGGGCGGACCGATGAATGGATTCAACTCCTCTTCGTGCAGGGGAGGAGGTACCCCCATGACCTCAAGCGTGTGTAAAACCGATTTGAAAATACCGGGTTTCGAGTCGATTAAAGTACCGTCAAGGTCGAAAAACAAATGGGTGAACATATTTTCAGGTCTGGTGTATGAAGGTTAAGAAATCTCAATAAAGCTGATCGGAAATAAGCCGCTGAAATGTCCTTATTCAATACAATTGATACCGGTTTCTTTGTCAATCTTAGAAGACTAATAAATATTTTATTTCAGAAAAATTCATGAACGACCGGGGTAAAGTTCATGACCCTGATCATCACCGGATTGGATCCGCACGGTTTCGGCCGGTGAAATTAAGTAATTGGCTGACAAAGCTCCGCTTTTTCCGGAAAAAATAAGGCCGGTTCTCATAGAACCGGCCTTAAATAACTAAATAACAATGGTTTAAAGTAAACCACCGTTTTTGTAGATCTGCAACTGGGCATCATAGAACCTGTTGATGCGTGTTGACTTACCTTTTGATAAATTGGTCAGTTCACCGGTTGTGAAGTCCACCCGGATCATGTCGCCGGTTTCCATAGCGGTGTCTTCCAGCATCCCTTCTGCATAGGTAAGGATGGGAAGGGCGGCATTGATGGCATTCCTTTCATAGATGGCTCCGTATGATTCAGCAATGATACATTGCACGCCAAGGGCTTTGAAACAATCAACGGCCTGCTGGCGTGAACTCCCCGCTCCGAAATTTTTGGTGGTAACTACGATATCGCCGGGTTGTGCTTTTTTGGCAAAGTCCTCATATCCTTTCAGGTTATCGAAAGTATACTGACCCATTTCGTTGATATCGGTTATGGCCAGGTAACGGTTATGGAAGATCATATCGGTATCGATGTCATCTTTCCGGATAACCCAGACACGCCCTTCAACGGTGGTTTTCACCTCAACAGGGGCTGCTTTTTCTTTAACAGCTGTTTGTGTAGCGTTTTCCATTTTTGTGAATATGGCCGGCTGATCCGGGATATTCAGGGGATCGGTGATGTAACCTGCCACAGCAGATGCAGCCACTGTTGCCGGGGAAGCAAGATATACGTAACCTTTGCCCTGCTTGCCCGCAAAATTCCGGTTTCCGGTACTGATCGTTACCTCTTCCGGTCCGTTCTGCCCGACCTGTCCTGCTGCGCAGCCTGCACAGCCGGCGTTTGAAACCAGCGCTCCGGCATCTTTAAAGATTTTGATCAATCCTTCATTCAGCGCTTGCTGCCAGATCTCGTCGGTTGAAGGGACAATTTTAAGGACAACCCCGGGTGCTACTTTGCGGTTTCTGAGGATTTCCGCGGTAATCCTGAGATCTTCAATACGTCCGTTGGTGCAGCTTCCGATAAATGCTGAATCGATTTTCTTTTTCATTACCGACTCCAGTGGTGAATTATCGGGCGGAGGGCCGGGATTGGCCACCATAGGTACAAAATTGCTGATGTCGATATCAAATGTTTTGGAATAAGCAGCATTATTGTCGGCGATAACCGGGGTGTAGCGCTTGCCGGTAAGTTTCTGCAGCTCATCCAGCACACGCCCGTTTGGGGTAAAAAGGATAATGATGGCGCCCATTTCGGTAGCCATGGACGAAATAGTAATCCTTTCATCGAGGGTCAAGGCTTCAACGGCGTCCCCATAAACTTCCACACTGTATCCCAGGAGCTTGTTTGCCCCGAAGACGGACAGGAGGTTCAGCACAATATCCTTTGCAGTGACATTGGCGGGGAGTTTCCCGTTCAGGTTAAGTTTTACCGATTCAGGAACTTTAAACCAAACCGCACCTTTGGCCCAGGCAGCGGCAATGTCCTGATCGCCCATGCCTTGACCGAAAGCGCCGATGGCCCCCATAATGTTCGCATGTGAGTCGGTTGACACAAAAGTAGATCCCGGATAGGCCAATCCCTTGTCAATTGCAAGATGGGTGCCTATTCCTGCGTCCACATCATACACAGGGATACCGTTCTGCCGGGCATATATGCGGCAGAACTGCTGATTGGCAGCATATTTCTGGTCGGAACCACCCGGGTTACAATCGAAAGTAAAAACTGTATGCTTTGGATCTGCAATGGAAAGGCCGTTGTCAAGCAGGTTCTTTACCACATTGGCGCCGCCGAAGTCACGTGCAGCACGGGTATCGATAAACACGTCAATGATATCTCCCGGTTTTACGGTTTCCTGGTTCGAATGACTGGCCAGAATTTTTTCAATAATTGTCATGAGCTTATTGTTTATCAGATTTTTAATCGTTCGCGGAATGGTTCGAAAGTCATAAAATCGGCATGATGAACCACATAAGCTTCCACGGAACGTTTTACCATGTTTCCTTCGCCGGCATGGGTGGCTATGATATG
>JABNAD010001119.1_pt1 | contig 11104 bp, 12 predicted proteins | sample 7240381 | NCBI WGS metagenome assembly JABNAD01 (sample SAMN11332834, study PRJNA596920) | anaerobic digester metagenome | biome: digested sludge; isolation source: digested sewage sludge-derived enrichment culture grown on H2/CO2 | place: Germany: Goettingen | reverse complement strand
GGCCACCCCTCTTTACCTGGTCCGGCGCCTGGAAGTAATTGGCGATCAAGGTCCCGGTCCCGTAACCGGCGGCCGCGCCGGCCAGGGCGCCGGTCAAAAGCCTGAGCAGGTTGCTGGATTCGTAGTCGGTGATGGCCTGCAGAACACCATCCACGGCCATGGGCACCAGCAGAGCGAGAAGCCAGGCCCAGGGAACCTTCCTTCCCAGCAGGATGAAGAGCAACAGTCCGGTCACCGCTCCGGCCAGAAGCCCCAGGTCCCGGGCGCAGAAGGGCATCTGGTTATCGTTCACGAAGAAGGAGCGGTCGGCCTGCTGATGGCAGTTCACGTCCCCCAACAGGTAGACGGCCCGCTGCGGCCACGGCACATCGTTCAGATCGTCCCCGTGGTCCAGGCTCCCGATGCTGCCATCGAGCCCCTCGACGGTTCCGGCCGGAAGGGTCAGCGGGGACATCAGGATGGCCAGCAGGACCGCTGATAAGATCACCTCGACGACGAGCATGTGACGCTTGGCGGGCGGGACCCTCATTCGTTCCCGCTACCGCCGACCGAATATTAAGGCATTGAGCGGCATCGGGAATCTTTTATATCCTGAACGGTTCACGCATAAGCATGGCCGAACTGCCTGAAGACCTTAAAAGGCTCTCCGACTTTCACGGACACCTTGGACCCTACGTGCTGCTTGGATACCGCATGGGCCTGGTCGCCAGGAAGTATTTCCCCGGACGGTTCTACGCCACTCTGTTCACCGGCACCGAGCCCCCCATCTCCTGTTTGATCGACGGGGTGCAGTTCTCGTCATGCTGCACCTTGGGCAAGGGCAATCTCACCGTCAAGGAAGGTGGGCGGCCCACGGTGCGCTTCTACGACGGTCTGCGCTCGTTGGAAATGTCCCCCCTGGAGACCATACAGAAGAGGATCGACATGGTCAGCTCCTACGAGGCGGGGGAAAAGCTATCCATCGAGCTGCACCAGTTTTCCGATCTGGAGCTGCTCCTGGTCAGAGAAGGTGGAAGAGAAGCGTCTGACCGCATAGTGAAGCTGTAAGGTATACTCCAAGGGCGATCGCCCCCCTGGTCCCGTAGCTGCGCATGCCTCGTTGCCGGCCGCTCCAGGCGTCCAGCCCTCCGAGGAAATGATCGACGATGAAGGCCAGCTCCACCACGTAGATCGAGGCCAGGGCGGTGAGCGCGGATGTGCCGCCCCCGATCAATCCCATGATGCCCCCGGTAAGCCCGATGATCGCCGGGGCGAACAGCATGCTGGTGGTGCTCATCATGTCCACCACCGGCCTCAGGTTCTCCCGCACCTTGGCCTGGGCCTTGGCCACATCCCCCTGGGATTGGGCCAGGTTCACTGCCAGCTTTCCCGCCCCCAGGTGGTCCTCCTCGGCGCAGGCCATCACCGCCAGGTAGTTCTGGTGCAGCACCGGGTGCCGAGAAGCGAGTGCCCGGTCCGTCCGTACCACCTCGGCCAGGGAGACCCGGTCGGTCCGGGTGGCGTGCACCATGAGCAGCCCCCATTCCCGGAATCCCCCGTGCTCGCTCCTGGAAACGTCCTCGAACGCCCGTTCCAGGTCCTGCCCTCCCAGCATGGCGTTCCCCAGGCGATAGAGGGCGTCGATGAAGGACCGTTCCTCGTCCCGCTCCCTTTTCTTTTCTGAAGCGCCCAGAGCTATCAGCGAGGAAAGCAGTACGATCAGTCCGGCCAGGACGGTGATCAGCAACGAACCGGTAATCAAATTGGTCAGCAACGCCGCCGGGATGAAGGACAGCACAAGGACCCGCCGGTCCCCGGGGACCTCCCATCTCCTTCCCGGACCGCGCAAGGGGTTCCGGTCCATGATCGACCGGATGTAGCCCAGGGTGAAGGCCGGTACCAGGAGCAGCAGCACGAACCCCAGCATGCCCAGGTCCAGCTCTCCGCCCACCAGTCCGCCTTCCATGCCCAGCAGGGGGATCAGGGAGAAGAGCATCACCGGCGCCAGCACCCCGAAGGCGAAGACCAGCATCACCGGGAAGGACAGGGAGCCTATGTAACGTTCGCACGCCTCCCGCAATCCCTCCAGGGCGATCGAGTTCGCCCGGTCCAGGAGCCTCTCTCGTCCCTCTTCCTCGCTCTCCTCCGCGGCCATGACCAGATGCAAAGACCGCCTCAGGCCGTCGTTGATCCCGTCCAATCCGGAGGTCCATGCGGAAAGCCCCTGTCGCAGATCGGTGGCCTCCCCGGTCAGAGCGTTCCAGGCCACCGAGGCGATGGCCTTCTGCAGCCCTCCATCACCGGACCTGGTCCCCAGTTCCACCGCCCTCTCCAGGGAAGGCGTCCGGCTCATGCTCATACTCATGGCCCCGATGACCGCAGGGGTATCCATCAGGAAGGACCGCTGCTCGGTCGCGTATCGCCGGGAGGGTCCGGCGAGGACCAGGGCAGGCACCAACAGGGGAGCGATGACGGCTCCTGCAGTCATCAGGATGAGGGGATAGGGCAGAACCAGCAAAATGACGATCGCCACCGGAACGAAAACCAACAGCGACCACAGGAAGGAGTTGTAGGCGACCAGAGCGACGCAGCTCTCCGATTCCTTCCTACGAAGCATGGACTCCCTCATTCCCTCGGTCAACCTGGGCGAGAAGATCTTTTTCAAGTGGTCCGGGACCTCAGCGGATAGTTGCGGCAGGCGTTCGAACATCCCGGTCAACGCCCCCGAAGATGATCGAGGAACTCCTGGCCGGTGTCCTTTCCGCCCTGCCAGAGGTATTCGTTGGCCTGGAGCGCGTAGGAGGGGGACAGGTAAGTCGGGTCCTCCCGGCCCATCTCCAGCAAGGTCTCCCGCAGGGCTATCCTCCGTCGAAGGTTGTCCAGTCCCTCCTCGTAGCTCATCCCCCAACCGGTGGCAATACGGGCTAGGAGCGGCATGCGGCGTTCGCTGAGATGATAGTTGCCGTCATAAGTCAGCAAGGGAAGGAACACCAGCCCCTCCGGGGTCCTGACCACCTCGGCCACCTCGGTTATGCGGCGGACCTGCCCCAAACCTCCGCCAGGACGGACCAGGCCCATGGTCACGATGACATCGGTGGAGGCGAAGGAGGCTTCCGGGATGCCCAGCTCGTTCACCACCCGGTCGTGAACCTCCTTGGCCCCGTCGCCATGGATCGTTCCCAGCACTGAGGAGCCGGCCTTCCCGGTGCGCATGCTCTCATACAGTGTCATAGCCTCCCTTCCGCGAACCTCGCCGACCACTATGGCCGACTCGCCTAGGCGCAGGGATACGCGCAAGGCCTCCTCGGCCGAGGCCTCCCGATCGCCGCTGAGCGAGGGGTCGACCAGCATGGACTGCACCTTGAACCCCAGGGACTGCAGGGCGTTCACCGGCACCTCGCGGGTGTCCTCGATGACCAGGATCCTCTGGTCCAGGGGGAATTCGAACAGCAGTGACGATAGCAGTGACGATTTCCCCGAGCCTCGGGCGCCGCAGACCAGTATCGAGGCCCTCCCGTCCATGAGGAACGATAGGAGCCCGGCCGCCGTCGCGTCGAGCGAGCCGCGCTCGGCCAAGCGTAGCAACGTCCAGGGGACCTCGGAACGCCTTCGCAAAGCCAAGGCCAGACCGTCCGGGCTCAGGGGCGGGCAAAGGGCGGTGGCCCGCACCCCGGTCTCGGGAATATCGGTCTCCAGCACCGGGCGGGAACGGGAGAACGGCCGCCCGGAACGGTACTTCAGACGTCCGACCAGCCCCATCATCTCCTTCTCGGAGACGATCACGTTGGTCTCGCACCTTCCGAACAGGTTCCGCCCGCCCGCCTGGTTGAGGGTGAGATAGGCCCGGGTGTCTTGGCTGGGCGCGTCGACGTACACATCCTCCACCCGGGGGTCCCTGAGCACGATGTCCAGGACCCCCAGTCCCAGCGTGTTGCGTATGACCGCATCCAGGAGGTCCTTTTCGATATCGGCCGGGGGATCGAGGGAGCGCACCAGCGACCTCACGTGGGAACGAAGTCCGGCCTCCCCGTCCCCTAGCGATGCCGGAGGGACCGAACGTACCTTGGCCACGGCCTGGGCCAATAGCCTCGAGGCTTCCCGGTCCGCGGTATGCTCCCAGGGAAGCACGCAATACCTCTGCCGCACGCCCGAAGGGTCCGCGGCGATCTCGATCCTTCCGCCGGGGAGTACCCGACGGTCCACCACCAGCCAGCCAGTGGGCACCTCGCGTTCTATCCAGTAACCGGAGATCGACGGTTTCACCATGATTCCCCGGCGAACCGCGGGTAACGCTTCAGAAAGGTTCACCACCCCTCCGCTCATCTGTCGCTTCCTCCCGGTACCTCGATTATGCGGAAGCGGTCCGCGGCCAGGGTCTTCTTGGCCTTTTTTCCGTCGGAGCGCAGCGCCTCTAGGGCCTCCCTCTGCTTGTCAAGGCACATGTCGCAGGAGGTCCCGTCGCCATTGCAGAACAGGTCCTTCGATCCTTTCCTCACCCTGTCCAAATACCGGTCGACCCGTTCCGGCGGTATCGGTCGCGAGCAGGGCAGGAAGCTCAGGGTTCGACGCAAGCCCTCCCAGGCCGTCTCGGCGGTCATGAGCGAACGCAGTGATTTGACCCCGCTCTCGCGGACCCACACGTCCTGGTTCCCATGGAGAACGATCCCTGTGGCCTCCCGGTGCGCGCTCAAGGCGTTGCGGAAGGCCGACAAGCACCTCTCCGAGGGAGCATCGTCCGCGACGGGGCATTCACAGCAATCGATCTCGATCATCCTTCCCTGCGCCTGGAACCTGCATCCGTTCTGGTTCGGGCGCGGGACCGGACCCGCCTCGCCCTTCCGGGGCATCATCACCACCTTCGCCATCTTCTTCCCTCTGCACTGAACACCGGAGGGGTGGTTCGTAGTGACGATTAACCGTACGCTACGCGCCCAGGAAATTAATATGAGAGCAGGTGATTCCAGGGCATGGAACTGCTAGCCCCGGTCGGGACCGAGGAAGCGCTCAAGGCGGCCATCGCCGGCGGGGCGGACGCCGTTTACCTGGGCGGGAAGAGCTTCGGCGCCCGGCATTTCGCCAGCAACTTTTCCGACCAGCAGCTCGCGGGGGCTATAGGGCTGGCCCACGATCACGGTATGCGCGCTTACGTCACGGTCAACACCCTGATCAAGGAGGGGGAGATGGCCGATGCGCTCTCTTTCGTGGGCTTGCTCGATAGCCTGGAAGCGGACGCGGTGATCGTCCAGGACCGCGGCCTGCTGCCGTTGATCAAGGAACGGTTCTCGATACCGGTACACGCCTCCACCCAGATGGCCATACACAGTTTGGCGGGAGTGAGATGGGCGGAGGACCAGGGGATGGAACGGGTGATCCTGGCCCGGGAACTTGGAATGGAGCAGATCAAGGAGATCGCCCAGAACAGCCGGATCGGTATCGAGGTGTTCATCCACGGCGCCTTATGTTATTGCTTCTCGGGGCAATGCCTTTTCTCCAGTTTCCTGGGCGGCCGCTCCGGTAACCGGGGTATGTGCGCCCAGCCCTGCCGGAAATCGTACACCATCGGGAAAAAGGAAGGTTATCTGCTCAGCACCGCGGACACTTTCGGCGTGGGGTCCATACCCGAGCTCTTGCGCTTCGGCGTGGCCTCCCTGAAGATCGAGGGCCGGATGCGCTCCCCCCAGTATGTGTATCTGACCTCTAAGATCTACAAGAGGGCGATAGAAAGGGCCCAGAACGGGGCATACCCGCTCATCACCGACCGGGAGAGCGAGCTGCTGGAGGTCGTGTTCAATCGAGGTTTCTCAGGCGGTTATCTGGTGGATAAGGAGGTAATGCAGACCTCCTTCCCGGAGTCTCGCGGACGACCATTGGGACCGGCCACGGTGGCCGAGGGACGATTGAGAATGCCGCGCGGGGCCTTGGAGGCCGGGGACGGTATCAGCCTTTACCTGGGCAACGAGAAGGTGGGCGGATTTGACCTGCGACCCTCGGACCTGGACAGTACGAGCGTAATGGCGGTCCCGCCCTTCCCCCTGAGGGACGGGGATTACGCGGTATACAAGACCAAGGACCGGGAGTTCCCGTTATTGGAGGGGCTCATCTCTACGATAAGACTACAGGAGCGCGAGGCGGTCAGGAGAGCGGTGGAGCTCCCTCCCAAGCGTATGCGCCGCAGCGAGATGGAAAGCGAGCTCTCCTTCTACGTGTCCAGCCTGGCTGTGCTGAAGGCCGTGCTTCCCTATGCCGATCGGGTCTACTTCGACGGGGTCAAGCAGGACGCGGAGGCGCTCGAGCTGTGCGAGAGCGAGGGCAAGGAGTTCGTGAAGGTGCTGCCCCGGCTGTCATTGAACGAGGTCGCCACGGAGCACGAGCGGGTGATGGTGAACACCGTGGACCAGTATGAGCTGAGCAAGGGGCGGACCATCTACGGCTCCTACCACCTGAACATCTTCAACAGCTACACCCTGCCCAAGATGCACCAATCCACGCTGTCCCCCGAGCTCAACCAGGAGGAGCTGCTCAACGTGCTGTCACGCACCGAGGGGAGGTGCGAGGTGATGGCCTTCGGCCGCCTGGAGCTGATGCTCAGCCGTGACCCTACGCTTCCCGAGGGAACGCTGGTGGACGACCGCGGCGTGCGCTACCCGGTGCATCGCGATCCCCAGGGTTTCGTGCACATCCTGCACAGTACGGACCTCCTGATGCTGGACAAGGTGCCTGAGCTGAGGGCCATGGGCGTGGACTCCCTGGGCATCGACGTGAGAAGACGCCATCCCGACCTGGCCGCCTTCGTTGGAAAGAGCTTCAGGGAGCTGGACCTGGCCAACCTGGAGGAGCTTAGGCGGAAATGCGGCCGCAGCAGCCTTGGCCATTACCGCAAGGGCGTGTTCTGAGTTAGCCTACGGTTATTGGTAACCGCCTAAGGTCGAAGGGGCGTTGATGGTCTGTGCGAGCAGCGGGGAGGTGCATGGACCATGAAGGTGTAGGCGGTTTCCTGGAATCGATATTGGCGGTGATGGTGGTGATCACCGCCTCCTCGGTTCTCATGGTGGTGCTGGCATCCGGAGCGCTTCAGGTAGAAGAGAACATAGACCAAGAGGACCTGGTGTCGTGGCTGAAGTCCAACCGCCTCTACTCCGAGAACGAGGCGATCGCCGTCCGCGGCCCAAATCAATCTCCAGGCATGACCTCCTTGCCGGAAGGGATATCCGGGTTGAACTTGGTCTACCGCCTTTCTGGCGATCCCACGCCACTTCTGGTCATCGATCTAGGGGATTCTCCACAGGGTGACGTCCTCTCTTTCCAACTGCCTCTGCTGATCGAGGTTGATGGATGGGAACGCCCAGGAGTGATGGAGGTGCGGGCCTGGCGCTGAAAAGGGACCACCATGGGATGGCTTTGCTGGTCGACGCCCTGATGTTCCTGGTGGTGCTGATCATATTGAGCGCGGTCATCAGCACATCCGCTCCTGACCACGATCCGGACGATGGCTCGGACCTGCTTCGTCCCTATCACACTGTAATGCTGACATCTGAGCTCCTCGATGGTAATGGCAGCTCCATGTCCGCGGCCACCCTTTCCGAGTATCTGATCGCCCTCTCGCTCTCCGGGGTGGTGGACGAACGGGACGTCCGGCGCATAGGGAACATGGTCAAGGGTACCATCGCCGAGCTGGAGTTCTTGTACGGCAAGGCATGGCTGGTCATCGAGATCGGACCGAAGGTGCTGAACTTCGGGTCCGTTCCCCCGGATGACGGTAGTGATGTTCACGCCGACCGTCGGGAGCTCGGAGACGGTTCGACGGTGTCCACGCTTTTCATGGCCGGCTAGAGATCGTTGCCGAGCCTCTTCCGGGCTATCTCGTAGGCCCTGGCGCTCTCCAGGCCGGCGAAGACCATGGCCAGGATCAGGCTGCCGAACATCAGGTACAGCCTCAGGTCCCCCAGGCCCAGGTCGTACCGCAGCAGCTCAGCGCCGACCAGGAAGGCGCCGACCGCGCTGAGCGCGTACATCGCCACCCCGTAGTAATAGATGGGCACGGACATGATCCTGCACTCTCCGGCGCAGGTCCGGCAATACTTGCGCCGATACCAGGCGGTGGGCTGCAGGTCCTTGCATTCGGGGCAGTAGCAGAACTTCATGAGACGGTCATCCGATTACGGGGAATAATCGTTTGCCCTCAGGCCATGCCTTCCTGCTCGTTGCGGCACCACACCGAGTCGGGCAGGCTGCGGTACAGGTCCACCGGCTCGTTCTTGGGCGGCTTGTCCTCCAGGATGCGGCTGATGTTGTCCCAGTTGAAGGACCAATAGAAGATGCGCCAGTTGCGTCCGCTGGCCAGCTGGGTCTCCTCCCACCGGGTGCTCAGTATCTTCATGTCCTGCAGGAAATAGAAAAGCCTCCGGTCGTCATGGTCCAGGGCGTTGTCGATGATCTCGTCCAGATAACCGAAGTAGTTCAAAACGCGCAACGCCACGTCATCCGCCACCGGACCGCTGAAACCTGCGGTCTTCTCCAGTACCCGGACCACCGAGGCATGCCCTAAAGAGGGTTTCAATTTCGTCTCACTCATCACTTATACGTCGATGCGGGGGCTTATAGACATTGGTATGATACCCCGGTGCCAATGAGAAATGGCGATATTCCCTGCTCATTATTAATACTGGGGAACGATAACCACAAAAGCGGCACGTGAAAGGGAAATGATCGTCGAGACGCTCAACCAGATCATAATCGACCTCATCGAGGCCACCGGGTATCTGGGAATATTCTTGGCCATGCTCGTAGAGGGCATCTTCACCCCCATACCGAGCGAGCTCATCATGCCCTTCGCCGGTTATGTCGCCTCCACGGGCGAACTGAACTACTTCCTGGTCATCCTGGTCGGGAGCCTGGGAGCGGTGGTCGGTTCCACGGTCGCCTACATGCTGGCCTTGTGGCTGGGGCGCCCGCTCATCGACCGGTTCGGCATATTCTTCGGCCTGGACGATGAGAAGATGGCCTCCGCCGAGCGCTGGTTCAAGCGCTGGGGGGTCTGGGGCATATTCATCGGGCATTCCTTGCCCGGGATACGATCGGTGATATCCTTCCCGGCCGGGCTGTCCAAGATGGACCGCAAGAGGTTCGTGGTCTTCACCTTCTCCGGCGCCCTGCTCTGGAACACCGTCCTGGTCACCGCCGGTTACACCCTGGGCGAGAACTGGATCAGTTTCTGGGAGCGGACGGACAGCCTTCACCTGGACATATTGATGCTAGGTGGACTTGGCGTGCTGCTGCTTCTTTACTTCATCCATCACCGCAGGAAGGGCTCCAAGCTCACTCGATCTTCAGGCAGCGAATGATGTCCTGGCGGGAGAGCATCCCCTTCAGCTTTCCCTTTTCCATGACCGGCAGGCTGCGCAGCTTGAACTCCACCATGTAATCCGCCGCCTTGGACACGTCGTCGTCCGGCGAGACGAAGATGGTGGCGGTATGCATGATCCCCGAGGCGTCCTTGCTGTACAGCTTCAAAGCCCTCCCTAGGCTGATGTTCAGGCCGGCGGTGAAGGCCTTGAGGAGGTCGAGCTTGGACACTATCCCGACCACCTTGTCGTCCTCGAGGACCGGGAAGCTGTTGAAATCGTACCGCTCGAACATCTCCTTGAGCGTCCTGAGGTCCGTCTTGGGCGTTATGGTCACGACATCGGTGGTCATGACGTCCTTCACTTTCTTGCGAACGATGTGGCGCTCCATTATGATCGCCGTATAATGGCCACTTGGGCATATCCAATTATCGCCAATCACCAACAGGTTCGGAACAATTAAAGCGAGAATGCTCTGCTTGGGGGGATCCCCGCTTTTCATTCACGGGTCGGTCAGAACGAATGGTTTAATCGGTCCTCGTGGATACGTGCCCATGGACGCCCAGGAAGGGGGGTGGGCCGGTGTATCCGCCAACGTGCGCGGACGATGCCAGGGATGCCCCCGCGATCCCCAGAAGGTCCCGGTGCTCTTCGAGCTTAACGACCCCGGCAAGGTGGATTTCGTCATCGTCTCCCAGGAGCCCGGTCATTGGCTGCGGCCACTGGGTGACAATGTTTACACGAAGCTCACCGCGCTCGCCCTCGGGAAAGGTACGCCGGAAGAGGTCAGGAAGGCCAACCCGCTGAGCAAGATCGCCCAGATATTCGGACCGTTCGATCCTTCCGCGTCCCGAACATATTGGACCCACGCCCTGAAATGCGTACCGTTGAACGGGGATAGGGACGTCAACAAGGAGTGGCGCAAGGCGGCCACGAGATGCCGGGAGCATCTCATAGGTGAGCTTAAGGTCCTGGGGAAGAACGAGCTGAACGTGCTGGCCTTCGGCAAGTACGCCCTTGAGCTGTGCCTCAACGTTCTGGACGGTCAGGACATCGATCAAGAACTAAGCATCAGCGAGTTCATGCAATCGGTGAAGTTACCTTTGGCCTACAAGTACCGCTTCAAGGACGGTTCGGTGAAGAACATCAACCTCTATGTGTTCACCAACCCCTCGGCGGAGGTCGTCAAGGTGATGAAGAGCGGGGGTAAGATGACCGCCGATGAGATACAGGAATTGGAGATCAAAAGGATCCAGGGGGCTCTCGCTCAGAGACAAGGGCGCTGAGCCACGGCCTGGGCGAAAGCTGAACCTTCGATATGATGCTGACGTAATGGTGACCTAGAACTTACATCAACAAGGACCCGCAGAGCAGGCACTTCACCGCGCCGGCGGGGTTCATTCCACCGCAGACGGCGCACTTCTTCTGGTCTCCGACCTCGGTGACTCCCATAGGGTGGGTTTGGTGTTGATGGTGCTTAATGGTTGTTATTTCTTTATCGTATCTTGATCTGTCATTTCGTTCGATAAGATCGTAAGCCAGTGGTCGTGCAGGATAGAAAAGGTTGACATATCCAGGGAGAAATTACATGTCCGTGGCCAAGCCCAGGTTCGTCGATCACCCCCTCGGCGCAGAGATAGAAAAGTTAGCCAGGTCGAGCGAGCACCGTGCTTTGGCCATCTGGGCCGCGGATTGCGCGGAAAGAGCATTGCCTTTGTTCGAGAAGGAGCGTCCAGAGGACCAGCGGCCTAGGCAGGCCATGGTAAAGTTGAGGGAGTGGATAG
>JABNAD010001118.1_pt1 | contig 11116 bp, 6 predicted proteins | sample 7240381 | NCBI WGS metagenome assembly JABNAD01 (sample SAMN11332834, study PRJNA596920) | anaerobic digester metagenome | biome: digested sludge; isolation source: digested sewage sludge-derived enrichment culture grown on H2/CO2 | place: Germany: Goettingen | reverse complement strand
CTGCGTCGACATCAACCCCGCATCGGTGACGAAACTGATGGACCGGGGCACGACCCAGGCGATCGGCGTCGTGAGCGACGCCGGGACGTTCCTCCCGCTGCTCGCAAAGCAGCTGGAGGAACAGAAAGGGTGTTAGCGGGTAAGCGGCATACAGAACGATTCTTCGTGGTCCAGCACGAACTCCCACTCTTCTTTGCACCCGCACTCCGTCTCGGCGAGGGCGCGCAGGAGCCCGACGTCTTCAGTCAGTGAATAATCGCCGATCCCCTTCACGATCGGACCGTCGCAGGAACCGCAGTTGTGCGGCCCCCGGGTCTGTCCGCCGCCGACAGGGTCACAGAGGACGTGCACTGGTGAGCCGATCAGCACGTCGAGGACGCCCCAGAGATATGGCGGGCGGTAGGCGTGCTGTTTCCAGAGGCGTTCGACCTCGGTCCTGCTCTGGACGGTGCAGAGGTTCATGGAGATGCTGTCCGCAACGGATGCGACATCCCTGATGGAGCGCACCATGTCGTCGAGCGCCTCGCGCTCGGTCAAAAACGGCGGTTTCATCAGGAGGTAAGCCTTCACGCCGGCGCCGGCGGCGTGCGCGATCCCTGCGGCGTGGAGGAAGTCGGCATAGGTGAACCCTTTATCGATGCTCTTCTCCCGGATAGCATCGTTCGTGGTCTCAAGCCCCACGGCGACGGAGAGCGGCCGCGACCAGACGCCGGTATCGATGCCCTCGAGAAACTCACGGAGCGCGCCCGATTCAACGTACTCAGGCCTTGTCTCGGCGATGACGGCCTTACCGCGGAACGCTTCCGCAACGGCGCGCCGGACGGCAGGGGGAACCTCATCGGGATCGAAGAAACTGCCCGACGTGAATATCTTGAGCACCTGGTAGTCCTCGTCGCAGAAGTTCTCTTTCACCCAGCGAACCTGGCGGATCAACCGGTCGGCAAGGTCGTCCTGCGGCAGATCAGGGTAGCGCTCGTGCCGGTAGCCGCACATACGGCACCGGTTCCAGGAACACCCGCCGCTCCTGAAGATGACCGTCAGCGTATCGAGGACCTGCCCTTCGTAGAGGTCTTTCCCCCGCCAGGACGCGAGCGGCTTCTCAATCGATTTGGATACCATTATACCTCATATTCGTTGATGTACTGGTATGAAAAGGATCGCATGGCTGACGCTCATCGCTGCGATGCTGCTCGTCAGCGCGGCATCAGCCGCGTATGTTTCAATCAGTGCTCCAAAAGAGGTATACGTCGGTGACCGGCTCGTTGTCGCCGGCACATCGGTTGCCGGAGAATTCGCACAGCCTTCGCTCAAACCGGGGTTCAGCACGGACGTCATCCTGTACTACGCCAAGGGCACGAAGAGCGAGGTAGACCGAAAGACCATCGTCGTTCAGGAGAATGGTTTGTTCTCAACGACGTTCGACACGACCGGCCTCTCTGCGGGAACCTACTCGATCGAGATCGTCGATCCCACGCAGACCACATTCGGGGGCAGTTCGAAGATCCAGCAGATGGTCGAGCTTATCGACCGCTCCAAGGATGTCGTGGTAGATTCCCCGCTCACCCAGGAGTTCGATGGCACCCTCGACCTCCGGGGCACGGTCAGCGGGATCGGCGATGCAGGCGTTCAGGTCCGGGTCGAGCATGATGCCGCCGTCGTATACGGGCCGAAGTACATTCGCACCGACACAAACGGAGCATTCTCCGAAGAGGTGCCCATCCCTGACGGCGGCACCTACAGGGTCACGTTCTCCGACACCAAAGGTTTCATCAGCACCGTGACGTTCGTGGTCTCGGGTAAGCCCGCTCCCACATCGACGCCGGCGATGATATCCGCGAACGCCCCCGCCACGCGCTCCGCCCCGGCCTACTTCGAGGTCGACACGAAGAGCGGTACGGTGACGATCGTGACATCGGTCGGGATCGACTGGGTGATCGAGTATATCGATGAGGATGGGAAATCTCACAAAGTCAACGACAAAGGCCAGCTCGAACCTGAGACCGCGGAGTTTGTCGCACGGGGCGGCACCGTCTACGTCAAGATCTACCCTATGAGTTACAGCGATCGTGGAACGGTGCAGGTCTCGGCCGCGAACGCCAACTCGATCAGGGTGAGCCAGGCTGCGCCCGGACTCTTCGGGGATGCGGTGCCCACCACCGCCCAGGCCACGCCGCTCCCGGCGTTCCTCGCGCCCCTTGCACTCATTGTTGTGGTCGTCCTCGCGCGCCGGGGATGAACAACCTTTTTTCGTCCGACGGCCAATAGGTATAGGCGGGCCGGGATAGTCTAGTCCGGGAAGGCGGCGGCCTTGAAAGCCGCTGGTGCCTGGCACCTCGGGAGTTCAAATCTCCCTCCCGGCGTCCTTTGTTCTATTCATACCCATAACGGTTGTTGCGCCCGATCCGTACATCCGATCGCACTCACCGGCGCCAGAACCCTGGAGAAACTATACCAGTAAGCGATGCCCCGGGACGTTCGAGCATCTTCGTGCCTTATAGGGAGAGGGCGGGATCGTGACCGGGAGTGCGGTCACGGCTCAAAGTCCATCACGACCGCGGAGTGGTCGCTCAATCCCTGCCCCCGGAGGTCGTGCAGGTACCAGCACGCCGTCGGGTTGAGGCGCGCAGATGCAAAGATGTGATCGTAGCGCTTGCACTTCGGGACATCCTCGGGCCCGCGGTCAGGGCACCAGCTGTACTCCCTTGCCCGGTAGCCGTGCAGTTTCCGGAAGACATCGGGGAGGTCGTACTCCGCAAGGCCGGATATGACGTTCATCTCGGCGTTATACCACCACCTCCTCGGCCGCCCGAGGTACTCATCGCTCTCGGAAGCCGTCGTGTAGGTCCGGTCAGGGATGATATCGCGGTAGAAGGGGACGATCGTCCCGTCGGGAAGTTCCGCCTCCGGTATGTGAAGGTCGCCGCAGAGGATCCGTGGCCTCGCTGGCCTGACGGCAAGGTGTCGGTAGATCCCAACCAGTGTCTCGGCCTTCACGATCTCGTTCCTCCGGCTGCCTATCGCCGTGGGAACGTGGACGTTATGCACCTCGAACTCGCCCGTGGGTGCACTGACGACGGCCGAGACCACCCGCTGTTTCCACGGGATATCGAAGTCAAGCGGGTTTAATGGCGCAAGGGGGTACCTGCTCGCGATCAGGCATCCGGCGTCCTTTGTCTCGCCGACCGGCGAGCACTGTTCGGAGAGACGCGAGATGCTGTACGCGAACTGGAAGGGATCGTTTGTGTTGCGCGCACGGAGATCGTTCAACCGCTCGGCCATGTAGGCCACCCGGGCAATCTCCACCAGAGCAAGGCTGTCGACGAAATGAGTTAACCCGAAGTTCTCCAATCCCTCACGAAAGAGCGGCAGATCCCGATCCGTCACCTCCTGGAAGGCGACGATATCCGGCGAGTGCTGGCAGACTGCTTCGACTTTCTTCTCCACGCTCCTCAAACCGGAGCGGAAGAGATCCACGTTCCATGAAATGAGCCGCATAGTTCTGGTACATTGCGCGTTGGCCCTGCATGCACATTAACACATCGAGTTGAGAGCGGCAGCATGGCGCCGGTATGACGGCATCCAGCCCTGCGGACCAGCGCATACCTGCCAATCCACTGCCCTATGTCGCCTGCGATCTTTACGAACCCGTGCCATCCTCTCGTGGATGTTACGACACCGCAGGCATCGACCCGCGGCAAAGGCCGGGATCGGACCTCACTCGAAGCTCATGGAGCGCCGGCGAGCTTCCTCACGCGCCCGGGTATGGTGATCTGATCCGCTGTCTTTGTCCTGCGCGGGCTTTACAGGTTCGTGTGAGGGCCACTCCTCCTTGCCCCCAAAAAGAGGATGATTGAGAGACGAGGCCTTACAGGGAGCCTCCCGCGCAGGTGATGAGCCCGGCGCCGCCCCCTTTCAGTCTCACCCCGCCTCTCCTCAGCTATGGGCGGCGGCTATTCTTCTTCCGGTGTCGCCGTCACCTCCGGTGTCACCGTTGCTTCTTCTTCCGGTGTCACCGTTGCTTCTTCTTCCGGTGTCGCCGTCACCTCTGCGGCCAGCGGCACGAGCCCCGCGTTCCAGTTCACCTGCTCCTCGCTCGGGCCGATATCGAACTGCTCCGTCGTACCGCTCCCGGGATCGACGGTGCTGTCCTGACCGGTGGGGCTGAAGGTGTAACCCTCCGGCAGCGTGAACCTCACGGAGTAGGTCCCCATGACGACATTGGTGAACCGATAGGTGCCGTCGCCGTCTGTCGGCGCCGTCCTGGCTGTCGCACCGCTCGCATCGATGAGGGCCACCGCAACGCCCGACACTCCCGCCTCGCCGGCATCGTGGGCGCCGTCAGCGTTCGTGTCGTTCCAGACAAACCCGCCGACGGTATTGTACCTGGCTCCGGGTGAGAATACCGTCAGCCCCGCATCCTGCGTGAGGTCGTCACCCACGAGCGTGAAGGGTCCGGTCCGGCCGGTCTTGAACCCGACGTCGCTGTCCCGCGTATCGTCGCCGGCGTTCATCAGAACGAAGAAGAGCCCATCGGGCGCCACGACCTCGACGATGTAGGTCGTGCCCACGATGCCCTTGAGGGCATAGCGGCCGTCTGCCCCCGTCGTTGTCTCGACGACGGTTTCGGCCGCACTCGGGACCGGGTAACCGTTCTCGTTCAGGAGCCGGACGGTGACCCCGGGCACGCCGGGCTCGCCCTCGTCCTGGAGGTCGTTGCCGTTGGTGTCGTTCCAGACAAACCCGCCGATGGTGGCGGTTTGTACCGCCGTCAGGTTCGCCCCGGCGTCCCAGCCAAGCTGCGTGTCATTATCGGCGAGCGTGATGGTCGCCGTCCTGCCGGTCGCCACATCGGCGTCGCTGTCCCGCGCGTCGTCGGCGCCCCGGTCGGCCGGCGTGAAGGTGTAGCCTTCCGGCAGTCCAAAGACCAGGTAGTACTCGCCCGCCGGGAGGGCACTGAAGAGGTAGGCTCCGTCTGCATCCGTCGTCGTGGAGTTGGCGAGGGTCTCGTTTGCGTGGTAGAGCTCGACGGCGGCGCCGGCGATGCCTCCTTCACCCCGGTCCTGGATGCCGTCGCCGTTCGTGTCGTTCCAGACGAGGTCGCCGATGGTGCTGTTTGCGGTTATCATCGTCGGAATCAGGGTGAATCCGATGTTCAGTGTGATCCGGGTATCGTTCTCCACGATATCGACCGGGCCCGCGATGCCGGTCTCGGGATCGAGTTCGCTTCCCCCTTTAGGGGTGGCAAAGGTGTAGCCTTCCGGCGGATCGAACTTGATATAATACTCTCCAATCGTGAGGTTCGCGAATGCATAGGCGCCGTTCTCATCGGTTGTGGTTTCGTTGACGGCGGCCAGGCTGCCTGCATCCGCCGGGGCCGCGAATGAGATTCTGCCATCGTTGCTTGTGATCATCTGGTTGGTTTCACGTCCGGAATCGCCGGAACGCGTACCTGTTTTGAGGGTGCTCTCTCCCGTCGTCGCACCGGCAAGGAGCGTCACTCCGACCCCCGGAAGACCGGACTCGCCCCCGTCCCGGATGCCGTTGCCATTCTGGTCGTTGAACGTGAAGCCGATGATGGAACCCTGTCCCTGGAGAGGAGAACTTATCGTCCCCTGCGGTAAAAAGATCAATCCGGCATCCCAGTTGAGCTGCTTCTGATTATCCCGCAGCGTAATCTTATCCGTTCTCCCGATCATGCTTGCATCGCTGTCTACGTCGTCTTTTGTGTTGGCATCGACATCCTGTTTCGTGAACTTCGCTTCTCTCTGCGCTGCCTTGTGCCCGAAAACAACGTAGTAGTCTCCCGCCGTCAGATCGGTGAAGAGGTACTTCCCGTTTGCATCGGTGGTTGTCTGGTAGATCTGCATGTATTTATCGTCCATCAACGTCACCGAGACGCCCGGGACTCCTTTCTCGCCTCCATCCTGAATCCCGTTCTCATTTTCGTCTTCCCAGACAAAGTCCCCGATCTGGCCCGTGCCCTGCATCGCATGGTTATAAAACCCGGCGTCCCAGTTGAGCTGTACCAGTGCTCCTTCTTTGATGACGATGATGTCGGTTCGGCCTGATATTCCGGGATCGCTGTCCAGATCATCGTCGTTTGGGACGTTATCCATCGGGCTGTGGATCCAGTTCCCCTGCGGGGGGTCAAACCTGACCCTGTACTTCCCCTCTACGAGGTTGTCGAATAAGTACTTTCCATCCTCCTTTGTGGTGATCTGCCTTGGTTGCCCGTTCTCACCGTTGATCGGGTTGTCATTCTCATCAAGCAATGTCACGACTGCGCCGGCAAGGCCTTTTTCACCTGAATCCTGCTTTCCATTCTGGTTTCTGTCGTTCCACACAAAATCTCCTATCGACCCCTTGCCCCCTGGCTGCGGGGGTGCCTCCACTGTTACCTTCTTCGCAACCTCGCAGGTTACATGGTTACTGAGCGTCACCCGGAGTTTAACGTCATAGATCCTGGCCGCAGCAAATGTATGCGTCGGGTTCTGGCCGAGGTTCTGCCACCCTTTTCCATCCCCGAAGTCCCACTCCCACGTAGTCGGTGCCACGCCGGGAGGGCAACCGTTTGTCCGGGCACTCCCCTTGAAATGATAGATTCTCAACGATAATGGATCGGGATTTTTCACTCCGGCAGGAGGAGCTCGATTTGTGGTGGAGAAGGTGAAATCTGCGGTGCAGGCACACCCGCCTCCTGCGGGCGAACTCGTATAGTGGCTGACGTCGGTTGCCGTCACCTGCTTTGCGGTCGGATCGTCTGCTGTGACCGTGACGTTGTTCTTATAGGAACCGCCCGGCATGCCGCTCGTGTCCTTTGCCGTATCGTCTTTCGTGTAGACCCAGGTCTCGCCGGGGTCGAGTTTGCCGTCACCGTTGGCGTCGCCCGTGGGCGGTCCTGCGATCGGGCCGGCCTTGTCGTCCGTCACCCTGACGTTGGTGAGCGGGCCCATCCCGGGATTTGTCACCTCGTAGGTCCACGTCACCTTATCGCCGACCTTGATCGTCGGCCCCGGGGGGTTCTTAGCAACCTGACCGTTGATCTTCTTGACGACGGCGATCCGGCTTGCTGTCTTGATCAACCCGGCATCCCACCAGAACTGTTTCTCCCCCGCCTTGAGGGTGATCTTTGCAGTTCTGCCGGTCGCCGGGTCGGCGTCGCTATCTTTCGCATCGTCTCCACCGGCATCCTTTTTCGTGAACATGTAACCTTTCGGGAGGCTGAACTTGACGTAATACTCGCCGGGCTGCAGATCGCTGAAGAGATACATGCCCCGGATATCGGTCTTTGTCTGCTTTACAACGGTCTTGCCGTCGGATCCGAGCAGTTCCACACCGACACCTTTGATGCCCTTCTCACCGTCATCCTGTATGCCGTTTTTGTTGGTATCGTTCCAGACGAGATCGCCGATACTGCCGAACTTCGGTTTCGGCGGTACCGGCGGTTTCGGTGTGGGAGGGGGGCACTGTCCGGGGCAGACTTTCGGCGGTTTTGGGGGCTTTGGTGGCGGTTTTATGATCGTCTTCGGTTTCGTGGTCAGCTTTACGACCCAGGCATCGGTATCGGGTGTGCCGCCCTTCTTCGTACTGTTGAAGGTCCCGGCAAAGACGTACTCGGATGCCGCCGTCTGGATGACCGATGCCGCCCGGTCGTCGGGGTTTGTGCCCCCTATTATCAGGTCGCCCTCGACGGCCCCCTTGCTGTCGAGCTTCACGATCCAGGCGTCGTTATCGAGCGGAGATTTGCCGGTCCTGCCGGCAAAGAGGTATCCGCCGTCGCGGGTGGCGATGATCGACTCGGCCGACTCGTTCTCGTCGGCGTTCCCGTAGGTCCAGTTCCAGGCGACCTTCCCGTCAGGCCTCATCCTGACGACGAGAGCGTCGTCATCTGTCCTGCCGGAAGCGGCCCTGCTCATGTAACTCCCCGCAAAGACAAAGCCTCCGTCCGGCGCAAGGACGATCGACCGGGCAGTGTCGTTCTCCGCGCCGCCGAAGGTCACGTTCCAGATCTCGTTCCCGGACGAATCGATCTTCTGGACGAACGCATCGGTCGCAAACGCTCCAAACGACTCCGTACTGCCCGCAATACCGATATCACCGGACGATGCCGCGACGACCACATACGCCGTATCGTTCAGCCCCGGTTCTCCGAAGGTGCGGCTCCACTCCTCCGACCCGGAGCGGTTGAGCTTGATCGCCAGCGCATCGGTGTCCGGTTCTCCCCAGAACGCCGTCTCCCCGACGATGATGTAACCTCCGTCCGCCGTCTCGGCGACCGCGTATGCCGTGGCGTTGATGTCAGGCCCGCCGAACGTCTCGTTCCAGATGATATCGCCCGTCGGGCTGAACTTCACGGCCAGGATATCGGTATCCCTCCGGTCTATCCCGGTCACGTAGGTGAACGCCCCCACAAAGAGGTAGTTCCCGTCCGATGTGTTGATCACCGATCGGGCCGTATCCGTACCGAGGTCACCGTAGGTTCTGTTCCACCGTTCGTCGCCCGAACGGGAGAGATCGACCACCCAGGCGTCTGCCTCTCCGGCGCCGAATGATCCGGTCTCGCCGGAAAAGATGTATCCCCTGTCTCCCGGGATCTGGATGATCGAGTATGCTGAATCGTTTGCATCGGGTTTGCCGTAGGTCTTATTCCATACAACAGAAAAGTCTACGACAGCGGCACCGGCAACGGTTGCCAGTGCGCAGGTCAACAGTATGAAAGCCAGAACGCTCTCTCTTCTCATCTCCTCAACTCCTCAAGCAGTCCGTTCCCGCAGGAAGGTGCTCCGGAGCGATGCTATCCACAGGGCGGTTTGAGCCCTGCCGGATGAAGGGAAGAGACGGTCATGGTAGGCCGTGTGCGGCACCTTTCAGGATATTATGCCGGTGTCGAAACAGGATTTACCGCCAGCCGGTCTTCTGCGAATCAGTGATGGAGTGGTCGATGCACCCTCGATCTGCGTCGACGACATAATATGGGTATTAATATATTAATTTCTCTATAGACCGGGATGAGCCTGAGGCAACACCCGCCTCGCCTGACATCCTGCCGTCATTTCCCCTTCCGGGTAGTCCTGTGCCAATGGAGCGGGGTCGGGCCCGGTACGGGGGTGGGAAACGTCCCTTCGGCCGCGTGCCGGACATCCTCGATCGAGTAGAACGCCTTGGGATTGAACTCGTGGATGGCCCTCTCCACATCCTTGAGGTTCTTCCTCTTGACCACCGAGAAGATGACTTTGCCCGGACCCTGCTTTCCCTGGGCGTCAAGCACTGTCACCCCGTAGCCGGCATTGCGGAGGTAATCGATGAGATTCGTCGCGTCCCGCTGGGTGATGATCCGGATGAGGGCAAGCCCCATCGCCAGTCTCTCCTCAACAAGCATTCCGACGTAATTTCCGGTCGCAAACCCGGCCGCATAGGCAAAGTAGTTGAGCGGGTTCGTGAGGTTCTGAAAGATCTGGCCGACGGCAATGATCCAGATGAAGACCTCGAAGAACCCGAGGACCGGGGCGACCATCTTCATCCCCCGCGAGACGAAGATGATCCGCATCGTCCCTATGGTGACATCGCAGATACGTGCAAAGAAGATAAACACCGGGATTATAACCAGGGATAAGACCTCCGGGTCGATACCCGGGACGGTGCCGAGCATGGATCACTGTTGATGAGCGGGAAATATAATTCTATCCATATGTAAATAGGTGCCGTCGAGCAAAGACCCACGAGGATGCGTTTTCAAGGATATTGACGGAGAATTACAGGATACACCGGCGGAATGGAGTTGAGATCCCTCAGTGGATGCAGCACCCGGCGGACATCTTTACTTACCCGGGGTTCCTCGATCTCCTCATCGGCCTCGCCGGCACTCTCTTTGCAGAGCTCCTCCTCCCCGGGGCCCGGTTTGATGAACGGCCGGGAGAGCTTGCCGGCCTGCGCTCCCATCGGTGATATTCCTGAAGGTTTTACGGGCAGGTTCGTTCCCGGCAACGTCGACCACCTGATTGCAGGCCAGAGCAGGATCAAAAGTACGCCGGTCGACTCCGGCATGCGGCAGGAGGAGAGAGGTCGCGGCCTCTGCCGGGGTTTTGAGTGCCGGCCACCGCGCGGGGGAAAGGGTTGCCGGTATAAATATCGGCAAGAACGTTCTTTTTCAAAAAATAAGGCAATCAGGCAATATTATCATCACAACGCGGTGTTTAAATCGAAGATAATATCCATACACCTAAATAACATTCCATGAGAATTACCATGAATGAAAATTTCAGGTGATCGAGATGGATAGCAGACGAATTAGAGGAATTCGCTCGGTGTCATCTTTTCTTGCGCTGATTGTGCTTATCTGCGTGATGCTGATAGCACCGGCAGCTGCAGGAGAGGGCCTGCCCGACAGGGTCTACGTGAACGCATCCTATAACGATGATACACCCGACTACGGGGTTCTCAACTTCTCAAGTATCCAGGATGCCGTCGATAATGTCGCGGAGGGCGGCGAAGTGTGGGTCTACAGCGGGACTTATCTCGAAAACCTTGTCATCGATAAAAGCGTGAACGCTACGGCGGTCTCCGAAGTACCGGACCTCGACTACGAAAAGCCGATCATCAACGCTCTGGGGGAGGATATCGGCGTCGAGATCACGGCAAGCGATGTCTCCTTCAGCGGCTTTGAGGTCGTGAATGCCTCCGCGATCGGGATCTCCGTGCATGGTGCCGACGCGGTCACCATCGGGCATAACGTGATCTCTGTTCTCAACGATACCTGCGATGAAACTCGTGGTATCTACGTTCTTGGTGGCGTGGGGATCGCCATCTTCAGCAACCAGGTGTACGCCATCGGGAGCAGCACACAGATAGGTGTTACGATCGAAGGCGTTGACAAAGCCCTGGTTTACGACAATGAGATCACGGCAATATCACAGTATATGGGCCTAGAGGCAGGTCTGGTGGTTAGATCCAGCCCGGGTATTCCCGCTTTTGCTCTGGATGAAGATGAATCCTTCCTCGCCGAAGAGGGGGAAGGCAGGATGGTGGAATCCGGTGGGGTCGTGGTCATCGAGAGCAATGAGGTTCTCGTCGAGAGCAACCGGGTGACATCCCTGGGTTTATGTGTTCCGGATGAGTC
>JABNAD010001117.1_pt1 | contig 11123 bp, 10 predicted proteins | sample 7240381 | NCBI WGS metagenome assembly JABNAD01 (sample SAMN11332834, study PRJNA596920) | anaerobic digester metagenome | biome: digested sludge; isolation source: digested sewage sludge-derived enrichment culture grown on H2/CO2 | place: Germany: Goettingen | reverse complement strand
CTAAATTTCAAATATTTCAAAGAACATTTTTAGATTTTAATGGGACAGTAATGTTCTACGTCAACGACTCATTATACCAAAAGTTTTATTCTATAAGGCCAAGTGTATCCGACACTCTTAGAATTAACACTAAAAGAAAACATGTTGAATTATCCCATAAATATAATGCCGTAAATGAAGCCTTGTATTTGTTTGAGAAAGGTGATACTATTATTTTTAATTACGAAGATGATAAGCCTTTTGCTGAAATAATGAATAGATCAACTAATAGACAAGAGGTAAATTATAATTTAGAAATAACAAAAGAAGACAATATTCCGATTGAAGCCTTATACAGGTATCAATACTTTAGTAACACAATCCCGAAAATTAGTAAAGAAAAATTTAGAGAATTATTAATTAGTGAACTACAAACTGAAAAGTATTTACTAGATTCTTTGCAAAAAAGGAATGTTTTGTCAATAAATAGTTTTCAATATCGTTACAACAATTTAGTATCTAAAATATATATTTCTTTTAAGAAAAATGGCCTATTACCCTTTGATAATAACTTCAACAAGTTACTTTCTGACACTGTGCTTTTTTCAGAAAATGAAGACTCTTTATTAAATTACAAAAATTACAGAGACATATTGTCTTATAAACTAAATACACGATTAAATGCTATACCGATGATTAGAGGTGAAGGCTATCAACGTCATAATTATGAAGAAAGATTTGATACCATCTTTAGCCTAGATTTCTTGACTAATAATGCCAAACGTCATTTTATGGCTTTGGAGTTAGATAAGATCTTTGAGAATGGCAATGTTTTTAGTATCGAAGAATATAATAGAAAATTCATAAATTTATTTGGCGATTCGATATTTACAAAAAAATTATTGAGAAAATACGAAATTGATTTTTCTCAAAAAAATGAACTTCTTCTTGAAGATATGAATGGTAATACTTATACTTTGCAGTCTGTATTAAATAAATATAAGGGATCTATTTTGTATATTGATTTCTGGGCAAGTTGGTGTGCTCCGTGCAGAGAAGCATTCAAATATAGCAGAAAGTTAAAATCAGAATTTAAAGATAAAAATGTTGTTTTTATATATTTGGCAAAAGATGATATTAAAAGCAATTGGCTAAAAGCTTGTAAGGATGAAAAAATCGACGCGAATAGTTACTCCATTATAAATTCAAAAACTTCTTCATACTTAAGTAAATTGAAAGTTAATACAATTCCTAGATATATAATTTACGATCCAAAGGGTAACCTTATAAATAGTAATGCCCCATCGCCTAATACTGAGGAGATTAGAATGATATTCAATAAACTAAGAAAAGATATAAATTAAAAGAATGTAAAGTTGAGAAAAATAGTATTATTTTAATTTTATAGTTAATTAGGAATTAGCGACAGCGTTTCAGTTTGTTTGAAAATGACTTTATGTTATGTATCAACTATATATTAAAAAACATTACAAATTAAAAATAGTTTTGTCCTGATTCAAGAAGTTATATCAATATTAAGTATGCTATGATACAAAGCATATGGGTTCCACGTATTTGAGGTTAATGATTTGTTTTAACAGTTAGTAAACGAAAGATTTTTGTTCTACATATATATAAAGCCATTTTTAAGTAGGTCCATAATAGGGAAAAAAGTTGTCGGAGAAGGTACACATGATTAACTTACAGTTCTGAAAGTGAAATATTACGAATTGGTAAAGAGCCTATTGAAACTTGGAAATAATACGCAAAGCATGGGTGAAAAAATTAAAAAATACAAGGAAATAGAGCTTCGCAGCGAGGAAGTCCAGGAGGTGATGAGTCAAATTCCATCGTGGATATTAAGAAGAGGAATAACTACATTGTTCACTATTGTTTTGTTATTACTTGTTGGCAGTTGGTTCTTTAAGTATCCCGATGTAATAACGGCCGAAATTACTGTAACTTCATTAGAACCTCCTGCGAGCATCATTGCCCGATCCACGGGAAAGATTGATGAAATATTCGTTAGAAACAACGAGGCGGTTGGAGCTCAAACGCCACTGGCGGTTATCCAGAATCCGGCAAACAGCGAAGATATGCTATTGCTTATCCAAACGATAAAACGATGGGAAGCATCGGACTATTCCGATGAAACGGCATTGTCCGTTTTTGCAGAAAAATCGTTTGCCTTGGGAAGCATCCAATCCGTTTATGCCGCTTTTCTCAACAGTTTGAGCGATTATCAGAATTATAAAACATTAAATTATTATCCTCAAAAAATTGCTTCACAAAAACAACAGTTGGTAACTCAAAAAGAATATTACGATCGCATCATCAAACAGGAGCCGGTCGTAAATGAACAATTCAAGACATCAAAAAGTATTTTCGAGCGCGACTCCATTCTTTTATCAAAAAACGTAATTTCGGGTAATGAATACGATTTATCTAAAAGCAGCTTTTTACAAAACAAGCAAGTGTATCTTTCCTTTAATGCATCGCTCAAACAGTCAGAATTACAGCTCATGCAAGGCGAAGAAAACCTGTTGGATCTTCAGCAACAGGCTACAGAATTGGAGCGAAAGTACCAGCTTTCGTTACAAAATGCTGCTGAAGCACTCAATGCTCAGATAAAAGAGTGGGAGCGCGATTATCTATTAGTGAGCCCCATCGACGGTTTTGTTACGCAAATGGGAATTTGGAGCAGCAATCAAAACGTAAATGTTGGTGAGACCGTTTTTACGGTTATCCCGTCCCAACAGGATACACCTAAAGGTAAAGCCATGCTTCCTGTTCAGGGCGCAGGGAAGGTCAGGATAGGGCAGCGAGCAAATGTCCGCATCAACAATTTCCCGGACCAGGAGTTTGGTTATTTAATTGGAAGAATTGAAAGCATATCAAGTGTTCCAGACGCCGAAGGATTTTACGTGGTGGAAATTCAATTCCCAAACGGGATGAAAACCAATTATGAAAAAACACTACCCATAACCCAACAGATACTGGGTACAGCTGATATTATTACTGAAGATCTACGGTTGATAGAGCGTTTTTTTATGCCGGTAAAAAAAATATTAAAGAATAGTTTATGAAGCAAAATAAAATTTTACCTCTATAAAATAACAAAGTGGACATACGGAAGAAAATCGATAACAATAAGGAAGTTATTGGGGTAGTCGGCTTGGGATATGTGGGCTTACCTTTAGCGGTGGCTTTTGCAGAAGCTGAACTGCATGTAATTGGTTTCGACAAATCTCAGGAATATGTTGATAAAATCAACCAGGGTGAAAACTATATTAAGGATATCCGTGATGCTGCGTTGAAAGAGGCGATTAGTAATGAGTTTTTAAAAGCTACAACCGATTTCTCGAAAATTAATTACTGTGATGTTTTGTTAATTTGCGTTCCGACACCGTTAGACCGTTTTAAAAAGCCCGATATGAGTTATATCGAATCGGCATGTGTCAGTATTGGGCAATACATGAAACGTGAAGTGTTCATATGCCTCGAAAGCACTACCTATCCCACCACTACCGAAACGTTCATGATGCCGATTATTGAAAAGGAATCGGGTATGAAGCACGGCAAGGATTTCTGGTTGGCATTTTCTCCCGAACGGATTGATCCGGGCAACTCTTTCTTCCATATTAAAAATATCCCGAAAGTAATTGGAGCTATCACACCGGAGGGATTGGAAATAGGAAAAAGTATTTATTCAAAAGCTATCGAAAAAATTCATACGGTAAGTTCGCCACGTGTAGCCGAAATGGTCAAGATTCTTGAAAACACCTACCGTCTGGTCAATATCAGCCTCATCAACGAATTGGCCTTGTTGGCAGGTAAAATGGATATCAATATTTGGGAAGTGATCGAAGCTGCCAAAACCAAACCATTCGGATTTCAAGCGTTTTATCCCGGGGCGGGTATCGGAGGCCATTGTATCCCGTTCGATCCGTTTTATTTAGAATATATCGCTAAGATTTATAATTTTGACTTGAGCATGATACATACTGCCGGACATATTAACATGCGGATGCCGTATTATATGTACATCAAAATCAACTCGGCGCTCAATCGGAAAAAGAAGTCAATAAACGGTAGTAGAGTCTTTTTCTTGGGCGTAGCTTACAAACCAAATATCAATGATGAACGCGAATCCCCTATTATTGAAATAATTGATGAAGTAGCAAAGAAAAACGGAATTGTTTCCTACAACGACCCGTATATCCCGCACATTACCACACACGAGGGTCATTTGTTTTCATCGGTGGAGTTGTCACCCAAGATACTCGCAAATGCCGATGTAGTGGTGGTTGCAACCAAACATGCCGTTTATGATTTCGAAATGATACGTAAACATGCAGGGTTGATTGTTGATTTGCAGAACGCATATAGTGAGGGCGGCGAAAATATTGATAAATTGTAACTTCATTTGATCGCCTATGGAAATTAAAATGTGCGACCTTATCGATCAATACAGAAAGATTCAACCGGAAGTGGATGATGCGATATCGCAGGTAATCAACAATTCCGCCTTTATCAACGGGCCTCAGATCAATGAGTTCAAAGCCAGCCTTGAACAATATACAGGTACTAAACATGTTATCCCTTGCGCCAACGGAACCGACGCACTGCAGTTGGCATTGATGGCGTTGGACCTGCAGCCGGGTGACGAAGTGATCGTCCCGGCATTTACTTATGTGGCGGCAGCCGAGGCGATTGGCCTGTTACGGTTAGTGCCGGTAATGGTGGATGTGGACTACCATTCATTTAACATCACATTGGGTAACATCGGGAAGGGACTTTCACCGAAAACCAGAGCTATCATTCCCGTTCATCTTTTTGGGCAGAGCTGTCCGATGGAAGAGATCATGAACTTCGCGCAGAAACACCGGCTGTTCGTGGTGGAAGACAACGCGCAGGCAATCGGAGCGTATTATACTTTTTCCGACGGCTCCAAAAAACAAACCGGAACCATCGGACATATCGGCTGCACTTCGTTTTTCCCGACCAAGAATTTAGGCTGTTTTGGCGATGGCGGCGCTCTGATGACTGACGATGACATTCTTGCCGAGCGTTTGCGAGCGATGACGGTACACGGGCAAATTGAGAAGTATTGCCATGAAATATTGGGATGCAACTCACGTCTGGATACCCTCCAGGCTGCCATTCTTAATGTAAAGATTCAGCATCTGGACGAATACATACAAGCCCGTCAACGTGCAGCAAGAATTTATTCCGAAGGTTTGAAGAATATAGATGGAATAACGCTTCCTGAAGAAATGTCGTACTCCACACATGTTTATCATCAATACACTCTCAAAGTAAAGGATGGTATGCGCAATGCCTTAAAAGAACATCTTTTGAAGCAGGGTATACCCTCTATGATTTATTATCCGTTGCCTCTTAACAAGCAGAATGCCTTCAAAAATATTGTTCCCACTTCTGAGCAGTTGAATGTATCAACCGAATTAGCTCAATCGGTATTGTCATTACCAATGCACACTGAACTTTCCGAAGAAGAGCAAAAGCATATCATCACATCTATTCAAACATTTTTTAAGTGATGGAGAAAGATTATTTTGCACATTCCACGGCAGTTATCGATGAAGGGTGCCAAATCGGCAAAGGAACCAAAATCTGGCACTTTTCGCATCTGATGGCCGGATGCGTGATCGGGAATAATTGCAATATCGGGCAGAATGTAGTAATCTCACCTGGTGTGATATTGGGCAACAACGTCAAGGTACAGAATAACGTATCGGTTTATACCGGAGTAACTTGCGACGATGATGTCTTTCTCGGCCCGTCGTGTGTTTTCACAAATGTGGTTAATCCCCGCAGTGCCATCAACCGCCATGGGTCGTTTGCTAAAACCCGTGTAGGGAAAGGCGCAACCATCGGCGCGAATGCCACCGTCATTTGCGGACACGACATTGGCGCTTATGCTTTCATCGGCGCGGGAGCGGTGGTTACCAAAAATGTGCCGTCTTATGCCTTATTGGTCGGCAATCCCGCCCGTCACACCGGATGGATGAGCGAATACGGGCATCGCCTGAATTTCGATGGAAATGGAATGGCGGTTTGTCCTGAAAGCGGGCAGAAATACCGAATTGAGAAAAATAATGTAACAAGAATTAAATAAAATGAGTACGATGAAACTGGCATTGGTTGGTTGCGGCAGAGTATCCGAACGCCATATTGAGGCGGTCCGGGCTGTGGAGGGTATTGATATCTCGGTGGTTTGCGACATCGATGAAAAAAAGGCGCAAACGGTTTCCGGGCAACTGTCTGTTCCTTATCTTACGGATTATAAACAGTTAAGAGATGTGGATGTGGTATCCGTGATGACGCCATCGGGAATGCACCCGCGCCATGTCATTGAAATAGCCGAACATACCAATATTCCATATATCATTTGCGAAAAACCAGTATCGCTTACACAGCGTGAACTGTATGAAATGTACGATAGGGTGAACAAGGCTGAGAAGAAATTATTGCCGGTATTTCAAAACCGCTACAACCCGCTGATTGTGTTTTTGAAAGACCTGATTGATACCTGCAAACTGGGAATGATCTATCAGTTTGTATGTAATATCTTTTGGAATCGTGACGATGATTATTTTGGAATAGACTGGCATGGGACCAAAGCTTATGATGGTGGCGTATTTTACACGCAAGCGAGCCATTACGTAGATATGATTTATTTTCTTTTCGGAAAAATCACAAATGCGTATGGTGTAGGAGGTCGTATGCGTAAATTTGAAGTTTATGATACTGTTTCGGCAATATGCGAACTGCAAAACGGGACTGTAGGTGCCTTAAACGCAACCGTGAGCGTGTTTCGCTCCAATTATCTTACTGAATTGACCGTTATCGGTGAAAAGGGAACCATACGGCTAAGTGGAACTAATCTTAACCGTATTGATTTTTGGGATGTAAATGATATGGAAAAACCAGATAAAGACTTCACCATTGACCATCAATACGGGAAGTGCCACGATACAATGTATGAATATATTGTACAGAAAAAGTGGGATATGTTTCCGAATTACGAGGGAGTGTTAAACGGAATACAGTTGATGGAGAGGATATCGTTTTAGAAGTTCAATGATGGAAAGTGTTCAAAATTCTCGTTGTGTATCGATTGGATATGTCCCGTTTTCTATTATTAATCACTCGAAGTCAGCATATTATCCTTATTGATACACCATTGCATAATTACCCAAGCTAAACCACCAGCATCATTACCCAGTGCTGCATTATCCGAATTAAGTTGATTTATTAATCCACTAATTCGTCGATGATTTTTTATGATGGATAATATAGTTTTGTCCACTGTTTTGGGTATGGAAATCTTTTTATCTAAAATCCATTGGGTTAGGTAGAAATTATTAGCATCCACCAATGTCATCGATTGAGGAAGATCAACAGTGGACACACATCCTTCAAGTGTCGGAATTTCATTAATTAACGTGGCCAATATATATTTTTCAGAAATACTTTTCTCTTCTTTGAAAGAAATCCTCACTATTTCAGGTAATTCTTCATATAATACACCTATTTCTTGTCGAAACATGTCATATTTCCAAAAAGTTTGACATATGTGAAAAAACCGAATTAAAGTTCTACAAGAAAAAACCGGTAATATATAAGTAATGTATTTTAAAATCAATATTTTATGAAATTGATTTACGCAATTTTCGATATGTTGCTCCCATTTACTTTTTGTAGAGGATGTCACTGAAATAAATCTATTCCATATATACAAAGCTTTTTCTGCTTCAGCACCAAGATCGTTAAAAAAATATGCTTTATTGTTCTCGCGAAAAATAATGTTATCCACTTCATCAAATATATCTTCATCAGCCTGAACAAATCCTTTTTTGATCAAATAATGGATTCCCCATACAATACCATACAACCCATCATCAAACCTTCTTTTAACGCCCTGTTTCATTTCCTGCAATATTAATTCTATCAGGATATCCGCATAATCAGTCATTTTAAGATCATTCCTATATTTTCCGTATTGGTACAAAAGGATAGCAATGCCGATTTTACCTGTCGTTAACCCATTTTGTGGGACAAGGGTACTCACTTTTGCAATTTGTTGGATTAAAAGGTCAAGAGTATAAGATATTTCCTTGTAGGAGTTCATGTTTGTTTCATTTGAAAAACATATTGATTACAATGTGCTTGCAAAAAATTCTGTAATTTTTGCTGTGAATAATATCGTGTTACTCGATTAGCTTCCAGTAGTTTATCTATCCATTGGTTAATTAATTTTTCATCAAAATGGCAATCGGCCATACCATTAATGAAAGAATTATGCAATGCTTTCTCAGATTCAGTAGGTTTGATCCTAAAAAATGAAAGTTGTTTCATGCGAATTTGCACCATAAAGAAAAACTGTTCTTTACCTTTTCTTTTTGTAATTTGTTGTTCATGCATCCGGATCTGATAAAAGATTTCATTAATATTGCTGGCCGGAAATAAGGATAATGCCCTTACCTGCCAGTCATAATCGGAAGAATAGGTATATGATTCGTTATAATATAAATCGTACTTTTGAACAAGGGCAGTTCTAACCATACATGTAGCATGGCTCGAATAACAATTACGCAAAAATAATACTTTAATAGTCTCGTAATCGGTTTCTTTATAATAAGGAAGAGGGTCATTAAGCATTTGAAATGCACTTCCGATCATCCCTAATTCTTTATTTTCTTCCAAAAAAAGATATTGTTTCTCCAAGCGCTTAGGCAAGTTTATGTCATCGGATCCAACCACGCAGAGATATTCACCCTTAGCAACTCTCATGCCGGCATTCATTGCCGGATAACATCCTCTATTTTCAGGAAAATTAATAATTTTAATGCGTTTATCGAGATAAGAATGCGCTATTTCTCTGCTGTTATCCGTCGAGCCGTCATTAACTACGATCAGTTCAAAATCGGGCAGGGTTTGAGCGAGAACGCTGTCAATACTTTCCTTAATTAAATGTCCGTAATTATAAACGGGCATGATAACTGAAACGAGAGGATTATATTTCATGATTCTCAATACTTTTAGAGGGTTTATAATCACTTAAAATATTATCGATAAAATTTGGATAGTTTCTACTGGCGTTGAAATTCTCTTCCCAGAATTTGTGTACGCCATTTCGGAAAAGAGAATTTCTCGATTTGGCTAAAAGCATTTGTAGAATTATATTTTTAACATCCTCAACCTCAAAATCTGCCTGTACCAATATCCCAACTTTAGCCGTAACTATTTCTGAACTACCTCCAACATTGGTAGCCACTATCGGAATTCCAAAACTGATAGCTTCCATTATGGAAACAGGCAAACCTTCTGTGGAAGAAAGATTGATAAAACAGTCCACCTTTTCAGTAAGATAGAACTTATATATATCCTTATTGTCTACATGTCCGAAGAACACAGCCTCAATATTTTCGGGTAGAAGTTGATCTGCCAATTTCTTTATTTCTCCAAATAAAGGGCCATCTCCAAAGTGTACCCATTTTACAGAAATATCCTTTATAAAGGCCAACGATTCTATAATTTTATCAACCCGCTTTATGTCAACTATCCTGGAACAGCTTACAAGTAGGTAAGATGGCGTCTGTTTCTCTTTTATTGAATTAATAATATTATCTATTCCCAAATAAGAAAGTTTATACTTTGTTTTGTATTTCGGGTATTTTTCGGTTATATATTTCAATCCGTGTCTTGAAATCAGATACAGTTTTGCTACATACTGTAATTGCAGTTTTCGAAAGGGAATATAACCCTCTTCTCTTCTCTCATTGTATAAATCATAGCCATGAGCGCGCGAAATGAAGTATTGTATTCTGTTTTTTGACCTTAAAATGGACAATAATGTAGCATAATGATCAAACCAGTAGGTGTAATGAATGGCATTTGTTATCTTGTTTTTTTCAAGAAAAACATATAAAGATTCTGCATAACACGATATTTTGAAAAGTAAATGTACTATGTTTTTTATATTTTTAATGCGTATAATATCACTAAGACAGTAAATAGGCCATTTACCAATATTTCCAAATATTTTAGATTTCGGATACAGTTCAAAATGAAGTTTCATTACCTTAGTATTTTCGGGCAGATGACGCTTTTTTCCGAATATCTGAAATGGAATTATATAGATTTGATTGAATGATTTTGAAAGATATTTTATTTCTGTTTCAAGAAACTGTTCTCCTAGTCCGTAAGGATAATTAAGAGTATAAAGACAAAGTGTGTTCATGCCTGTATGCTTATATGAAATTTTCTACAACGTAAGCGTGTTAAATGATATCCTCCCATATTTCAACCTGAAAATAGCTCTCCATCGAATCAAATGTATCTCTGATTTCTGATCCACGAATATATTTATTTTATCTAATTTTAAAAACAAGCCAACCCATCTATGATTTTATGCTTCTCCAAATCATTATCTATTTCTCGCAAAAGCACTGGGAGATAAAGTCAACTATGCCCGCCTGATGAAAATGTTATCAATCTATTGTGATATGCCAATCAGACGCAATATCATTAGCTTTTAAGGACAACTCCTTACTATAAAAATGTTGTGTACTAACATCACTTTTTTTAGATGGAATTTTGTTTTGTAAGATTATGCCCCGTTGTTTAAACCTATTCATTTCATTATTTTATTTTTCTGATCAGTATTTCTGTTCTGTATATCATCTGTAGTCGGATATTGGAATCCTTTATAATATAGGACAAAAAGTAAGTTTATTCTTAAATCTATTCAAAATCAATCGTTAGGTTAGGTATAAAGTTGATGTAATCTTTCAATAGCAAAGATAGGATTTGAATTATTCCTGCAAAATCCGATTTTTTATCTTATTGCTTGCCAGTAAAGGTATATGTATTTAAAAAATGACAGTCAAAAAAGGTTTTTTTATTTTGACGAAAATAACACAAAACAATTAGAAAACCTATTATTTTCAGAATTATTTTTCTTTCGCATATTCGATACAAGGACAACTGTTATAGATAAAAAGCTATACAAGTTCTCCTTATTTTGATATAGTTGAATTACTTAATATATTCAGTGTTGTTTTTTATAATACACTTATTTAAAACAACAAATTTGCCGAACGACTATTCGATTCCTC
>JABNAD010001114.1_pt1 | contig 11149 bp, 15 predicted proteins | sample 7240381 | NCBI WGS metagenome assembly JABNAD01 (sample SAMN11332834, study PRJNA596920) | anaerobic digester metagenome | biome: digested sludge; isolation source: digested sewage sludge-derived enrichment culture grown on H2/CO2 | place: Germany: Goettingen | reverse complement strand
GTCCCAACACCGGCCACAATAATTCTGCCGTCTGGCTGCACCCAAACTGGGTACAATGAAGATCCGCCATAGTTATACGTTTCTGCAATCCCGACAATAGATTCGGAAGGACGATACCCAACTGGTAGGGTTGCAATCACGCAATAATTATCTATCACTGTTGCCTGGCTATTGCTCTCGGCAGAATAACAGATAGTAACCATGCCATCCTGTGTCTTGCAGTAGCTGTTTTTGTCGTATGAATGCGTGTGCGCCCACCCATTTGCCAGCGGCAAATCATACTCATCCGGCGGCGTGGCGGTGGCGATCGGTGTCCACGAAGTCCATACCCACGCATTTGTCCCATGATTTCTACTGCGAAATGCCTGCTTGTGGTTGCTGTTATCGATCAAAATTTGCGTTACTGCCTGATTTTCCCAACCGCTGCTTGGATACACAAGCAACGTGGCATCGTACAGCGTCCACGGCTTATTTGCGGTATTACCAGTGACCGTGTAAACTCCGGGCGTAATTGTTGTATCCATGTCCGTGATTGAGGCGTTTACAGTCAGCTTATTCGACAAGGACGCAATAATCGCCAGCAGCTCCGCCGCCACGCTGGTTGCTGTCCAGTGTCCTACCGTCCAGGCTTCCGGCGCGGTGATTGCCACGGTGCACTTAAACAGTGCGCCGTCTCTGGTGCAGTAGTCGCCCACTGCATAGGTCTTTGCAGTGCTGTACGGCTCCGCCGCCCGCGCCACCCCCATCGCCGCGTCGATCAGTTCCAAGTTGGCATTGTATGTATCGACGTCATAGAAATCCGTCTGTGCAGGTTTGGACAAATGCAGGTTTGCGGTTTCAGTTGCCATTTGGCAGCACCTCGTTTCTTAATCGATAATGGGAGTACGCCGCGAGCTGTGCATGGGTGAAAGCAGACAGCGTAACATGCTGGTTATACAGCAAGGACAAATCGATGATCAGGTTTTCAGGGACAATTCTGCTCAGCAGCGTGTCGACGTCGTCGTAATTCTGTTTGACTGTCAGCGCAACACGAACCGTGAGCGTATAGGTGCCCACCATAGCAACGGTAAAACCGTCCTCGCCGCAGAGGGTGGTCATGAGTTCCTTCAGCCGTAAAAACGTGAACGGCCGCTGCTCCGTTGCCTTTGTCAGGATTCGGAACCGGCGGTCCGCAATCTGGCCGCCTTCCTGAACAGGAAGCTCCAGCATCTGCTCCCAGCGCTTTGCCCCCGCCGGGGTGAGGGTCGTGATAAAGAAATTATCCGGGGCTTCACTGACGGCCTGTACCGCAGCAGAAATCTCCCGCTGCTCCGCTTCGGCCAGCTCCTGAAACTCCTTCAGCTCGGCCAAAAACTCAGGCCAATATTTAAGCAGTTCCATTGGACACCTCCCCCAGCACGGGGATCTCTGTGCTTTCAAGCTGCAGGTTTGCAGTCCCCGCATTCAAGGTTGTGTTCTCCACATCGAGAATACCGGGCACGGCCAGCACACGCGTCTCGATCTGACTGATGCGCACCGTGATGGCGGTACTGTCCGCCCATGCTTCAATCAGACTCTGAAAATAACTGGAGATGGCAGCAGTGACCGCACTCTGCACGTTGCTCCAGCTAACATTATTCTCCAGCGTGAGCGTAAAGGAGATATTGATTGTTTTTCCAGTGACACCAGACACGGTGACGGTGTGCCCAATTGGTGCAAACCCGCCCCCGCCACCTTGGTCTGAAACAGGATCAACGGCCTCCTGTACGGCCGCAACTAGCTCCGTTGACGGGATACCCCAATGACTATCCACAATCGTCACGCCGACGGTGCCGCCGCCGGCCGGCGCACGGAACACTTTCACGCCGCCCACGCCAGCCAGCGCGCCAATGCGCTCTTTATAATCAGCCATGTTTCCGCCAAAGGATTGATCATCGTAAGAATTAAAATACCGTGTGCGGAGACTGTCATCAGACTCTGCATCTTCTCCGGGGATAAGCACATCGGCCAACTCGGCTCCTGCTAGCCCAATGACTTCGTCGATGGGAAGCAGTGCGCCAAAGAATACATTTCCCGCAGCGCCTGCTGTTTCGGCGGTCAGTCGACAGCCGCCTGCTTCCAGTGCTTCTGTTACGGCGTAATTGACGTCACCTCCAGAAAATCTGGTGCCCACCGGCACGACCATGACAGCACCCGACGAATCTGTAAATACGCCCTTTCGCACGGAAGCGGATGCAGCCTTGCGTGTAATGCTGCGTTCTGCACATTTCCGATCAAGATCCTCGCCAGTAGCCGTATCCGGAAAAGCACGGTCCAACAAAGTGCTGAGCTCAATGTACATTTGGGCAATCTCCGCGCACGCCGGCGCCATGGCATCATAGATTATGGAGCCTTCCCGCTTATCCACGGTGCTGGGCACTCGCGCCAGACACCGCGTAAGAATTGCTTCAAAGGTTTGGTCTTCATACATCGGTTTGAACCTCCTCACTGACCTCGCCAAAGATGGTGTTAACGGTCACAGTAACGGCAGCAATTCGCTTACCCTTTTGCGAAATGGAAAATTCTGATATGGAAAGAATGCGCGCATCCTGCAGCAGTGCCTCCTCTAAGAGCCTTTTCATGTCGCTCTCCACCGTGGTCATGCTCTGACCAATCAGCCGATTCCACTCCATCCCATAGTTCCAAGAGTAAATGAGGTGTGCAAACCGGTCTGTCTGAAGAACCTTTCGTACGGCCTGCGCCATGGCCTTCTGCCCATCCACCATGCCGGTTACACGGCAGGCAGTATAATCGATGCGGTAAGTGCGAGACGGCATATCAACGGGCTTAATGACTTCAGCCGTTCCGAGGATTGTGTTTGGGGTTGTCGGGATCATTATCACTCCCTCCCTAAAATTAAATATTCCTGCCCACCGTGATTGCGAAGTAGAAACACTTTGTCATTTACTGATAGGGCCTCCACAGTAGAGGTCTGCTGCAGCGTAATTTCGTGAGAGTGCTGCGCTGCAGTCTGCGTACTATGGGCGGGGAGATTGTGCCGGTGCCCTCGTAGCTCTTTCAGGCACTTAAGCGCAGGAGCAGTCACATAGAAGCGGTTATCCACGCATACGGTGAGCGGTGACAGTTTGGTCACCGTACCGGACATGAAGCGCGCTGGAACCTCTGCATCACCTGTCTGCTTTGCTATTTTTTTGATTGATTCGAGCATTAGACCACCTTTACCTTCAACTCCATGGTTTCATCCAGGATGTCTTGTGTGACCTCCTCCACCAGGAATGTTCTCTCCACACCAATTTTAGGGAGGGCAGCATAGATAATCTGTCCGGCTCGTAAGCCGGGCAAGGATAGAGCCGACAGCTTCAGTTCCTGTTCCGGCCGGTTATAGAGTTCAAGCATCTTCATGCATCGCTCTTTTACCTGGGCCGCATTGAGATTTTCGTCCACCTGCTCCTGATATTGCAAAATGCCCCACAGGCCCATATTGTTGCCGTCCAGAGCAATGTAGACGTCACGCTTGCCAGTGCTGTCATTGTCACGCACCAGTTTGACTTTATTGTAGGTATCGCCGTCGATGCTGGATGAGTATTCAAACCCTGTGGCAAGACTGTTCTCGCCAATGACAGGCACCTCTTTGGGCACAATCACCTCGGATAGCCGCAGCGCCCCGAAGTCATCCCACAGGTAAAACATCCGCCCGGCGTGAATCAGCGTTCGGTCAATTGCTTCCAAAATGATATCAAACAGCGGCTTGATATCGAACACCATGGAAGGGATCACATAGCCGGTGGCTGGCAATTTGCCAACTTTCAGCTTGTAGTCCGCAGCAATCAGGCTCAAAACCTGATCTGCACGCACGCCGGAAAAAACATAGGTGTCTTTGTTCTTCAGATATCGGGTCTGATCGTAGGCGATGATACTCACGGTCTCATCTTCTGTGCGAGTAATTTTAAATACGTAGCCGTAAAACAGTCCGGTATTATCATCATCCAGCATGGTAAAAATGCCGCCCTCCACCCATACAACAGGGGTGGAGGACAGCACGGAAATCTCCATCTTCGCGGGGGAGCCGCGGCGTTTTGTGGTCCACTTTGCGGCCGTCACTAAATTGGTGATATCAAACGCATCGCCGGTCTGGTTGTTCTGATACTGAAAAATCATGGTATCGTCAACACCTGCCCCGGATAAATTTTATTTGGATTGGACCCGATCAAGGATTTGTTAGCTGCGTAGATGGTCTGCCACTTGGAGCCGCTTCCATATTTTCGCTTTGCAATCGCCCACAGACTATCCCCCGAAACAACCGTATAGGTATTTTTACTGGCAGCAGCCATCTTGGGTGTTCCATCCCGCGCCTTCGACTCCTCGGTCGCCTTTGTTGATGATGTTGAAAGGATCAGCTTTTTGGCGGTATAGTCTTTCCACTCGCTCAGTTTGAGCGTGTAGTAAATATCGCCAAGTTCGCCAAAGCGCTCCTCGTAAGAAAAGTCATCAACGCCCATCTGAAGATTAATGTCAAGGTCACTTCCAAGGAGGCAAAAACGAAGTGGCTCCTTTGCCGCCCTTGCCTCCTGTATGGCCCTTACAGCATCAACCGGGGTGGTAATTCCGCCCGTGACAAATGGGGCTCTGTGCGCCGGGAAAAGGCAGTCCCATGAGATCGTGCGCAGTCCCCTGTCTCTAAGAAGCAGCACCTCCCCGATGCCAAGAACCGTTGCCGTCTTATTTTTGCCGGGGGAGGAAACCGCCAGTTTTTCAGGAAGTACCGGGAGCGACAGCGTTGAACCACTGGCGAAGATCAATTCGATCGAATATCGGCTCACACAAATACCCCCTCAGCGCTAGAGGCAATTTCTTCGGTGAGCATCTTATCGATCTGATTTACAACTTCCTTGACATCAACTTTTTCAGAAATACTGGCCTGCATCGCAACCGTCGGTGTCAGCGTGACAAAATTCTGCACATACCGCATCTCAGCCACATCACGCAGGAATTGAAGATCTTCGTCGGCAATATTCACCTCGTCGGTGTTTGTCTTAATATCCTTGATGTTAGATTGGATTGCGTCCCAGTCGATATCAGAACTCGTTATGCCAAAAGCACCGGAAATTTTGTCCTTTATCTTTTCGCCGAAGTCGTACCCAGCCTGCGCAGCCGACCCGTAGTCGATATAGTCCCAAGTTTTTACGTATTCGACCCAGCCGGACTGGTCCTTCACCGTTTGGGATGCTTTGTTCACTCGGTTATAGAGCCCATCGATGCCGCTTGTCAGGTCCACATTCATCCCCGGGATTTTATTGATAAGACCTTCGATACCGGATACGATATTTTGAATATAGCCGAGCACAGTCAGCGCCATATCGTAAAATAGGATTTTGGTTGCGGCTACCGGGTCATTGAACACATTGCCCACGAAGTTGGCAAATGATGCAAACCCGCGCTGCATCGGGATGATACTGTTATTCAGCACAAAAGCGCCCATCACCGAAGCGGCGCCGCAGATGATGCCTGTGGCAGAAACCGAGCTTCCTGTCAGTTTGTTATAGGCGGCGACACCCGCATAAAGGGCCGCTACCAGAAGCATGACGCCCATGACCACCCAAGTTATTGGACTGGCCAGCAGCGTTCCCATGAATTTTGATGTGGCCGCCGTGGCGACGTAAGTCTGCCCGGTCAATGCGGCATAACCAAATTGGAGAATGTCCAGAACGACACGGTACGCTCCTGCAGCAGCGGCCGCAATCTGCGTCCAGTGAGCTGCAACCTGAAATACCAAGAATGCTGCGCCCACTCCGAGAACAATGGGCCCGATGATGGAAATGTTATTGGCCAGCCAGTTGATGGCAGTCAGAAGCGGATCAAGAGCCTTAATACCGATGTTCGCGGCCATGTTGCCAACCTGCGCCCAGGTTAAGGGCATTTTCTCAAATCGGCTCTCTACTTCATCCGCCGTAGAGAACAGCGCCGCCTTGATGACTCCGGCGGTAAGAAGGCCGTCAGACGCCCAATCCTTCATGGTTCCTTTGGCCTTCTGGACGTTTTTCATATAGTCCTCAATGGCAGAGGCCAGCAGTGGCGCATTTTCGATGATAGACCGGTACTCGTCACCCTGCAGCCGTCCGGACGCCATTGCCTGCGTCAGCTGATACATCGCTGAGGACTGCTCCTGTGTGCTGGCACCGCCGATTACGAAGTTCTTATTCATCAACTCAGAAAATGCAATCATTTCGTCATTGCCAGAGAATGCATCACCCGCCAGAAGCCCGAGTTTTGAAACCGTGGCTGCCGTATCGGTGTAAAGTGCCCGGGAACGCATGGCCGACGCATATATTTTTTTGTCCAACTCAGCCACAGACCCGCCGTCGTCAACAATCAGATCCAATCGGGCACGCGTCCCGGTGATAGAATCGGATAGGCCAACAACCTTCGTAAGCCCCAGAGCTGCCGCAGCCGCTTTGACATACCCACCTATCCCGCTCCACGCTCGTTGCAGCAGACTTGCCTGCGCTGTTGCATCCTCTTGTTGCCGGTTGAAATTATCAACGCCGGTGCCGGCAGACCGAATACTCTCCCCGGCAATATCGTAGGAAGCGGCCGTCGATACGCCGGCAGTGCTTGTCGCCGTATCGGCAGCCCTTGCAGCACGTTCGAGTTTTGCATATCTAGCCGCAATCCGCTCAAGCTTTTGACTCGCCGCATCTCTGACTGCAATTTGACTTGAAACCGACACGGTATCACTCCTTACTTTTTCCGAGATTTCTTTTCTTTTTCCGCCTGAAGATCAATCGATGCATAAATAAACGCCCGAACCCTGACTGGGTTCAGATCCAAATCAGGGTAGAGCACATACGGTGTCATCTTAAAACGTTGGAGGGCAAAGTGCGCATAGACTGCGTCGCCGTCGCCCTCCTTGATTAGTTTTTTGCTTCGTTCCTCAGCTCATTGATATCATCCTTAAATCCGTTGGTCTCTTGGATGCCAACCAGCAAATCTGTGAATTGCCACGGCTGAAGGATTCTGTCAATCAGGGATTCTGCGCCAATGACGCCATACTTAGCCTGCAAATCCGCATCCTTGAAGTTGGGCTCCACACAGCAGGCGGCTACCAGCTTGTTATTATACAAGTCAGTGTCCGTCTCCACACTTTTCTGGTGTGTCCGTTTATCAAAAGAAATGGACTGGCAGGATTTACGGATAGCTTTGTTTTCGCCCTCGGAAATACTCTTTACGATGAAAGGAGCTGGAAATCCTGCAATCTGCACCTCTGCGGTGACTGTGTCACCGGCCTTTCCTTCCATCAGAAAATCCATCAGTTTACCCATGTGTGCATTCCTCCTGTAAATGCAGGGCGCCCCGGCATGGCCGGAACGCCCTGCAAAAATTTAAATCTTGTTGAACTGGTTGAGGTACTCGAAGTCCTCAAACGTGAAGTCGACATCCTCTTCCAGAGGGTCATCGCTGTCGCCGTCCAGCTTGGCCAGAATCGTGGAATCGAGATTGACGCCGGACAAAAGCACTGTCTGGGTACCGGCGTCCGAACTCGCATCGCTATTCTCAACCACCATATCGAAGTAGGCATCCACGCCGGTCTGCTTCCACTCAATCAGCAGCTTGCGAAACAGCGGAGAAAGGTAGTAAAGGGTCATGCTGCCGGTGCCCTCGCCGCCAGTGGTCTTGTGGCCAACCATTCGCTTTCCGATGGCCTTTACCTGCCCCTTACTTTTTTCCACTTTTGCCTCTACGGTCTTGGCGTAGAACATCTCCTCGTTGTTGCCGTTCACCTTCGCATAGGCACGGCCTTCCTTGCCGGAAAGCGTGTCGTGGGCTTTCAGTTCCATGCTAAATACCTCCTCTCTTAGTTGACCTGCACGGTCTGATACAGCTTCTCCATGGCGTCATTGGGCTTCAGGGCACTTGCTACAGACACATCGCGCTTTCCGTTGCCCTGCTGCACCGTAATGTCGTCAGGAACGAAATCACTGATTGCATCAATGTCTTCGTACTCTTTGGCCAAGGACACCAGATCCGCCTGAAACAGACTGCGGCCGGTCTCACTGTTGGTCTGGGTACCCAAATAACGCTCGCCGAAAATACGCGCCGTGTCGTTCGCCCAGCCGTCCATAACACGAACAACGCGGTTGGACGTCCAGTCCTCGCTGATGCCGCCACCGAATGTAGTACGGCAGTTGATATCAGACAGCACACGGGCTGCACCGGAATCGGCATAAAATACGAACTCTCCGGCATTCAGCGCCGCCTCATACTGGCTCTTGGTATACTTGGTATCCACATCAACTGCGCCATCATAGGCCGTGTTGGTGAGGCTTTCGTTGATCTCTGCAGCAGCAGAGGCGCCGGCAACCCAAGCAACAGCCTGATCGCCGGTCAATGTGGTACCATCGGCCAGCTTCACGCCGTTTTTCACACTGATGATGCCGATGCTGTCAGCGGTCGTGTAGTCATGCAGCACACCAACAATTTTCTTGCCCTCATCCTCACGCAGGCGCTTCACAAAAGCAGCCACCAGAGCCTTCACGCTGGCATCGGTGCCGGGGTATCCAAGGACGCTGAAACTTTCCACCTCGACAGCATTCAGCCACGCCGTATATGCGGTGCCGTTGACAGTACCGTTGGTTCCGCCGGTCAGGCTCACCGCCGCCGCAGCGGTCAGAGTAGCAGGGCTGTTGAACGTCACATAGTCGGTTGCCTTCAGATCAGCCGCGCCACCGGACTTGGCCACGGTCTGCCGGTCAACCTCTGCGCCATCGATATAGGTCACGACATCGACATTACTGGTGGAATCCGCATTATTGAGGATGGCCGCTTTGATATCATTGCCGCGGGTACCGCCGTATTTCGCAGTGACCGTCAGGCCACCCACCGTAGCCGATGCCTTGACGCCGCCGGAGTTGACGCGGTACAGCAAAAGGGTACTTGCCCGCTTAAGGCCTTCACGCATAAGCAGCAGTTCTGCCGCTGTGGGATCATAGCCCAAATCTTTCATGGCCAGCTGGTTGAAATCACCGGCAGCCAGAGAATAGATTTTGTTTTCAGGACCCCAGTTCAGCGCCAGGGGGAGTGCTACCGTGCCGCGGGATCCCATGGACGCCGCCGTGCTAGTGCTGACGAAGTTCGTATACGCACCCGGCAGGATCTTGTTTTGCACCGTTAAGGTGCCGCCGCCAATAGGCATTTAGTTCACCTGTCTTTCCAAAAAATCAGTCAGGAGGTGCTTGACCTCCGTTTTTGTGTAGGTATGTCCGGGCTTCAGTAGGGCGCGCACCAAATCAGTGTTGCCCTTAAAGTCCGCACAGGCCGCCAGCTGTTCCAGATCAAAAGCAGGCTCCTGCGCCTGATCGGTTTCTTCTGCGGTCGTTTTCTTTCGAGCTGCCATTATTTCAACTCCTCCTCAATTGTCAGTCCTTCCATCGGGTCGCCAGTGGATGCCTCAACGAAGTAGAAATCAACGTCGAACATAAACTGGAAGTATCGAAATTCAGAGTCATTTCGAGCCATGCGGTTTTTCAATTTGACAGGCCTACCGTCAAAGCTAACCGTTTTGAAGGAGGAGTACATAGTCTCCGCCCAATCGGCATATTCCTCAGCGTCCCGGTCTTTCCGAAAATAGAGGATCTGTACGCCTACCGTGCGGCGCTGCCGGCGGTCAAGGCCCTGCACCTGCTCCGTGTCGGTCAGAGAAATAGAGAATGCACCGTCCGCATTTTGCGGAATTTGATTGACATAGGCCTTTCGCTCGGGCCAGATTTCTTTCAGCGCAGCAGCGACGGCCTGCAGCAGATCATTCAGGGTCAACCGTGCCGCCTCCTTTCCCATTTACCGCATCACGCAAAATCCGATCCAATTTCCTGCTGATCCTGGAATCCTGCGTCTGCTTTGTTCGCCGGATCGCCCGACGAAGCGTGAAGTGCCCATTGACAAAGCCTTTGTACGGCCCGACATACATTCCACCAGGAAAGCCTGGCTGATACACGAAGGTATGCCCGTCCCAGTAACCAGGAACAAAGTGAGAGCGAAATCCGTATTCCAGATGCTTTGCATAGTCCAAGTTGTTGTAGACGTCGATGCGGTAGGTCTTTCCGCTGTGCTTCACCGGGCTGCCGTCATATGCTGTGCTGCCGCCATCCATCAGCGCATGGTTCCCAGCATGAAAATTCATGCGATAGGTACCGTTGTTGACAATGCCGTCCTCTTTGCATATCTTTTTTGCCTGCCCGACCGCATACACGCCCTCGCCAATGACAATTTTCTCCATGATCTGAGGAATCTCATCCCGCAGGGACTCTATGCGTTTTCGCATGGCGGTGATTTGGCTGTAATCGACGCTCAAGACAACTCACGCCCCTTCAGGAATACCTCCTGATGCGTCGCATAGCGAACCGGCCGGCCGACCACCTCAAAATTCTCTGCCGTGCCAAGTCGCTGTACTGCAGCAGTATCGCCTGGAGCAATTTTCAGCTCCGGAGCCACAAACAAAATGCAGTCATATTCAATGTCCTGCTGTGCGGCAGTCTGGCGGCTGCTGTCGGACTTCTGGCTCAGTGCACAACGCTGACCGGAATAAACGCTGACCGGGACCAGCTTATCGATGGCCCCGGTCGCAACGGTCTCCATGCGCTGGATCGTAACCGTGTCTTCATAAGTGCTCTCCAACGCCATCCGCTCAGCCGATGGAATTCCAAATCCCACGATTCACCACCTCAACTTCCTGTACGCGTTCAGGGCGGTACGCCATCCGAAAAATCCGTCTCCGCCGCCCAGTCCGAAGGTACCAGCGGTGGCCTCCGCTCCCGCAGCAGATGCAAAGGAGGTCGACACATCGCCGCGATTGACGGAGGAAACAGGGCCTGCGGCGGTCTGCTCGTTGCCGATGCCTGCGCCCTTCCAATAGCTGGCTGTCATCAGAATCAGCGTTCGTTCCAGACCAGATGGGATTGTATCTTGCTTGATATAGGCAAGTACTTGGTCTTCCACAGTACCAAGAGCAAATTTCAGAAGGTCGTCTTTCTCCTCACCGGTAATACCGAGAACGACCTTCAGCTGAGAAAGACGCTCCTCCATATTAGCCCACCAGCTTCACAGCCATGCTGGCATCCAAGGTCTTGATGCCATAGATGATGTCCAGCGAGACCGTGTCCTTCTTGGTGTCCTGGTC
>JABNAD010001113.1_pt1 | contig 11152 bp, 8 predicted proteins | sample 7240381 | NCBI WGS metagenome assembly JABNAD01 (sample SAMN11332834, study PRJNA596920) | anaerobic digester metagenome | biome: digested sludge; isolation source: digested sewage sludge-derived enrichment culture grown on H2/CO2 | place: Germany: Goettingen | reverse complement strand
ATTAAATAATCTTGATATATCACGCTCAGAAAGAGGAAATATTATTGGCGCACAAAATAGTATGATACCAATAGGAGACATTGATATTAATGACAGTGTTATGACTGTTAATTCAAATGGAAAATTTGAAAGTTTGGATGAAATCAGAAATATTGTTATTGGTCAATCTGCGGCGGGAACAATTACTCGACTTTCTGATATAGCTGATATTCAGATACAAAACCCTGAAGACAGCGCTCATTATACTTATAATAAAGAGGATGCTAATTTAATAGCTTTGTATTTTGACTCAGGGATAAATGTAGTTAATTTTGGAGATTCTATACGTCAGTGTATTGGACAATATTGTAATTATATTCCTTCAAATATTCAGGTACATGAGGTGTATTTTCAACCGGATGTGGTATCTGATGCTGTAAATAGTTTTATTTGGAATTTGCTAGAATCTATTATCTTGGTTCTTATTGTTGTTATGTTAGGAATGAATTTTAGAAATGGTTTGGTTGTTTCAGTTGCAATTCCACTGTCTATTCTAATTAATTTTGTTGTGATGAAACTCATGGGAACAGAAATCCAGTTTGTTTCGCTGGCAGCATTGATTATTGTGTTGGGAATGTTGGTAGACAATGCAATTGTGATTAGTGATGCCATCCAAACAAATCTAGATATTGGGATGGAAAGAAAAAGTGCAGTAATTGAAGGAACGAAAAAGATGATTATGCCGGTGTTTATATCCATGCTTACAACAGTTAGTGCATTCGCCTCCTTGCTGGCATTGTCTGGCGCATATCGTCAATTGGCATTTACTTTACCAGTAGTAATTATAACTTGCTTAGTTGCTTCTTTTTTTGTATCAATTGCAGTGGATGAAGCTTGTCTTGAGGCAGGAAGAAAAAGATTCCGTCCAATTCTTATGAGCACTATGACAACTGTACTTGGATTAATTCCACTTGGTTTTGGGGGAAATGAACTATTTGTTCCTATGGCTAGATTGATGATAATAGGTTTACTTGTTGCTATGATTATAAATCTAATACTGGTACCAATAATTTATGATATGTTTGAAAAGCAAACTTAGAGTGTGATTGAATGTGTATGAAATAGTTGGTGGCTGTAACGGCTAAATGTTGCTTAAGCTAGTGCAGCCAATTAAGTGCGTAAAAGAATGTAAGGAACAGGTGAAATAGAGACAATTGATAGGTTTGGGTTAAATATAGTTTCAACTAAGGTTTCCAGCACGGAAGAGTTTAAAATGTCAGCGGCATTTCTTCCAAAGCGGGAGAGATTATAGTATAAAATATAGTCAATTTCTAAGCCATTTTCTATGTCGTACAGCATTTGTTTGAATGCAAATCTGCCCTCTTTTGACTTACCGGATTTACTAAAATTGCTTTTACCTTTACTCCCTCGGCTTTGAAGTGGCATGGAGCTGTTTGCCAGCTTGCGTATCGGGCGAGAAAGAATCAAACAACACACTGTGTTGGATACCGTCTCCATGCTCAGGAGAATATTAGGCTTGCGATAATACACTTTTGCTTTGACAGGCTTGCGCTGTTTCGCGGTATTCCTCAAAGATGTCAATTACTTCATCGGGAATATCAATATAGGCATCTATGACATGTGGTCATGATAATCTTTTTAAGTTTATCTTTTTTATAATGTGCCGTCCTTTCAATTTTGTAAATTGCAGAAATCAATTCAAAAGGAGGCAAGCCATGACATACCTTAGAACAGTTAATCTTCTTTTGAACTGCAGGTGGCTCAAAATCGCCAAAAGGATATTTCGTACATCGATGTAAAAATGATCGTAATATATGGCAAAGGATTATCTACAAGGCAAAAGTGGAGCTTGCCGATCTGAAACTTGGATAAGGATTATAGTGAAATGTCTATCATGTTTGAAGGTCATTTATAATTATTAAAAATGACCATATTTGATAGGGTCTTATTGACAAAAACATAAATTATATTGAACACGAGGCATGAGTACTGGATATCCCAAGTAATCATGCCTCAAAACTATTATAGAATGCCAATTTACATAGAATTCCAATTTTTAGAGATTATTTCACACACGCACTAATTGGGAGCTGAGGTGAACCCCTCTATGGAATTGCACTACATCATTTTTCTTGCCATAAATAAAACCTCCAAACTGAGTAATTTTATCATACATCAGTTTAGAGGTTTACAAAAACTTTGCGATACTACCGTTCATTTTTCATTACCAATTTTTTCGGCTTTTGACTTAAATATGTAAAAAAACTCCGAATTGTTCCATAGCCTCACTTAATCCATTGTTTTAAATTTTTTCTCTATTAGTTTTTTTAATTCAGCATCATTAACTACATAAAATAAACGATATTTTGTTTGACCTGATTCTGTCTTACCAGGTAAAATAAAAGTCTCAATCTCATTAATGTTTGTTTCATTCAAAGCCTTTATATCATCGGCAATTTTTTCATAAGGATAGTTTGTTACAACGGTTTTTGATAATTCATTATACAATTCACTTATTTTTTGGAGATGTTTAATATCTAATTTTTGCTTTATTAATGCCACAATAAAATTTTGTTGCATTTGCACTCTTCCAATGTCGCCTTCGGGATAACCCTTGCGATAACGGACTAATTGCTCCGCTTTTTCACCATCCAATATTTGCAATCCTTTTTCTACAGATATATGTAAGTTCTGCTCAGGGTCATCATAAACCATATCAACAGGCACATTAAACTCCACGCCATCTAAAATGTCTATAATATTTCTAAAACTCTCAAAATTCATCATTGCATAATAATTAACAGGTATTTCGAGATTATTAGTTACTGCATTCACAATTTTTTGGGCATCACCATTAGCCATTAAAGAAGATATTTTATTTTCTTGATTATCTGTTATAATAAGGGTGTCTCGCGGAATCGACAACACCGCTAGACTGTTTCTGGTTCTATTAAGTGAGAGCAATATTAAAGTATCCGCATGTTCATTACCATCAACACCAATTAATAGTATATTTGTCGGATCTTCGGTTACGTGGTCATTCGCCTGAAGGTTATTTAAATCTTGTGATTGGGTTTTATCACTTAAAACTCCGCTTGCAAAAACAGAAGCACCAAGTATTATACAAGCCGTAATTACTGAGAAAAAAATTGTAATTTTACTTTTTTTTGTAGCATTCCTAATCATGGTAAATCTCCTTTTAATCTGATTTTTATTGTTTGCCATTGCCGTGGTGAACAATTTGTTATTTGTTTTTGTTTGCGAAACAAGTATTAGTATTGTGTTCATATAGCCTTTTTGGTTTTTTTCATCCATATTTGCCACAACAGAAAGATCGCAGGAGATTTCGCACTCCTGATCAATCTGCTTCGATACGATATAGGCGAAAGGATTAAACCAATGCACAGTATTTGCAAGCATTGCAAACCATTTATACCAAAGATCATGTCGTTTGTAATGGGTTAGCTCATGCAAAAGTATATAGTTTAGATTTTCCTCCGACATATCTATATCGGGAAGGAGTAACAAGGGACTGAAAATTCCTACCATAAGTGGTGCGTCAATCATGCTTGTTTTCATGGTTGTAATTTTGTTTGCGTCTATTCCAGGGCAGGAAATAACGACTGAGTTTTTGCTGATTGCCCGCAAAAATAATAAATACCTAATAAGGTTTATTGTCAATATCAATATCAACCCGACTAGCCATGAATAACACATCATATCTGTTATTTCAAATGAAATATCCTTTAATGCAGTTACTGTGCTTTCTCCAAGAGGTTCCGTGTCAACTGCTAGAATGGGTATTTGCTGTACATTTTCTAATTCCGGTTGTACGGATGCACTTGTGGAAGTCTGTTCCATGCGTAGCGGTACATCGGATGCTATATTGTTGGTGACCTGTGGGAGACGTATAGTGACAGGTAACATCATAACAATAAATACAATTATCCATGCGTAATATTGCCATGTACAGCCAAAACATCTCTTTGTTAACGGCCTTAACAACAGCAACAATGTTGCTAAAACACTTCCTACTGCTGATGTTATAAGTATTGCTTTGAAAATATGTAATAACATAAATCAGCCCCCCTAAAGATTAAACATCTTTTTGATTTCTTCAATGTCGTCTGCGGACATCTCTCCTGCTTTGAATAGGGAAACAGCTAAATTCTTTACAGAGCCATCATACAACTTTGATATAAGGTTTTTTGTCTGGGATTGCTTGTAATCATCCTTTTTGATGATTGGATAATAAAGATATGTCTTTCCTTTTTTCTTGTATGCAATGGCTCCCTTTTTCACCAATCGACTAAGCAAAGTAGAAGTAGTTGTATATTTCCACTCCTTATTAACAACGGAGTCACATAATTCCTGGGCTGTCATTGGTTTACATGTTTTCCAAAGGACTTTGATAATTTCCAATTCTGCTTCGCTGATTTCAAATGCTTTATTTTGCATATTATTCCTCCTCTGCAAATAAACTACAAATGTAGTTCATATTCAGATACTATATGTTTAGTAGAAAATTGTCAATCCTTTTTAAAGATTTTATTATTTTTGCAAATAATATGGTTTTCAAATTTGTAGGAAGAAGCAAGCAGAGCAGGTAGGCACACTCCATGTATTTCTTGTACGTGAAATGCTGTTCGAATTTATAACTCTGCACAGAAATGGATTGAAATTTCATATGCTAATTTCAGTTTACAAGGATTAGATAAGTGGAAAAAAATGAATACAGAATAAAAAATTTGTCTTTAAAAGAGGTGCCTTCTGTATATCTTCATAGTACTTTGAGCGGGATATTTGAGGATATTTTAACTAATAGGTAAAAACAAATATATTTCAAATGAAACAAAAGCTTATTATGATTCAGATGATAATTCAGGAGTAGTTTCAGAGTTACTCCAAATCCAAATTGCAAGACAGTGTCACTGTTGAAAGCAATTTGCAGTGGCTCTGAAAATTAAATCCGCCACTGCTTTAATGCCGGCTGAATACATTTGCCTTTTTTCCTATTTATTACACACATATTTTATCGTTTCTTCACAATGTATTTTTAATGAATTTAAAAGACAAAGGTCTGTGTCATTTTGTGATATTAGTTGGGGAAGTTCTGTGCACCCCGAAACATCAGATGTTTTGTCTAACTTACCTATGTTAGATCAATGTGGATTAGAGCTTTGTATTAACTTGGGCGCATCCCATCCACTATATGAGCAAAATAAATATGTTGTAGATACTCTGAAACATATCGTTAAAAAGTATAATATCGGAAGTCTGTTAGAATACTCTGAAACTTCAGAGCGACTGAAACAAAAACAAAGTGGACAGCTTTGGTTTTCTCAATTCGGTCTTAATGTTCCTGAGGAACAAGTTCTTATAACATCTGGTTTGCAAAATTCATTAGCAATTATTTTGACGTCACTTTTTCGCTTTGGGGATAAAATTGTTACAAATTCTATTATTTATCCTGGAATCAAGAACATTGCAAATTCTCTTTGATTCCCGAGCAAAGCATCTATATTTCTACGGCATCTAATGCACTTTCTGCTGGATTAAGAGTAGCATTTTTATATGATTTTAAGATGCAACTTTGATGCAACTTTGATGTAACATGAGTTAAAAAGCGGTAAAGACAATAAATTTTAAAGGAGGCATTTTGATGAACAGAATTCTGATTGTAGAAGATGAGTTAGCTATATCAAATTTGATTAAGACCAATTTGAGTGATGCAGGGTATCGCTGTGCTTGTGCTTATGATGGCCTTCAAGCTGCTGATATGATTGAGAAAGAAAGCTATGATTTAATTTTACTTGATATTATGCTTCCAAAGATTGATGGATATGAGCTAATTGAATATATTAAAACAATGGAAATGCCAGTGATTTTCCTGACGGCAAAATCTAGTGTGGAAGATATCGTAAAAGGTCTCAAGCTGGGAGCTGAGGATTATTTAACAAAACCCTTTGAAATCATCGAGCTATTGGCGAGAGTTGAGACGGTGCTCAGACGTTATAATAAAAACGTAAAATTTCTGGAACTTTATGATATTACAATTGACACTTTCTCCAGAATCGTAAAAAAGAATGGTGTAATCATAAATCTTACGAATAAAGAATATGATCTTTTGCTTTTGTTTGTGCAGAATAAAAATATAGCATTATTTAGAGACCGAATTTATGAAAGAATCTGGGGAGATGAAGAAATGGGAAGTAGTAGGACCGTCGACTTGCATATACAAAGGCTACGCAAAAAAATTGGTCTGGAGGATAAGCTTGTTGCTGTTTATAAAATAGGATACAGGCTTGAGGTATAATTCATGAACTTTTTTTGGAAGATATTTTTTAGTACCATTATGATTGCTTCAGTTACATTTAGTGTAGGGTGTTACTATCTAATTAATTCTCAGTTTCGTTCATCATTAAGTCGGGAAATTTCGGCGGCTTATGAAGAAAATGATATTTTGCGTTATGCCTTGACGCAAGAGTTCAAAAAAGAATATGTAATGTCTTATTATTCCCTAGGCCAGTATAATTTGGTTATGGATGATAAACAAATCGTAGAGCAGATTGCTAAATCCACAACAATTAATACTTCTAAAGGTAACATTCCTTTTCGCTTAAGTGACAGCTCATTTCAGACTGTTTTTAACAGCACTAATGTAGATCTGGATAATCACATATTAAAACAGTTGGACTTTGATAAAAGGGGATATGAAATTGTTCAGTCAGGTCATAATTATTATCTTCACACAGCAGGCCCTGTTACTCTGCAAGGAGAGATTTTATATCTGGAGAATTTTAGGAACATCGGTTTCTTATTTAAAAATCGTTCTGAACAGTATACAAGTTTTCAATACCTTTTATATACTATGATTTTAGTGGGCGCAGCTGTGGTGTTTCTTGTAACACACTGGCTTACAAAACCGCTGAAAAACCTGTCTCTGGCAACGAAGCAGATTGCAAACGGACATCTGGATCAGCGAGTTGAGATTCAAAGCAATGATGAAATCGGCAAGCTTTCCAATGATTTTAATAAAATGGCTGTAAAATTGGAACAGACTGTGGAAGAATTGAAGGATGCATCAAGACGTCAGGTGGATTTTATAGGAAGTTTTGCACATGAGTTAAAAACGCCTCTTACTTCAATGATTGGTTATGCGGATATGTTACGATCGAAAAGAATGGATCAAGAACAGATTATTGTATCAGCAAACTACATTTTCCAAGAGGGAAAAAGACTGGAAGCACTCTCTATGAAGTTGCTAGAAATGATTGTGTTGAAGAAGCAGGATTTTGTAATAAAGCGGATCTTTGCAAAGAGTTATTTTGATGAGATCATAGGGATCATGCAGCCAGTTCTTAAGAACGAAAACATTGATTTAGTCACTTCGGCGGAGGAGGCTATTTTAAAGATAGAGCCGGATTTGATGAAAACGGTTTGCTTCAATTTGCTGGACAATGCCAGAAAATCCATAGATCAAAGTGGAAAAATCGTATTTTCGGGAATGTGGGTGGAGGATGAATACCAGATTTCAATAGAGGACAACGGAAAAGGTATGGAAGAATCTGAATTATCGAAAATTACAGAGGCATTTTATATGGTTGACAAGTCAAGAGCGAAAGCCCTGGGTGGGGTAGGACTTGGTCTTGCGATTTGCGCCGATATTGTAAAAATTCATCATGCTAGGATGGAGTTCACAAGCAGTCCGAAAAAAGGAACCCGCGTTGCAATACGACTTGAGGGGGCTAAGAAGATATGAAAAGAATCCAAACTATATGTATCTCTCTTCTACTAATTTTTACTCTCTTAATTACTGTTTTTGCACCGCCTTTCGTTTCAAGATTAACGGATAAAATGCTGTTTGGATCGGTAACAACACAACAGCTGACTGATACAAAATCTGTTGCAAAAACAGAGTTAAGTATAGAAGACAAAATTGCTTTATTTACCGGTTATATACTGGCTCAAGATAATATCATTATGGTAAGCCAAGATCGGTCAATCTACGAGCAAGGTGAAAAGCGGGGTATTATTCGTATTGTAACGAATGAGCTGAAAAAACTCATAAGTATGGGGTTGTTTCCCCCTATTGAAGTTAGTGAAGTTCAGAATATTACCTTTACTGTTAAATCCTATATAAATATGGACAATTCGGGTATGAATACTGAAAATTGGGAGATAGCTTTTACTTCAGGTAAATATGAAGTAGAGATCACTATGGACGCAGAAACACATCTTATACTGACGTACATGATTTGGACAAATGAACCACTAAAATTTTCGCCTGCAAAAGATATGCTGGCTTTATTTGTAAAATATCTAGGAATCAATGGAGGCACACAAACATTAGAAAAGATTTTAGATACAGAACGATATAAATATACGGATATAACTAATGTGTTCCAATTAATTCAAGTCAATGAAGAAACAATTTTTGGTGTACAAATCATCCCTATAATAGACTAAAATAACAATAGGATACAAGTTTGATGGAATTCTGAGCAATCTTTGATGCAACCCTTTTATAACATATGGTTATAAAAGGGTTGTTTTATATTTATTTAACTTCCCGTCGAATAATGGAAAAGTATAAAGGGGTGTATTCATACAATGAAAAAACATGAATGGAAACAGGAAGGTAGACCAAGTAAAATAAGCAGAACAAGTAGAAACAGAAATACAAAGCAAAGAAAAAAGATTATACGTTTTTTTGCAACTATAGTTTTATGTATGTTCACATTTACCATTGGAAGGGCATCAGCAAATGCAAATGATGTTCAGAGTAATTCTATCACGCCAAACCAGAACGTGACAATTCCCAGTCAGATAAATAAAACGCAAATATCCAAAAAAGAAAATACCGATGTATGGAATTTAGTGCTAGTTAATAAAGATCATCCCCTAAAGGAGGACTTCAGTGTTAAACTGACTCAAATAAAAAATGGACATGCCATTGATGAGAGAGCACTGTCGGACTTACAGGCTATGCTTGACGATGCGCGTGCCGTGGGTTTATCTCCATTCATCTGTTCGTCATATAGGACAAATGAAAAACAGACAATGCTTTATAATAATCAAGTCAATCAGTATAAGATGCAGGGATATTCAGAGGAAGCTGCCCGGGTGGAAGCCGGAAAATGGGTGGCAGTGCCAGGCACTAGCGAACACCAACTTGGCTTGGCAGTTGATATCGTTGCCACAAGCTATCAGGTACTAGATCAGCAACAGGAGAACACCCCAGAGCAGCGCTGGCTGATGGAAAACTGCTATAAATATGGTTTCATTCTGCGCTATCCTGTGGAAAAATCTGATATCACTGGCATAGGCTATGAACCATGGCATTATAGGTATGTTGGAAGAGAAGCTGCAGCGGAAATAACGAAAGCGGGTATATGTTTAGAGGAATATCTAGATGAAAGTGGATATAAAGTATACTAATTGATGTATGTACTTCCAAAGCTCAACAGGCTTTGCCTTTGTTTTTATGGAATTCGCAGTTAACCAGTCTGTTCCCAAGTGACCATTTATGTCATATACATCGCCTATTTTTATTGGTATAATAGATATTATCATCCAATTATCAATTATCGTGTTGTCAGGAGTGTTTTCGCATAATTTTTGTAATGTGATGCTAAGCAATATTCAAATGAAAATACTTAGCTGCTCAGTGTTTTTTAAGGGACGTTTTACATGAAAGGTGTTAATGGTGTCACAGTTTAATGCGGAAGGATAAAAAATATAGTTCAAAGGGTAAAAATAAAAAATAGCCTAAAATCGGTATTTGTCCAAGCCGTACAAAATAAAATATTCCTGCTCCTATTTATATAAATAAGTGGAAGCCAAATTAATTTATGCTATTCTGAAAAATTCGGGGGCGATTTTTTGAAGAGAAGCTACATAAAGTTTTTATTAATTGTTTTAGTATTTTTTGGAGTAATGCAAACAGCTAATGAAGATTCCTTTTTATTTGCTTTACTGGAAAAAGAACCTGTATCTTATTTGCAGGAATTAAAAATTGGAGAAAAAGAAATACCTTTATCTGGATATGGACTTGAAGGTTTCCTTTCCAACGAAAAAAGCGGATCTGTAACTGCAAAAGCAAAAGAAGGTTGGGAAATTACAGAAGTTAGGTATCATCCTGAGAATAATTTGGATATCAAGGGTGGAAAAAAAGGGAATGCTACGAATAGAATCTTTAATAATGTTTTTTCGCAAGGAGAGAAAAAATCTCGAAAGATAGAGATGGATGCTCCAGTTGAATATGGAAAGTGTTATACCCATTTTTATATATACTTGCAAAACCCAGAGAGTGGTAAGAAGTCAAAAGAAGCAGTAACTGTTTTTGCTTACGATGAGTTAATTATTGATTGGGGCCAGATGATAGATGGGCAGACGCAATTTGTTTTCAATTTAGATTATCTTGAGGGTGATGATTTGAAAAACGACGACTGGTTTATTGTTTATAAATCAGAATCTGAGGAAAATAACGTAGCAGAATTTAGCAATAAAGATGAGTTTATTCATGACGCAAAACTTTACTGTCTTATCGATAGCTTTGAGGATGAATCTGCATATGAAGAAGCTGGAGATCATATCATTATAAAAATAAAGAAAGATTGTGGGCTTAGATGTGTTCGTGTGGAAAATCCGGGGGAAGGTACAAGCATCAAGTTGGTACGAATTTAAAGGGCAAAAATGAAAATAGCGATGTTCTATCTTAAAGAGATGGGATGGTTGTAAAAGTAAGGAAATAAGCTGGTTTTCTGAGCAAAATGTGTCAGTATAGAATAGCCTAAGTATCTCACGTTGAAGCGATAATAATGATGACGTATTGTGGTGAAAAGGCTGAAAATGAGGTTCGAGCTACAAAATGTTGTGGACTTGTAGCGGGTTTCGGGCTTAAAAAGGGTAGTAATTACTATTTTTAAACCTTAAAAAATGATGATAATATAGGTGTCATAAGATGTTTTAACAAAATAGAGTGATATAAGAGGTTAAGTCGGGGCCATAAAATTGATGTGACCCCAAAAAGTTAGACTTTTTTAGCGTAGCAGTTTTAAAGTTGCTACGTTATTTTTATGCAACCAAGGTATTGAGCCTGTATTCCACAGGACTCATCCATTCTAGTTTCTCTTTAATTCTTTTTTCG
>JABNAD010000931.1_pt2 | contig 11165 bp, 8 predicted proteins | sample 7240381 | NCBI WGS metagenome assembly JABNAD01 (sample SAMN11332834, study PRJNA596920) | anaerobic digester metagenome | biome: digested sludge; isolation source: digested sewage sludge-derived enrichment culture grown on H2/CO2 | place: Germany: Goettingen | reverse complement strand
TCTATTAATCTTATAAAAAAAGATTAATTTATTTTAATTTTTTTCTAAGCAACTTGTTTTCCTTTTGAACCAGATAGATCTCCCTTTTTAAAAGACTTATCTGGGTTGCAACGAATCCGAATATTAATATCTGAATTCCTGAAAGTATAGTTACAACCATGAACAGCATTAATGGTCTGGTAGGGTCTAAACCGCCAATTAAATATAAATAAAATAGATACATGGCACTAATTATTCCAATAACACATAAAGTTAGTCCAACTATTCCAAAAAGCATCATTGGTTTTTCGTAGAATGTGAATAGAAGATGTGCTATAGTTGTTGATTTGATTTTTATTTTTGATTCCCCATATTCTCTTCCTTTGAGAACTACTGGAATCTCCACTATTTTAAAACCAACTGCATTGGCTTTTGAAAGTATTTCGGGGTTAATTTCGGTTCCAGAGGATTCTAATTCTATTGAATCTAAAACTTCTTTGCGATAAGCTCTTAAAATACCTGTAACTGTACTTATATTTCCTGTGAGTGCGTAACCAACGATTTTGTTGGCCATTTTGCTTATAAATAATCTGTGAAATGGTATTGATTCTGTTTTACCCCCTGCCATGTACTGTGACCCAATTACAATATCAACAGCAGCAGAATCAAGTGTTTCGATTAATTTAGGAATGTACGATGGGTCGTAACTTAGATCTCCATCCAGAGTAACAACTATATCTCCACTTGAATATTCAAAACCAGTGATAAGTGCTCGGCCCATTCCCATGTTTATGGGGTGTTCTAAAAGGATGATTTGAGAATTAGTGGAAGCATACTCTTTTACAAGATTGCTGGTATTGTCATGGCTTCCGTCATTTACAACCAGAATTTCATAATTTTCATAATAGTCTTTTAGGACTGCCTCTACTGTTTGTAATGTATTGTAAACATTTTCTTCCTCATTATACATGGGGATTATTACAGAGATCTTCATATACAACAATTAGAGTTTTAATTAGTTAATATAAATTTCTGAAGAATTATATTATATGGTGGACAGTTATTCATTTAATTAAAATATAACAATTTAGAATCTTCAAGTGATTACTGAATTTAATTAGACTTTTGTTATTTCATTAATTTTTGAGCATAAGTACTTAAAAATAGTTTTTGGTAGTTTAAAATCAAATTTACATCCACAAAATATTTCTTCAATCTTTAAAAAATATTAAAAATTAAATTTTATTTAAAGTCTTAAAATGTTTAGGTAAAGGTTTCAATTTGGCAGGTGCACCTATGGCTAAATAAAATGGAGGTACATCTCGGGTTACAATAGCTCCTGCAGCAATCATGGATCCTTCTCCAACTTCAATCCCTGAAAGGAATGTAGCATTTGCCCCAATTGATGCACCTTTTCGTATTAAAGGACCTTTAAGTTTATAGTCTGCTCTTAACGGGTACCTGTCGTTGGTAAAGCAGGCACATGGGCCTATGAAAACATGATCTTCAATTAAAGAATTTTTAGGGATATAAACATTTGATTGGATGCTGATGTTATTTCCAATTTCTGTGTGGCCTTCAATAACGCTATTGGTTCCAAGGAGTACTCTGTCGCCTATGGTGGTTTTTTCCCTAACCAGCACACCGTGTCCTGTCTGAAAATCGTTCCCAATTTCCACGTCATTGTAGATCACGGTGTTAGAACGCAGTAAAGCGTTTTTACCAATCAAAGGGGGTTTTGATCTGAATTTATAACTGACTCCCAGTGTCACATTATCATGGACTTTAGGTTTGTCAATATTTTCTTCAGAGTCTACTCCAAAAAACATATTTTTGAAATTGACTTTCTCACTGGAACCCCATGGGTTTTTGAATAATGCCATAATCCCCCAAATTTTATTTATTAAATTCCATTTTTCTAGTCACTAGGTAATTAGTATATTATTAAATTGGTACTTAATCTAGTTTACCCTTGGAGTATAACTCCCAATCTTGTATATTGTTAAATAATATGAACCATAATATTTCCATTATAACATAAAAAAAAATAATTTGGTGATTTATTGAAGATTATGGATAAGATCAAGCTGTTTCTCCCATTTACTCCATTAATAGCAGTCTGCATTGTCCTGATCTTACGCCCTTACTATCTTTTCCCTGTGGGGGGAGATACAGATTTTCACTTGCTTCGGGCACGAGAAATTCTTGAAAATCCAATTATTGGCTTATTCTGGAGTAATTTAACCTATTATCCTATGGGAAGGCCGATTTGGCACCAACCATTATTCAATGCTGTTTGCGCATTTTTTTGGTATATTGGTGGTGTGAGGTTCGCTCAATCTGTAATGTGTTTCTTGCAAATCTTATTGACAGTGGGAGTTGCTTCATGGTTTGCAAAAAAAGAATATGGTGATATGGCAGGATTTTTTGCAGGATTTTTTGCATTGTTTGTTCCGGCAGTTCTCCCCTTAAGTGTGCCCATTCCAGCCAGTTTCGTACCAGTTTTAGCAGTTCTTACCATTTATTTCATACCCCAAGACAAGAAAAAAGCAGTTATAACTTCTTTAATAGGTTTATGGACGCATATGATGTCTATATTCTGTTTCATACCTTTATTTTTAGCAGATGATTTTAGGGATAAAACTAATCTAAAGATTATTGCTATCCTATTACCCTCATGGCTATTCTGGGTGGGATACTGGATTTACTTCCGGGATAGATTAGTTACTGGGGGAATTTTTTATTCACTTACTCATCCAACATTTTTGTGTGCAGATCCAACACTACCTTCATTTTATATACAAACATCCATTTTTCTAGTGGGTACTGTGGGATTATATTTACTTTATAAAAATAACTACCGGAAATTCAAGTTATTCTTAACTTACATCCTTATAGTGATTATTTTCAGTTTCTTTGGATTTAATGGAGATTTCTTGAGAGGTCTGCAGTTTTCAGCACTTCCAATGGCAATTTTGGCTTCACTAGCCGTGCAAAGTGGATACAAACATTTGACTAAAAATTACAGATTTTTGTCTATGTTGTTTTTGTTAATAGTAATGTTATATTCATTGTTAGGGATGGCTATTTTTGTTGGTAGTTTGCCCAATAAAGACTCAGGCAACTGGGAAAACTTAGAAATACCTTTTGAAGGGTATTTTTCACCTTTAAAAAAATATATTGATAATACTACTGATAAAAATCAGGTAATATGGGCTGATAGATTCATTGCAGAGAAACTGGCATGGATGACCGGTAGAAAAGTTTCTAATGGTCTGTATCCTGATGGGGTTTATGGAGGCACTAAAGGTTTTAAGGATCAATATCAGGATATAAATGTTTTTATTTCAGATGGAACTTTCATTGTCAAAGATCAGTATAATAAAACAATTAATCAAATTCCAATCATTTCAACATAGCTGTGTCTTTAGTCAGCTATTATTAAATATTAATTGATTCAAATAGGTTTGAAGTGTTGTATGTCCTCAGATCATAATTGTAATTAAGTTTGGTGAGTTCCAAAGCTGCTTGGCCCATATAATATACTTTATATCCATTATTTTGCCATTTGAGTATATCCTCAGAGCCAGTCATGTAAACATATCCTATGTTTCTATCGTGATCCCAGTATGAAACGTATATATTTTTAGGATCACTTTCTTCCATGTATATTTGGGGTTTTTTCTGGGAGTTTTTTGACAGATAACGTAAAATAGGATAATATTCACCGGTTATTATAACTGAATTGTTAAATTCGGTGTTAATCACTTTCTCTAGTGTGGTGGTTAACAAGGCACGGTCATCTGCATCAGAAAAAACAATTCCTTTTCCAACTATTTCAGAGGTTTCAAATGTCAGGCTGACTGAAATAAAAGAGTTAAGAATTAAAAAAATGCATAAAATATTGAATATTCTTTTGCTACCAACTTTACTTAAGAAATACAGTGCGAATGGAATTGCTGGGAGCAGGTAGGCAGTATCATAGGGACTACCTATGAATAACACAATTATGAGCAAAACCATAAATAAAGCGAATTTCACGTTATTGTCTGTTTTTATTGAATTATAAGCTTTTTTAGGTGATTTAACTAGTAACACTATAAAAACTAAAACTGCTAACAATCCAAAGGATGAAATAAAATCATTAAATACGGTGTTTATATAGACCACAGTGGGGTAGAAACTGATAAAACCTATTCCATACTGGAAAATTAATGGTGAGAATAAGGCAATACTCACAGCTAGTGATGTGAATAAAAAGTATAATCCTTTCTTTATTTCACTTTCAGTGAGTATAAGATAAATGAATGGGATTAAGAGTATGGCTGATGTTGGTCTGGAGGCTATGGCTAAACCCATCATCAATCCTGCCATTAAATATTGCTTTTTGAGGATGAAGTACCAGCTGATGATTATGAAAGTCACGGCCCACATATAATCCATGGTATTGACGCTATTAATCCATAGGATAGGTAAAAATGCAAAAGTAATTACAATAAGTCCTTTATTTTCAACTTCAAGTTCTTTAAGTATTTTGGCAAATACAAGAACGGAAATCAGAGTAAGAATCATGGTGATGCTGTTGGTTGCCAGCCACCCATAATTTATAAAAATTGAATTGACATATTCTGGCAAGGGATATCCTGGAAAACGTGAAGTATGATAGATCAAGAAATGATTTAAATCGAATGCAGAGTTTGCTATCCTCCAAGCATCAGGATCATTTCCAAACCCCAAATTTAAAAATGGGATCCTAGATAAGAAAAAAACAATAGTAAAAATGAGAATATAGGGGTATTTTGTATAATCTAGTTCAATTAATGACTTAATATATTCTTTCATCATAAACCTATCTTTAATATATAATTTAATAAATGTTAAATTGGGAATAAATAAATGTATAGTTAGAAATTTATTCAGTTGCAGTGACAATATTACTTTGGTTAATTGAATAAAATAATTTATTATAACGTGTATTAAGAATGATACTAGCTTAGATGAAACACATAGAAAAACTAGCAATATTGATTAATACAACTAATATTATTAAAATTTATTATAAAAGATTCCTATGACTATTTTGACGCGAATTAAAAATTTTTTAATTCAAAATAAGGAGATAATAATTCTCTTATTAATCTATGCTGTATTTTATTCCTTTAATCTTGATAAGTTTCCAGTTATAAATGGTGATGAGAATTGGTTTATTAATCCAGCCTATGATTTGGCCATGTTTGGTAAAATGGGTACATCCATGATCTATGGCTCGTATAATATTGCTAACTTCACTTATTGGCAACCACCGGTATTTATTTTGTTAATGGCAACTTCCTTTAAATTATTTGGTTTCGGTGTCCTGCAAGCTAGAATGGTAAGTGTTTTTTTAGGTTTTTTAACAGTTTTATTCACATATCAGCTTGGTTTAAAATTGTATAACAAAAAAATTGGGTTATTAGCCTCTTTAGCAATGATTTCTAACCCTTTATTTTTCATGGTCTCCCGAAATGCCCGGATGGAGATTGCAGTGGCATGTTTCACGATAATTGCTCTTTATTGCATATTTTTGGTGTTGAAAGAGTCCAAACTTGGTTATTATTTTGCTTCTGCTTTTTTCGCCATGCTTGCATTATTATCTCATCCCAATGGCATAATTGCGATATTGTCGGTTGTAATAATTATTTTGGCAGAAAAAATAAAACTTAAGACGTTAAAATTTAATTTAAATTTCAATGAAATTATTGTCTTCATTTCGGGAGTTATACTTCCATTAATTCCATATGCATTGTATATATCTCTTGATGTTGCGGCTTTTAAGGGTCAATTCATGGGAAATATTGCTACATCTCCTTCAAATCCTCTGAGTAATATCCTTGTGGAACCCACACGTTACATTAACCTATTCTCCTGGTTAAGCCATTACAATGGTTTAGGTCTTGCATTTATTGTATTGGCGCTGACAGTATTTTTAACTGTTTTGGGGTTGTATTATCTATTTCGAGAAAGAAAATTTAGTGAAAATTTCTTGTTAATTGTTTTGATGGTAAATATTGCGGTTTTTTCTGTTTTGGTATACCATAAATACTTTATTTACCTGGGATTAACAATCCCTTATTTGTCAATAATAATGGCTGTGACTCTTAAGGATAAAATAAACTTTAAAATGAATAAAAAGGGTGTAATGTCAGTTATTATAATTTGTTCATGGATTATGTTAATTATGGGAAATTGTATATTTTTAACTAGCTTTTTAGAAAAAACTAAAGATTATAATTATATGGGAATTGAATACGAGGTTCAAAAATATATACCTCCTGGAAGCGTTGTTGTGGGAGATCACAATTATTGGATTGCATTACATGATGAATACAAATATTACGGGCGTGAAAATGTAAATAAGACCAGTGAGATGATGATGGATTTAAAAGCAGAATACCTTCTTTTTGATAATACATGGGCAATTGAAGATGATCATATTGAAAATTTTATTTACCAAAATTGTACTCAAGTTGGTGAAATTCCATCTAATGATACCAATGGATATAGAACAATCAAGGTATGCAAGGTAAAAAAAGTCATTTAATCATTTATCCTTAGTTAGGCAATCGGCGTGTAATAATGCGTGTTAAAAATTTTTTAATTCAGAATAAGGAAATTTTGATACTCTTATTAGTTTATGTGGTATTATACTCCTTTAATCTGGATAAGTTCCCGATTGTGACTGGTGATGAGAATTGGTTTATTAATCCTGCTTATGATTTGGCCATGTTTGGTAAAATGGGCACTTCTATGATTTATGGTTTTTATAATATTGCTAATTTTACTTACTGGCAACCTCCCCTATTTATTTTGTTGTTAGCTACCTTTTTTAAGTTGTTTGGTTTTGGTATTGTTCAGGCTCGAATGGTCAGTGTTTTTCTAGGATTTTTAACAGTTTTATTAACATATTTGCTTGGTTTAGAATTGTACAACAAGAAAATTGGATTATTAGCCTCTTTATTAATGATCTCAAACCCTTTGTTTTTTTTGATTTCAAGAACAGTTCGGATGGAGATTGCAGTTGCTTGTTTCATGGTAACTGCTCTTTATTTCACGGTTCTTGCGTTGAAATATTCAAAAAAGAGTCATTATTTTGCTTCAGCATTCTTTGCCACCCTAGCATTATTATCACACCCAAACGGTATAATTGCAATATTCTCTGTCGTAATAATAATTTTAGTTGAAAAGATTGATTTCAAAATGTTGAAATGCAGTTTAAATTTTGATGAAATTTATGTTTTTATTTTAGGTGGCATAATCCCTTTAATCCCTTATATATTATATGTATTCACTGATTTTGCAGCATTTAAAGGTCAATTCATGGTAAACATTGCAGCATCACCTTCAAATCCTCTGAATAATATTTTATTGGAACCAACGCGTTACATTGAACTATTTTGGGGTTTAGCTAATTATGGGGGGTTTGCTTTAACGTATGTTGTTTTTGCAATTACAATGATCTTGATTATTTTTGGTTTATGTTATATTACGCAGGAGTTGAAATTCAGTGATAAATTTTTGTTAATAGTTTTAATTGTAAGCTTAGGGGTTTTATCTGTTTTAGTTTACCATAAATACTTAATTTATTTAGGATTAATCCTACCTTATCTGTTTCTTTTAATTGCTTTAACTCTTAAAGATAAACTAAGACTCCATCTGAATAAAAAAGGTATTTGGTCTGTGTTTATAGTTTTTTTATGGATTACCTTAATTGTTGGTAATTGTATTTTCATAAATAATTTTTTAGAAAAAAATAAAGACTATAATTATTATTCTATTGAATATGAGGTTGAGAAATATATTCCTGCAGGCAGTGTAGTTATGGGAGATCACAATTATTGGATGGCGTTGTATGATAAATACACGTATTATGGATGTGAAATCCGTTTCGGAGAAGGATCTCACCAATATAAAACAAAAACAAATGATATGGTAATGGATTTGAAACCTGAATACATTCTATTTGATGAAATTGTTTGGTCAAGTGAAGAAGATAAGTATATTGAGAATTTTGTTAAACAAAATTGCACTTTGATTGCTGTAATTCCAGCAAATGATTCTAATGGCTTTGGAATGACGGAAATATACAGAGTAAAAAAGATATCTTAACCATAAATGTTTTTTAGAGAATTCCACTTCAAAGACATATAAATATTAAAAAAAAACGGTTATGGGGAAGGTTGGATTAATTCTGATTGAACTATTGGGTATTCATAAAAAATTTATTAAACTTAATTTAAATATTCTGTTGGAGTTGAAATGGATAAAAAATTGTTTATCACCATAGCAATTGTCTTGCTGATTTTTAGTATTGGGTTTTCCCTGAGAGTGGAAACCATTAATCTCAATTCCATTCCTGATTTTCAAAAACCTTTCTATCAGGATCAAAATGCCCTTCCTTACATGTATGAGCTGGACTCTTACTACAACTATCGTTTAACAGAAAACTATTTGGACCACGGATATTTGGGGGATGCAATAATTAAAGGCGTGGATTGGGATCTCCATTCTTACTATCCTCCTGGAGTTCCCCTGGATTATCCTCCTTTAATAGTCTATTTAACTGCTTTTATTCATAAATTCATTAACCTATTTGCAGATGTACCGCTCCTTGTCATCTGCTTCTGGTTATCTGCATTTATAGCGCCACTGGCTGGAATTGTGGCCTATTTCTTTGTGGGCGGATTAACTAATAAATATGGTGCAGTTGCTGCTGGTATTTTAACAGTAACAATCCCCTATTATTTTGTTCGAACCGTCCCTGGATGGTTTGATACTGACATGTTCAATTTATTATTTCCTTTTTTAGTGGTTGGCTTCTTTTTCATGGCCATGAATAACATAAATAAACCCGGTAAAAAGGCAATACTTTTTTCGTGCCTAGCAGCGGTGTCTATGTTCTTATTTGCTCTGGCATGGAATGGTTGGCAGTACCTGTTTTACCTTATTGTTATCTTCTGGGCTATTTACAGTCTTTGGGCTAAGATAAGGGGTGAAATGGTAAAAAATCACGTTTATAATCTGGTATTGTTTTTGGCAGTGACATTGATCTTAGTATGGGTCTTCACCGGATTAATAAATATTTTTAAACTGGCATATGGGCCGATTCAACTTCTTACGTTATCTTCTGGCAGTGGATCCTGGGCTGATTGGCCTGATCTTTACATTTCAGTTTCTGAACTGACTAAACCTTCGATAGAAGTAATTGTATCAGGTCTGGGAGTTGCCCTCTTTGCAGGACTATTCGGACTTCTATGGACTTTCCGAATACTATTAAATAATAAATTAAGCCAGAAATTCTTGAGCAGAATTAACTGGATATCATTTTCATTCCTGGTTTTATGGACTCTGGCAGGTTTTGTTGCCTTAAATAGTGGTGAAAGGTTCATAGTAATGTTAATCCCACCACTGGTGGTTAGCACTGGAATCATGGTGGGCATATGCATTGAATATTTGGTCTTATTGAAAAACAGCGAGAAAATCCATATTTTCAATAGAAATCCTGGTATCATTAATGTTTTTGCTATTTTAATTGTGATATTAGCAGTGCTTCCAGGAATATGGGCCAGTGGAACCAGTTTTATGCTAACACCAGGGACTAATGATGATATCTGGGCTGTTTCAGTTTGGATTAATAATAACACAGCAAATAACACGGTTATTGTCGGTGATTGGAATAATGGTCATTTATATGCTGCAATTGCAGATCGTCCGGTTCTTGAGGATGGTAGAATGGGTTATATAGAAACATTATCTGTTCGCAGTTTTGATGATTTGTTCCCCTATAAAGATAAATCTCCCAGTATTTCAAGGGATTACTGGATTAGTAAAGCATTTTCAACAGATAATGAGAACCTTTCTGTAGGGATCATGCGTATGTTATCCACCAGTGGAGATCAGGGTTACATAACCTTGGATCTGTATGTAAAAAATACAAGTAAAAGTGTAGATATTATGAACAATATACTATGTCTTGATAAAGTCAATGCTCGCAATTTGCTTTTAAGTGATTATAATTTAACTAGTAATCAGGCTGATGAAGTTTTGAAATATACTCATCCTGAAAATCCATCTCCCATGGTTGTAGTTACCAATGATAAAATGATTGGTATTGGGCACTGGATATTCAAGTTTGGTGAGTGGAACTTCAATGAAAAGTCTTCTAAAAATTATATTTACTCCGTGGGAACTGTGAATATTACTTCTGATTTTCTTAATTCTACAAATGATGTATTTATGGATTTCAAAACCGAAAATTTAACTTGGGAAAACGAAAAACCATATTTTGTGGAATTCATTGATAACGGAACCAGTTTAAAGTATTATATGGATCCTAATAGCGATTTTGGTGTTTTTATTATCAATCATAAAAAAGCAGTAGTAATGGATAAAAAATTTGAGAATTCAATTTTCACCAGGTTAGTTATCGAAAAAAGTAATTCAACTGTGTTTAAACCTTTATTTTATAGTAATAAAGCAGTTGTTTGGGGAATTGAATAATTGTCTGATAATAAATCCTAAAAACTACATTTTATTAATAGCGGTGTCTCTGGCAGTGTCTATCACTTGAGTAATATTCCCTGCAATGGATTGGGTAATGCCCATTATGTATCCACCGGCGACAATTACAATAACTAACATGGCCCCAATTAATAATATCATTTCAGCACTAATCTGACCTTTTTCATCCATTTTTCCACCTATATCATTGGGAGTTAACTTCAATAATCCTAATTTAATCTAATTCTCTTATTATAATTATAGGATTCTGATATAAATTATTTTTTACTCTGAAAGAATTTCTTGAGTGCAATGAGCAAGATTTATTATAATTTTCAAATTTCCAAGATTATTATTTATTTAAGTTACTTGTTTTCATTAGGAAACTTTTGTCAAGGTTAAAAAATCAATTTTAAATAAAATATATAAAATCATATATTATTTTAAGATTTACCCAGTGGAATAAATGGATATTTAAATTTAAAATAAAAAAAATTGTCCATAAATAAGTTTTTAACTTTATGGACATTAAACCTTTTATAGATTTCTTTATTTTAGTGTGCTTGTGGTTCTTATGTTGTTCACATCTTGTGCGGCGTTTAATCCAGAAGCTCCACTGAAATATGATCTGTAGATTAGTAGTGCAGCTA
>JABNAD010001111.1_pt1 | contig 11171 bp, 8 predicted proteins | sample 7240381 | NCBI WGS metagenome assembly JABNAD01 (sample SAMN11332834, study PRJNA596920) | anaerobic digester metagenome | biome: digested sludge; isolation source: digested sewage sludge-derived enrichment culture grown on H2/CO2 | place: Germany: Goettingen | reverse complement strand
GGTCCTTACAGTACTCTTTGCATAAATGGAAGTAAAGGAAATGTTTCAGAAGCATTCATAAACTGCAGGGAGTCGGGATCAACCCTCAGGTTTCTAATACCTGTGGGTCTGATGCTTGCAGATAGATGTACATTCACCGGTTCCGGAAATCTGTCCAAGAGGCCTCTTGATGTGTTTTACGAAATATTTAAAAGAGACAGCATAGATTATAAAACTAATGATGGACAGCTGCCTTTATGGGCAAAAGGAAATCTGAAGGGAGGAACTTATGAAATGACAGGAGGGGTAAGCTCTCAGTTTGTTTCAGGATTGTTGTTTGCACTTCCCCTTCTTAGAAAAGATTCAACAATAAAGATAAAGGATAACTTAGAGTCTAGAGGTTATGTGGACCTTACCATAAACATGCTTGAAAAGTTCGGCATATCTGTAGAGAACCAAGACTACAGGGAGCTAAAAATAAACAAGGAATGTAAGTATAAGAATGCTAATTACAAAGTTGAAGGAGATTATTCTCAGGCTGCGTTTTTCATAGTCGCAAGAGAAATAGGAAACGATGTGGATTGTCTTGGGCTTAACGTTGACTCACTGCAGGGAGATAAGGAAATTGTAGATATTGTAAGGAAATATGACAGCGGCATGGAACAGGTTACAATAGATGCTTCTCAAATACCCGATTTAGTACCAATTCTTACAGTGCTGGCATCTCTTAAGGATGGAGTAACCACATATATAACCAATGCAGAAAGATTAAGAATAAAGGAATCTGACCGCTTGAAGGCCATTTCAACAGAGCTTGGAAAGCTTGGGGCTATTATAGAGGAACGAAAAGACGGACTTATAATCAAGGGAAAAGACGTCTTAGACGGAGGGGCAGTTGTTGACAGCTGGAATGATCACCGCATAGCAATGTCTCTTGCTGTGGCGGCAACAAGGTGCCGTGAAGACATAATACTTACGGACTGCATGGCAGTCAACAAGTCATATCCTAACTTCTGGGAAGACTATAAAATGCTGGGGGGTGAAATAAATGAGTTCAATGATAGGAAATAAATTAAAAGTAAGCATATTCGGTGAATCTCACGGCGGTGCCATAGGCGTTGTAATAGACGGCCTGCCTTCCGGTCTGGAAATAGACATGAACTTCATAGAAAGTCAAATGGAGAGGCGTGCCCCCGGGAAAGACAGTTTTTCAACAGCAAGGAAGGAAAGCGACAAGCCAAGTGTTGTAAGCGGCTTGTTTGAAGGAAAGACTACAGGAAGCCCCCTTTGCGCAATTATATTAAATGAGGATACAAGGTCAAAAGACTATTCGTATCTTAAGTATGCCATGCGCCCTGGCCATGCGGATTATACGGGCCATGTGAAATATTCAGGCTTCAATGATTATCGGGGAGGAGGACACTTTTCGGGAAGAATAACAGCTCCTCTTTTGTTCGCAGGTGCACTTGCCATGCAGGTTCTTGAAAATTACAAGGGAATATTAATAGGTACAAGAATTAAAAAAATATATGGAATTGCTGATAACAGTAGTTTTGAAGAAAATCCCGAGACTGTTGTGAATATAAGAAGCATGGATTTTCCTGTCATAGATCAGCAAGCAAAAAAACTCATGCAGCATGAAATATTGAAAGCTAAAGAAGAGGGTGATTCTGTTGGGGGAGTTGCAGAAACAATCATACTCAACATTCCAGCAGGATACGGTGAACCATTCTTTGATTCTGTTGAGAGCAAAATTTCACACATGATTTTTTCCATACCTGCAGTAAAGGGAATTGAGTTCGGACAGGGTTTCAATATAACAAACATGAGGGGATCAGAGTCAAACGACCCATACTATACACAGGAAGGAAACGTGTTTTTAAAAAGCAACAACAATGGCGGAATCCTGGGGGGCATTACAAACGGAATGCCGGTTGTTTTCAGGACGGCTATAAAGCCTACACCGTCAATTTCAAAGCTGCAGGAAACAATAGATGTTTCAACCATGGAAAACACAACACTGCAAGTAAGCGGACGTCACGACCCCTGCATTGTGCAAAGAGCGATTCCTGTTATTGATGCAGCTGCCGCAATTGTTGTTCTTGATTTAATCATGGAACGGGAAGGTGAAATTTTTTTCAACAAAACTAAAGGTGACATATGAAAAACATTGTATTGATTGGAATGCCCGGAAGCGGCAAAAGTACAATTGGACTCATGCTTTCCCAAAAGCTTTGTATGAAGTTTATAGATATGGATGAACATATTGAAAAAAAAGAACATAAAACAATCAAGGAACTTTTTGCTATAAGCGAGGAATGTTTCAGGGATGCAGAAACAAGATGCGCCGAAGAGCTGAGTAAAATGGATAGCTGCATCATATCTGCAGGCGGAGGAATAATAAAAAGGAAAGAAAATATTGACTTCCTTAAACAAAGCTCCACCATTGTGTTCATAAACAGATGTGTTGAAGACATAGTAGCTGACATAGATATGAGCACCCGCCCCCTCCTCAAGGACGGAATAAAAAAAGTATATGATTTATATGATGAAAGAATATACTTGTACAAGGAATACTGTGATATAGAAGTGTCCAATTCAGGAGATATTTCAGAAGTTGTACAGGATATTATCAAAAAAGTTGTAAAATAAAAAGACAAGATGCCCAATGTCATTAAGTTAAACATCTTGTGACAAATAGAATCATAGAATTATAGTCAATTGTAAGTTTGTGCACTTTCAATTGACTTTTTTTATTTCCGGCGATTTATTTTTTAGTGTTCATGAATGGTTCCTTTTTGGGGTTGAAAAATAAATTTAAATCTTTCTTCTCCACTGATCCTTGGGGTTAAGCCTACCTCATATGAAGCGGCCATATTAGGCCATATTTGAATATAGTAAATATAAGCGTTATAATATCCTTCGTCAGAAATGCTCGCAGAATAAATTCATTACTACCTATTAACTCATTTAATACTGGTAATTCTATATGGACTATACCATTATTATCTGTATATAATTCTGCTATTACTATACCTTCTGCACTTTCATTATATTGACCTGTATAAGAAATTTTAGCAATACTAACAAAAGCTTTTGATATAGGTCTGTTTCTATTATCTGATACTCTAATGTCTAGTATACCAGTTTCACTTGCATTTAATCTATTATATGAACGAATTGAGTACAACATTATATCATTTCCTTTCTTAAAGCTTATACTTTAATATATGCAGTAGAGTGATGGAGTTTATTTATAAAGAACTTATCATATGTAATATTTCTTTAGCTGGTGTTTTGCTTTGTCTTAATTTTGCACTTTAATAATTCATGTTTTATGACCTTAGTCATTTTTGTTTGTTAAATATTTATAATGTCGGTTGAAGCTCGCCATATCTCTGCTGCATATAGACTCTTGATAATTCATTCCACGTAGCTTCATCTATCACTCCTGTCGCCTCTAATCCAAACATTTGTTGAAAAGCTATTACTGCTCTTTCTGTTTCTTCTCCAAATATGCCATCTTCGCTTATATAGGAGATTGATGGAATAGCCAACGATATATAAGATAACATTTCTTGTGCTATCAATATGCCGGGGCTTTCTCTACCCTCACCTTTTCTGTAAGGTAAACCCGGAAACCTTAAATAGGGAATATATACTTCTTTTGGAGGCAATGTGGAGAATATTCCAAGTGCAGCCCTAATCAAAAGGTTTAATGTATCTTTATCTGCAATACCCGTTGCCGGCAGACCCATAACTTTTTGAAATTCAATGACAGCAACCCTGGTTTGTTCATCAAATATTCCTGTTATCTCAACACTTGGTACAGATTGGTAGAAAACTGACATAACACTTAGCAGATATTGTAACAGATCAACGCCAGGCCTTATGTCTCCTTTTAAAAAAGCATCTTTTGATATTTCGATTATTTGTTCATATATCGAACCTTCAACTACTAATTCGGATAACTTGGAAACCGCTGCGTAAATTTGTCGTATTTTATAAAATGTAGCTTTATCTATTATTCCTGTTACAGGCAAATTAAAGATTCTTTGGAACTCTCTGACTGTATTTTCTGTAGATTCCCCATAATAGCCATTTGTAGGAGCTATTTGGGGTATGGCAGGAAAATTCATTGCTATCCTGTTTAAACCTAATTGTTGTCTCAATATAATAATGCTTGAATCACCAGGCATAAGAGGTTCTCCGGGATATGCCAAACCTACACCTCCAACGGGTGCATTTTCAACTAAAGAAATATCATCTCCAAAATAATATTTTAAAATATCCATGGGAGTATAACCTTGTTCAGCTAAATCTACACTTCCCCACTGAAACAATCCATTGCAACTAGTCAACCTTCCATCACAAAATGTTGTAAAAAGCGGTATTACTTGACCATCTCTGATAACATAATCATTGAATATTTCATTAACAATTCTATCAATGCTTTCATATATACCCCTGCCTTTAACAAATGCCTGATCAAATTGTGTTGAATTTGTAATGTCAAATTCATATCCTCTTGACCTGTACCATTCTAAGATATACCTGTTTAATGCAACAGAAACAATAGCATGTATATTTGCTCTTAATGCGTTTTCAGGCCAGGTAGGATATAGTTCTGAAGATGCTACGTTTTTAATGTAATCAATAAATGGTACGGTTACATTTTCAGCAACTTCATCAGGGCGATCTAAATGCACCGTTATATATTCAGGAATAGTTACAAATTCTGCTGGAATTCCTGGTATATTTATAATCAAGTCTGTATTGTTATGATAATAATTATTTAATAAAAACATTTATATCTCCTTAAACATTTGATTAATCTATAGCTTTGAAGAAATAATAATTAATATATGTCATAAACAGTTACTTCAGCTCCTTTAACAGAAGAGCTGCTTCTAACTTACCTTTTTATGCTATTATATGTACCTTTATAAAACATTGGCACCTGTTGACAGTGCTTGAAGTTTAAATTATATTAAATTCCAACAATGAAGATTTAATAATTTTTGTTAATTAACAGTTTGCAATGCAATCAGATAAAGCCGATTGTAAATCATAAAGATGTTTTTAAAAAATTACATAAAAAAAACAGAGTTTTACTCTGTTCTTTTAAGGCATTATCTTAACTTAATGACATTAACAAGATGCATTGAATTTGTTTTATTTTTTTGCACTGAAAGCCGTTACTTTAAAAGGCTTTTTGACAGCATCCATAACAGAATTCTTTGCGTACTTGATCAGATTCTTGTCCTGGTCTTTGCCTGGTATGAATGTAACATCATTATACAGATCTACGTTGATTTTTTCCTCATTTACAATTAACGTTTCAAAGACTGTAAGACCTGCTATGTATCTTCCCATCTCTTCATTTAAGTGGAAACCATCCCTGGTGAGCTCGTCTCCTATGGACTTCAGGTATGGATTTGTTCTTGCATTTTGAATTGATGTTCCGCAGGGAATAATTATTTGAATCTTGCTTTCATCAGCTGCCTGCTGGTATGTCTTGGCAATGGCTTTGTACATGGTGTCCTGGTTTCTTCTGTAGCTTCCATAGTCTGAATGGCTGCTGTCAGATGCGTATGCCCAAGTCATGTTCAATGACAGATTTGCATTTGGAGACAATTCTTTTACATATGAAGCAAGGTAATTGAGGTACGGCTTAAATGTTGTATAAATTCCCGAGTATCCTGAATACTGCTGCAGAATTATGTAGTCCCAATCTTCATCCAGCAAGGCTGTTTTCATGGTTTGTTTTGGCTTTTGACTCATGCCGTCGGATGTCCATTTTTGATATGTGTAATATGCGTTGTTGCTGCTTGCATTAATCCAGTGTGTCTGAAGAGAGCAACCGTTGAAGTTAAGGTTGGCTGCAATCACATCAATTCCTGCAGATTTGGCAATGTCATATACCATGCTCAATGAATCATTTGAAAATGAGTTTCCTATGGCAAGTATCTTAATTGTTGGTATTTCAGGCTCGACAATTTTGATTTTGCAAAATTCTGATTTTATTCCGCTGTTTTTTGCATAAATTATAACTTCACCCAGATCTTTTGCCAAAAATTCGCCGCGGGAATTAATAGATGCAATTTTTTTGTCCAGAGACCAGGAAACTTTTTTGTCTGTTTTTAATGATAAAGGAATGTCCTTATAAATGCTGATATCTTTAAAACCATTACCTGACAGACTTTGCTGTTCCAAAGTTGTATCAGAATATATTTTTACAGCATCAATTTCAGTGCTGCCTTTTACCATTATTTTTGCAGATCCTTCTTCTTTATTAACTGTGAGGCACTTTACATTCGAGTTTTCAATAAAGACTGAATTTTGCCCCGTTCCTTCAACAAACAATCCACCTGTAACAACAACATTGCTCAAATTTGTTTTTCCGTTTTTTACATTTTTTGTTATGTATATGTTGTTGTATACTTTGTTTTCAATTTTGATTCCGGGCTTGTCGATTGTAAGATCAGAAACTTCTTCAAAACCCAAAATTCCCTTCAATGCATTTTGCATGAACTTTGCCTGATCATTTACATCCCAATCTAACCCGTATGCGTTTGACGGCAATACTGCCGTAAGCATTATCATGAAAGCTAATAATGCTGTCCATATTCTTTTTTTCATTTTTACCCCCCATTATTACGTATGCATATTGTTGTGTCTAATTGTTTTTTAAAAGTTTTTCAAATTCATATTTATCCATGGGCTTTCCTAATAGGTATCCCTGAACTTCATCACATCCAAGACTTGTGAGTATTTCAAGCTGATCCTCGGATTCAACCCCTTCAGCTATTGTCCGTATGCCTATGGATTTTGCAAGGGTGATTACTGCCTTTACAATTTCATAATCAAAACTGTCAGTTGCAATAACATCTATAAGAGGTTTTGCAATTTTAATTCTTTCAAAAGGAAATATTTTCAGATAGCTAAGTGCTGAATAGCCTGTACCAAAGTCATCTATAGAAACTGATACTCCAAGGCTGCCGAAAAGCGAGTTTATCTGATGGATTTTGTATTCACCAGCTACTGCCACGTTCTCAGTTATTTCAATGTCTATATACTTTGGAGAGAGACTATTTTCTTCAAGTATTCTTGTGAGTGTCTCTATTAAATTTTTGCTGTCCAGCTGCTTCGGAGAAACATTTATTCCAACTTTAACATTGTAGCACATTTTGTTCCATTTTGCAGATTGTTTTATTGCTTGTTCCATGACCCATAGGCCAATGCTGTTTATGCAGTCTGTTTCTTCTGCAATGGGAATGAATTCTTCTGGAGAAACACTCCCAAGCTCCTTGCTGTTCCACCTGAGAAGAGCTTCAGCTCCTATTATTTTTTTACTGTGAATATTTAGCTGAGGCTGATATAAAATGCTGAATTCTTTGTCGTAATCTGCACTTTTTAACAAATTTTCCAAAAGAAGCTTTCTTTTTGCTTTGTCGCTGAATTTTGAATCAAAGAATATAAAACCGTTTTTTCCGTTGTCCTTCATTTCATGCATTGCCAAATCTGCATTTCTCATGAGTGTATAGCTGTCCTTGGCATCTACGGGGTATACGGATATTCCTATGCTGGCTGATACATAAAGCATGTACTCGCCTATTTCAATGGGAGCATTGCAATCATGTATGATAGAGTCTGCCAGTTGAGAAAATTCGTCATATGTAAAATCACCATATTTCACTAGAACAAACTCGTCTCCCCCAAGCCTCGCCAGTATTGAATCATCATTGTCATATAATTTTAGCCTCCTGGATATTTCAATCAGTGCCATGTCACCAACATGATGACCGTACATGTCATTAATTATTTTGAAACGATCAAGGTCGATGTAAAACAATGCAGTTCTTCCGGAATCTAATGTGGATAAAAAACCATTATTGAACTTCTCAAAAAAATAGCGTCTGTTGTACAAATTTGTCAGATGATCTTTCTTTGACATATAATCAAGTTCAGTGTTTTTGATTTCCAATTGTTTGTTCTTTTTGGTAATTTCCATGGTCCTTTGTTTGATTTTATCTTCAAGCAGCATGTTCATTTCCTTTTCCTTGCTAAGAAGTCTTTCATGTTCAATATATTTCTGTATGTATGAGCTCATTATTTCACGAAAAACTATGATTACAAGAAAATTTGATATTATCTGAACATCAAAATTCCTGAACAAAAGGGCAATTACAGGAAATATAAAGATTGTAAGACGCCTGTGCTGAAGTCCTACATTGATATATGAGAAAGTTTCCCTTATTTTCAAATGTTCCCAGTAGTTTTTTGTAATTGATCCCATTGCAATGAGCAAGAAACCAACCATGTATGTAAAATCAGTCATGCTGTTGGGATTGTAAAGGTCATAAAAAGTCTGGTAAAGGTAGTGCAAATCACCAAGGATAAAAACAAAGACTCCGTATATGACCAACTTGGTGTATAAGCTTACCTTTCCCTGCCTAATTGAGAAAGCTGTTACAAGTATGCCGATCAACGCTGCAATGTCAAGTACAAACATTATGTTGTCCACTATGTGCTGCTGGGATATCATCTTAACAATTTCAAAGCTGCTGTTGAAGTATACAACCCATAATAAAATTATTGTTGACAAGGCAATGGATACTGAATCAAGTATCAATTGAAGCAAGTTCCACTTTTTGAAAATTTCAACAGCACATATAATTTCTGCTGCAAATATAAAAACATTCGAAACAGAATAAGAGTGTATCAGGAAAAGACTCTCCCCAGGATTAAAAGGAGTGAAAAAGTAATAAAATGACCATACAATATCCGATATTGTCCATGCCAGCACTGCAAGGGTAAGATATGCCCAAATTCTTTTGCTTAATGGCTGAGCCTTCCCATTTATACGAGATGTATTTCGGTACATTATTACAAGAGTAGCCATGCATGCTATGGGCGAAAAAATATTTCCGTAAAAATCCGACCTGAACAAAGACGATATAAAAAATGTGCAGTATATCAATATTAAAGTAAGTACAGTCTTTACATAAACTTTCTTATATTCCATATGTACCTCAAAACAATGTATGCAAATTTTGGAATATTTTGTTACACTGTTAATAATCTTTCATAAATTACAATAATTTTAACATAGACAGCAAAAAATATCAAGAAAACTATATTTTCGACAGCGAATATTCTTTGAAATTTAAGAGTTTTAAAGATAGTTAAAAAATATTAGCAAAATAATAAACATATTTGTAATTCAGTATAAAAAAACAAAACAATATGTAATCCATTGGCTGAAAATTATCATTACAAATAAGTTCTTGAAGTTTTATCAGTTTTACTGTATAATTTTTAAAAACTTGCTGGCACTTATAGTGCAAATGTTAGCTTAGTATCAAAAGGAGTTTTTATGGGTATTGTAAATGAATTTGAAATCAGAAATGATGTTTTAAGAAGGACTGCTGAAAAAATGATGACTGCAGCAAGGACTGCTCCAAAGGCCAAGGGAATTGACAATATTGAAATAGCAATTGCCGAAGGAGATACTGTTGTAAAGCTGTCTGAAAAACTGATAGAACTGGTTAATGAGGGCAAAGGGCCTGAATATTTCTTAAGAGATGCACAAAACATTTTAAGTTCTCACATTGTTGTGTTGTTTGGGACAAGGATTAAACCACTTGGAATCAAGTACTGCGGATTTTGCGGATATGAAAATTGCGAAGAAAAACTAAAAAATACCGATGTTCCATGCGCATTAAATACAGGAGATTTAGGCATAGCTGTAGGCTCTGCTGCAAGCGTAGCCATGGATGAAAGAATTGATAACAGAATAATGCATTCCGTGGGAGTTGCTGCTGTTGAACTTAAGCTTCTGGGAGAAGATGTAAAAATCATTTACGGAATCCCTTTGTATGTAGGATCCAAAAATTTGTTTTTTGACAGAAAATAGTTTAATCTAAAAGGAGAGCATATGAAATTTATTGAAAATACCTCAATTGATCCTCATTATAATCTGGCATTCGAGGAGTACATTTTTAAATATTTAAATCAGGATGAGGATTTTGTGCTTTTGTGGAGAAACGGCCCATCTATAATTGTAGGGAAAAATCAGAATACTGTTGAAGAAATAAATATGGAATTTGTTAAAGAAAACAATATAAATGTTGTGCGCAGAGTTACAGGGGGAGGAGCAGTCTACCATGACCTGGGCAATCTTAATTTTTCTTTTATAGCAAAAGCGGACAGCAATGAAAAAATAGATTTTAAGACATACAATGTTCCAATTATAAAGGCTTTGGAAAATCTTGGTGTAAAATGCGAGTTATCTGGACGAAATGACCTTGTTATTGATGGAAAGAAATTTTCCGGAATAGCACAAAGTATTACAAAAGGAAAAGTGCTTAACCACGGAACGCTTTTATTTGATTCCAAACTTGAAACATTATCAAAGGCACTAAATGTTAAAAGAGATAAGATTGAATCAAAGGGAATAAAATCTGTTGAAAGCAGAGTTACAAACATTAAATCATATGTTACAGAAGATGCAGATGTGCTGAAATTCAAGAATCTTCTCCTTACCAACATATTTGAATATTTCAATGAACCTATAGAAACATACGAATTATCAAATGAAGACAAGGAAAATATTCAAAAGATGGTTGATGAAAGGTATGGCACATGGGAGTGGAATTACGGAAGATCTCCGAAATTCAATCTCAAAGGTTACAAAAGATTTGCAGGCGGCTGTGTTGAAGCAAGACTTCAGGTAGAAAACGGACTCATAGACAACTGTAAAATTTACGGTGATTTTTTCGCAAAAGGAGATATAGCTGTTCTTGAAGACAGGCTGAAAGGTATAAAATATGATATAGATGATGTGAAAAATTCATTGAAAGACTTTTCGGTAGAAGATTATCTTGGAAGAATAACAAAGGAAGAATTTATGGAGTGCCTGTTCAGCTAATTAAATAATATAAATTGAAATGCTCAAATACCATTGCGTTAAATAATTGCGCAATGCTAAATATTTGAGCATTTTTTTGTGCAAAAAATAAACATTTAATTTTGAGCATGTTAAAATGTGTTTTTTGATGCTCTGAAATTGATAGTTTTTGCAAATTAAATTTTAAAGTTAGCTGGCATAAAAATTGCATACATATTGTAGGGTTGCTTTACATTTTTGTAGCAACGGGGTAGCATAAAAGGTATTCGGAGGATAGGTA
>JABNAD010001109.1_pt1 | contig 11179 bp, 12 predicted proteins | sample 7240381 | NCBI WGS metagenome assembly JABNAD01 (sample SAMN11332834, study PRJNA596920) | anaerobic digester metagenome | biome: digested sludge; isolation source: digested sewage sludge-derived enrichment culture grown on H2/CO2 | place: Germany: Goettingen | reverse complement strand
TCTTTTTCCAGAGCGTACAACAAGTGTGCGCTGCAGCTCATGCAGGGCACACACACGGGGTATACATCATGCGGGTTTCGGAGTAATTTGTAAGTTCAGAGCTCGCTAGCAAGGGCAGTAACGGTGGATAGTGAAGTAACCACGAAATCCCGCACGCTGCATACCCTCACCGTTGGCAACAAGGCAAAGAAAAATGACTATGCTAACCACCATCCAATTGAAGACATATTTGAAATGAAAATTTAAACTTGAAGTTTTTGTAATTACATCATTTATATTGCCTATATTTGCAATATAATTACAAATATAGCTGTTAAAATGGTGTTAGAAATTCGGATTACTAATTTTTTCTCTATCAGGGACGAGATTGTTCTTGATTTTAGAGCTGCAAATATAAAATCAGCAAATGCAAGGGCACTCAATAATAATTTGTTTGATTTTAATAATACCCCTATTTTAAAAACAATAGCAATCTATGGTGCAAATGCTTCTGGTAAAAGTAATATTATCAGAGCTATTCGGTTTTGTAATGCTTTAGTATTTGAATCTCACCAACATAATGAAAACACTATTTACAACTTTCAACCCTTTAAATTCAGTGGTTATAATAGTAAGCCAAGTACTTATTTCATTCGATTTGTTAGCAAAGGCATTGAATATGAATATTCCTTTTCATTATCACGTCAAAAAATTATTACTGAAAGTTTATATTTCTATCCCAAAGGCAGAATAAAAGAAATTTTTACTCGCGATGAGCGTTTGGGAACAACAAAAAAAGAGAAATATAGCTTTGGAGACCAAATAAAACGTCCTTTGGATGTGGCTGAGAACACCTCTGAAAAAACTTTATATATTTCACGTGCCAGCCAAATGGACAGAGAAATTGGAAAAGAAATTTTTAATTATTTTCATAGTCAGTTTATTTTAGACTATGTTGGATTTGGAGCTTCGGCTATTGAAACTCTAACGAATCAAAACAAACAACAACTGATTGATGCTATCAAAATTGCTGACAGTGATATTGTTGATGTCAAAATTAAGGTATTAAAAAAAGCAGGAAAGCATTATAAAGCTGATGCTAATACTATGACTTTAACTGTTGAAGATGTTGTTCAAGATTATTTACAAATAAGAACTTTTCATAAAGCCTCACCATCAATAGCTTTTGATTTTCTTACAGAAGAATCACAAGGAACAATCAAATTATTCTTCATAATGTTGACTATACTTGATGTAGTAAAACATAATAAAGTATTATTAATTGATGAAATTGAAGATAGTTTACACCCAAAAATAATTGAATATCTTTTTAATATATTTAGAGCAAGTGAGAAAGCTCAGTTATTGTGTACAACCCATAACACTCGCTTTTTAAATTTAAAGAATGTAAGAAAAGACCAAATCTTTTTTGCAAATAAAAATCAAGACGGCTCAACCGATTTATATTCGCTTTACGATTACAATGATTTTCGAGATACAATGGATTTAGAAAAAGCATATTTGCAAGGTCGTTTTGATGCAATTCCATTTATGAATGATTCAAGTGAAAAAATTAAATCATTGTTCAATGGTAAGTAAAAGAAGTGCATCAAAAGGGAAAAAGATAAATCCTCATTTTTGGGTCTTTTGTGAAGGGGAAACAGAAGAAGCATATGTATGTTTTCTACGTTCAAAGTATAGAATCCCCATTGAAATTGTGCCTAAAGTTGTTGGGAATAAAATAACACAACGAATAATTCAGAATAGCAAGCAAGGTAAACCCATTCATGACAAAGACAAGGACTTTTTGATGTATGATGCGGATGTGCCAGAAGTATTAGAGAAACTTAAAGTTATAAAATCTGCTGTATTGATAGTATCAAACCCGTCTATTGAATTGTGGTTTTTACTTCACTATAAAAATCAGACAGCAAACATTACAACGGAAGATTGCATTCGACAATTGAGCAATAGAAACAGAAATACATACAAGAAAGGAGTTATTGATTCTCAACTTGAAATTAAATTATCTGAGATTTGCACAAAAGCATGTGAACGAGCAAAAGAATTAACTCTCTTTGATAATCCATCTTCCAATATGAATGTTTTTATAGAAAACCTTGAAAATGTGAAGAGACAATTCAGTAAAATGTAAATATTTGAAAAGAAGAACAACAAATAATCGTTCAAAAAATATTGATATAATGCCCAGTTGCCAATCGAGTAGACGGCCGGTAAGCGGTAAAGCCCACCGGAGCGCCCTTCGGCCCCGCTCTCTGCAGCGAGGTAAGAACCAACAACAAACTGGATATTGCAAAGCTGAAGGCGTTTTTTTGAGGCCATTGACATGTAAACAGCTGACAATACCATTGCCCGGTACAGGATTCCGAAAAACTTCCTGACGGCCGCGCCAAAGCCCGGGACGGAATACTTAAATCAGCATGGCAAAAAAAAAGTCCGAAAAAAATTCACGGAATATTTCTGGCATATAGTTTTCCTTTGTATTTTTCGGGGACAATAATCTCCCTGTAATATAGATAGAGATAAGGAAATGGAAGCGGGAGCAAGTGTTTGTAAGTGAATGTAAATAATTAAATGACTAATTTGTGGAGGTTATTTACAAGTTGGCAAACATGGTAAAGAAACAACCTTAACAATTATTAACATAAAAAAAACATTATGAAACACACAAACAAATTTTTAGCAATCCTTATAGCAAGTATCATAGCCTTTGGCTTTGCAGCCTGCAGTAAAGATGAGGACAATGATGCGCCCACATGTACGATAGTATCCCCTACTGATGGAGAAGAGATAACGCAGGGCAATACAGTAACTATTTCAGTTGAAGCGGAAGATGATGACGGCAGCATAGCAGAAGTGCGCTTCTATATTGACGGGGTGGGCAAAGGCTCTGCCAATAGCTTCCCTTATAATTATGAGTGGATAACCACCGAGGAAGAAATAGGGAGCCACACCATTAAGGCAGAAGCAAAAGACAATGCCGGCGCCACAAAAACAGACGAGATTACTGTTGCGATTGTTTCAAGCGGCGGCGGCGGTACTTTTACCGACCCACGTGACGGCAAGGTTTACCAAACCGTAACCATTGGCAACCAAGAATGGATGGCAGAAAACCTTGCTTATGAACCCAGCAGTGGTAATTACTGGGCATACGATAACAACAACAGCAATGTGGAAACTTATGGTTACCTGTACGACTGGGAAACAGCCTGTGATGTTTGCCCTGATGGTTGGCATTTGCCCACTGATGCAGAATGGACAGAGTTAACCGATTACTTAGGAGAAAATGCCGGAGGAAAACTAAAAGCAACAGGAACTATTGAAGCAGGAACAGGTTTATGGTATGACCCCAACACCGGAGCAACCAACGAAACTGGCTTCACAGCCCTTCCGGGTGGCGGCCGTCACCTCGATGGTACATTCGGCAACGTTGGCAACTACGGTTACTGGTGGAGTGCTTCTGATTACCTTACCAATTGCGCCTGGCTCCGGTACGTGACCTACAATAACAGCAATGTAGCCAGGAGCTTCAGCTATAAGGAGTTAGGGTTCTCTGTCCGTTGCTTGAGGGATTAAGACACTTTGACTATTTGATTATTTGGGGTATGGGGCTGCGCCCCATCGAATTTTTTTTAAAAATGAAGTTACATAGTGATTTACCTGTTTACAAATCGTGTTACGATTTACTTTTGGAAATTTTCCTATTTACAAAGGAGTTTAGCAAAGAGTATAAATATACAGTAGGCGAAAGCTTAAAAAAAGAAACGATTGATTTACTGACACTAATTTTTCGGGCAAATAGCAGGAGTGATAAAAATGCTGTATTACAACAAGCAAGAGAAAGTATTGAAGTTATTCGCTTGTTAATACGCTTAATGAAAGACTTAAAGCAGATAAATTTAAAACGATTTGTAACTGTAAATCAAAAAGTTGAAGCAGTGTCAAAACAATTAACAGGATGGCAAAAGAGCAAAAAATAAAAGTTTTCCGCCAGAGTCGTGCGTGCTACGGCATAGACGAGCGAGCATTTTAAATCCGGTAACCCGCTGGCATTGTAAATACCTGCCATATCCAAATCAGGTAGATGTTAGCTATAAAAGATTGTATGGGCTGCAAATGCCGGTACAACAAATTGAGCGGTTACTTTTACAGCCCTTCCGGGTGGCAACCGTAACAACAATGGAACATTCAACAACATTGGCAACAACGGTAACTGGTGGAGTGCTACTGAGAACAATACCAATAACGCCTGGAACCGGAACATGAACTACAATAACAGCAATGTAAACAGGAACAACAACAATAAGGAGTTAGGGTTCTCTGTCCGTTGCTTGAGGGATTTGAAGAAAAACACAGCCACGGGGATTATTTCCCCGTGGTTTTTATAAAAAACAAAGAATGCAAAAACTCAATTTGTTTACAGAAATAGACAGAGATAAAATCACGCTCGATTTGTTTCAGGCATATTTTGATGCACGAAAAAACAAACGTAATACCCTTAATGCACTTGCATTTGAAAAGCATCTGGAAGCAAATTTGTTTGCTTTAGCCAGTGAGATTATTGAACGCAGATACACACCGAAACCAAGTATTTGTTTTATTGTTGATAAGCCTGTAAAACGAGAGATTTTTGCAGCCGACTTCAGAGATAGGGTCATTCATCATCTCATTTACAATTACATTTCACCCGTATTTTAGAAAACCTTTATTAACGATAGTTATAGCTGTAGAAAAGGCAAAGGAACGCATTACGGCATAAACCGGGTTGACCATTTTATACGCTCATGTTCGCAAAATTATTCAAAAGACTGCTACATACTTAAACTCGACATTAAAGGGTATTTTATGTCTATGAATAAGACTTTGCTTCATCAAAAAGTTAAAAATGTGCTAATCCGCAATAAAAATAAAATGAATTTCGATTTGGAACTTGTTTTGTACCTTATTGCAAAAACAATCTTCAACGACCCCAAAGAAAACTGCATCATAAAAGGAAAAAAGCAAGATTGGGCAGGTTTGCCCCAAACAAAGAGTTTGTTTCATGCTCAGCACAATTGTGGTTTACCAATAGGCAATTTAACTTCCCAATTGTTTGGCAATATATACATGAACGAGTTTGACCATTGGGTAAAAAAGGAATTGGGTATAAAATATTATGGTAGATATGTTGACGATTTTATACTTATCCATCCTGATAAAGAATATTTAAAAACTTGTGTTTCAAAAATTCGGACTTATCTTAAGAAAGAATTGCAGCTAATTCTTCACCCAAATAAAATATACTTGCAGCATTATTCAAAAGGCGTAAAATATCTTGGAGCAGTTATAAAACCTTTCAGAATTTACATTGCCAACCGTACAAAAGGCAACTTTTACAAAGCCATAGAAAAACAAAACAAAATAGCAATAGACCACAAACCAACACCGGAAGAAAAAGCTACATTTCAAAGCACCATGAATTCCTATTTGGGAATAATGAAACACTACAAAACACATAAATTAAGAAAATCACTTATAAATAATGAATTAAGCGGTTGGTGGTTTAATCATTTTTATCCTGTAAAATATGAAAAGTTTGACCCTAAGCAGCGGATTGTAAAAAATAATAGAAATATGATATATGTTTGAAATAAAAGAAGATCCGATGAATGAACCACGTTTGCCAACATGCTATAAATCCAAGCGGGCAGTAAGTAGTTTTTCTGAAAGATTTTCGGTAATTTTAGAGTTCGTGCATCTATGAAAATGGTGTGGGTAAATTGCCCGCCAGTATTTATAGCTGTCCGTTAGCAACCATACTAAGAAAGACAGTGCGATGAAAATAAACGGACAACCTGAAAAAGAAAAAAGGAATTTAATGAAAATCAGACTGACTATATTATTTTTAATTTTTGCCCTGAATATATTTGGACAGATACAGCCACCGAAAACGCCGACTATTCAAAATTTTGAACCAATAGTTCCAGGACAGAGTTATCCGAACCAAAACCAGAATCCAAATACCAATAGAAAGCCAACTGGAACTGAATTGTATGAGAAAGATAAACAAGAACAGCAACGCAGACAACAGCAATTAAACAACATTTACAGAGAATTAGACGAATCAAACAAAGACAATATCAGTTATTCTTTGCCTTCTTGTGTTTCATTGAAAGGGGCTACTTCATACCAAACTGCATTTTCTGAAATTATGAAAATGGCTGAAACCCAAAATGAATTCAGTATTGCAAAAGCAAACTTTATTGTCGAAAACGCATATTATGAAAACACTGGAAATTATCAGAATTTTGAAAGAACCATAAACGAAATCGGACAGTTTTTAAACTGGAAAATGCAAGAATATGGTTTAGACTCAACTGATAATCTTGCAAAAAACATGTTGCTATTTCGCTTCTTTACTGACACTTTGGAAATCAAATCAAAAAATCTGAAACACTATCCGTTTACTTATGACTTTGAAGATTATTCTGGAAAAGAAGACTGGACTAAAATGTTTGTTTCCAAAGCATTAATGACAAATTCGGGTCAGTGTCATTCCCTACCACTTTTATACTTGATACTTGCAGAAAAAATTGGAGCAGAAGCCCAATTAGCATACTCTCCAAGACATACTTACATAAAGTTTAAAGACAATACAGGAAAATGGTATAACGTAGAACTCACTAATGGAATGATGACAACTGACGCATTTATTTTGCAATCAGGATATATCAAATCTGAAACATTACGTAATAAAATTTACATGCAACCTTTAAATGAAAATCAATTACTTTCCTTGATGCTTTTTGATTTAGCAAAAGGCTACACAGTAAAATATTGCTATGATGAATTTGTTGGAAAAGTAATTGATGAAGCATTACGGCTCGACTCTACAAACATTGTCGCACAGGCTTTAAAATCAGATTATTTGACAATAAAATTTGATTACATTTCGAAGCAGTTAGGTATAACGGAACAAAACTACATGCAAAAAATTGCTCAATATCCTAAAGCCAAACAAGCATTTATTGCAAGAAACAAGCAATATGACAAAATGGATAATCTCGGCTATCAGGAGATGCCAGCCGATGCTTATGAAAAATGGCTTAATTCGTTAAATGAAGCCCATCAGAAACAACAAAGCGAACAAATTTTTATTGACTTAAACAAAAAGATTGAAATTAAAAATATCGAATTGAGAAAATGAAAAAAATTACTCTTATAATACTTTCACTATGCTTTTGTTTTTCGGTTAAAGCTCAAAACGAAAAAGAAATTTATGAGCAAGCATTTCAAAAAATTAATTGCATGCTAAATGAAACTTGTACATTGAATTTCAAAGAAGCTGTTTTCATTGTGGAAAATGCTTACTACTCAAACCAATTATCTAAACCAAATTTTGACAAGAAAATTAAATTTCAAACAAATCTTGTAAATAGCTTTATCGCTTCTAGAGAGTTGCTTTATGATTATACCGACAAAGAAGATGTAAAAAAATGCGCTGCAATATTTTCGGTAATGACAGATACAATTCCAATTCAGCTTGTAAATGATGAAATTGGTTATCATATCCCATTTTCCTATGATTTTAATGATATTTGGGGGCATCAGGACTGGACTAATATGTTTGTAACCAAATTGCTTGATACGAAAAAAGGAAATTGTCATTCATTGCCATTTCTTTACAAAATAATTGCCGACGAAATTGGAGTAAAAGCATATATTTCTGTTGCTCCAAACCATTTTTACATAAAACATCAAAATAAAGCAAACGGATGGTATAACACAGAACTCACAAGCGGAATGTTTCCGATTGATGGTTGGCTCATGGCATCGGGGTACATTCATTTAGACGCTATTGTAAACAAATTGTACATGGATGCTTTAAATGAAAAGCAGATGATTACTTTATGTTTGATTGACCTTGCTAAAGGTTATGAGAGAAAATTTGGAGCAGAAGCCAGTCCCGAATTTATTTTAAGATGCTGTGACACAACTTTAAAATATTACCCTCATTACATAAATGCTTTGATACTAAAAGCGGAAACAAAGAAAAAAATGTTTGAAGCATTAATGAAAAAACACAATGCGATGTATCCGAATCAAATTTTTTATGTGCCTGAAGCAGAAAAGCTATTTAACGAAATGACTGAATTGTACAGCAAAATTCATGAATTAGGTTTTCGCAAAATGCCCGAAGAAATGTATTTAAACTGGTTAATTTCATTAAAAGAAGAAAGGAATAAATATGAAAACAAAAATATTACTAACTTTAACCCAAAATCAGAATAATATGAAACGTCTGTTTTTAGTTTTTACAATTTTATTTTGTATCACATTGGCAAACGCTCAAAATCCGTTTGAAGCGTATGGTTATACTCCAAAAATTGCAACATTAAGCAATGGAAAATACAATGAATTTCACGACCTTGACACTATTGTTCAAATTGGTACGGTTTTATTTAACACTCAAACCAAGCAAATTGTTGCATTTTTACAAGTTGACACTTTGTATTCAGAAGCAACTTTGCAACCTGATATTGTGAGTATGTGGATGAGTCCAGACCCGTTAGCAAGCGAATATCCAAGCAATTCGCCTTATATGTATTGTTTAGGCAATCCTATTGTTTTTGTTGACCCTGATGGGCGTTATGTTGATTGGTTTGAAAATGAAAAAACAGGACAAATTATGAATGTAAAAGGAACATCTCAACTGCCTGCAGATGAACAAAATAAAGGATGGGTTAACATCGGCAAAGATGACATGTTTGGTAAATCTAATGTGCCAGCAGGTCAAACAGGAACTGTTACAAGAATGAACGAAAGCGAATCTAAGAGTTTTATGAGTAAACAAGGTTATAAACTGACAGATAAACAATTGTTTGTCTATGATAAAAGTGCAAACGAGAAGGTTTCATCTGGTCCGTACAGTAATAGTTTTATTACTGGTGAGTTGGTAAAAATAGGAGAGAAAAAAACGTATGTGCCCAACAACTATGTTGTACAAAATGAATCAAGAACACAATTAGAAAAGCCTCGTGATTATTTAAGTAAATCTTTATACCCTGGGTTAATATCCGTATATCAGAGTACGTTAACATATGGACCGCCAAGGGAAAAATCATTTTGGGAAGGTTTGTTTAGTTTAACAGGAAATTTGACAACAGATTCAAGGGCAACACAATACTATCCGAATTGGAACATGTACCCTAAAGGGAAAAACACATTGATAGATAAATACAGACCGTAAATTAAACACAAATGAAAACTATTTATAATAAAACGTTTTATTCTTGTTTGTTGTTGCTTGCCATGATTGGTTGCAAGATGGATCATGTAAAACAATCAAACAAAAGATACAAGGATTACAAATCAGAATACTCCAAAGAATATACGAATCACTTCCCAGAAGAAATATTGAGCAAGGGAGTCAGCTTTGGAGGTCCATTACCTACGGCTCTTGATAGAAGACATTATTGGGGGCTTGAATTATTTGCACAATATGAAGATGATCAACAAAAGGATTTTTATATAGCACAAGCTAATCTTTATCTTACTAATCCTTTGAAGGTATCTGGAAATGATGTGGTTTTTTTAACTAATGTCAAAGAATTTTGTGATTCTAATCAAAGCAATATTCAATATAAAGTATTTCCATTACCAAATGTGCAGCTGGAAGTGCAAATGTTAAACGAAGCTGTTTTTTACGATGAAATTGTTTACTCAAAAGACTGGAAAGATTATCAATTTTTCCTCATAGAGCATAAAGACACAATAATTTACGAAGAACAAAGAACAAATTGTTGTCCTTTGTTACAAAGTGAACTGTCACATGGTTTTTCACGTGGCGTTGTCGTTAATGAAAAAGACAAATTTTTATTTTTTTGGTTGTATTTTTGGTAATATTAATAACCTTATAACTGTAGTATTATGAGTATAAATCGTCCACATCTAATTGACTTAATTGCCAAAAAAGGCAATATAAGTAAAGTAGAAGCAAAAAGAGCTTTAGAGTTAACCTTAAACTCTATAACCGAAACATTATCAAAAGGGGAAGAAATTTCGCTAATTGGTTTTGGTTCTTTTAAAATAGTCGAGCGTTCCGAACGAATGGGAATTAATCCAAAGACAGGGGCAAAAATTAAAATTGCATATAAAAAGGTTGTCCGTTTTAAACCAGGGAATGACTTGTCTGGACAGGTGAAATAACTATAAAGCACTGACTGACAAGAAAGTACGGTTGCTAACAGGCTGTATATTTTATTGCCGAGTTCATGCTGTAATTAAGGGTTGTGGCTCGCTTTAAACTTCATCGTGGCTTGACAGTGACGTGCTCCGAAATCGGCAACAAAAACATACAGCCAAACCGTTATATGCAATGGCCAGAAAAAAATGAATCGAGTGATTTTTATAAATAGAATACTAGAGCCAATATTATTTGCTAGTCAATTAATTGAATTCTTGTTTGACAGGAATTATAAAATTGAAATTACTCTCTATGGAAAAATTGAACCGGAAGACAAAAAAGCCCTAATGGAAAATTGTAAGTCTTCGCTTGTAAGTAAAATATTTTTTAAGAGTTACAATCTCGAGCTAGACATAGATGAATTTAGAAAAATTAAGTGCAGGTTAGAAAAATATTTTGTCAAAGACTGGGGACTAATTGTAAATGAAAACCAAAAAGGATTTTTCTCTTTTAAAATGAATATCTTCAATATTGACTGCGTTGACGAGAAAGACAAGGAGGAAAAGAAGAGGTTTCTCGATTCATTAATCAAAAATGAAATTGTTGACAAATATGAAATTATTGAAGACGACTACAAAGACCCATATTATGAAGGCAAGAAAAGCCAAAGCATATAATCGAGTAGACGGCCGGTGAGCCGTAAGCCCACCGGTGCTCCCTTCGGCCCCGACCTCTGCAGCGAGGTAAGGACCAACGGCAAACTGGGTATGGTGAAGCTGAAGGCGTTTTTTGAGGCCATTAGCAATTAATCTAAAGCAATACCATTGCCCGGCCCGGGATTCCGAAAAGCTTCCTTATGGCCGCGCCAAAGCCCGGGACGGAATGCTTAGACGGCGGGACAAAAAATATTCAGAATTTCATTGAATATTTTTGACATATGGCTCCCTTTTGTAATTTTCGTGAATAATCCGGACTAAAGTAGGCCACCCATTCCGGAGCAAAGTAGGCCAGTTA
>JABNAD010001108.1_pt1 | contig 11180 bp, 8 predicted proteins | sample 7240381 | NCBI WGS metagenome assembly JABNAD01 (sample SAMN11332834, study PRJNA596920) | anaerobic digester metagenome | biome: digested sludge; isolation source: digested sewage sludge-derived enrichment culture grown on H2/CO2 | place: Germany: Goettingen | reverse complement strand
CCCCGATTTTATTTTGCGGCATAAAAAAAGAGACTGCCTTTTTAGACAGCCTCTTCTTTTTTTAGTATGTGCCAGATTCAACAGGCTTATCCTTTTTTTGCTTCTTTTCTCGCTTTTTCTCCGCTTTCTTTTCTTCTTTCCTTTGCACACGATAGGCCTTGAACCATTTTATGGATAGCCAAATAAGAATGGCAACAACATAAAGAGGCCATAGCCTAATAAGGAACAGAAGAGCCGTAACAAAGCCTTTCCAACCCTTGTCTATTGCCGATAACAGACGTTCTGTAAATTTTGGGGTTTCTGTTGGTTCATACTTGAACTCAACTTTTTGGTATAGGTTTATATAAATAGTGCTTTGGGCTACTTGGCTGCTAAGGTATTTTAACCTCCCTGTATAGCCATCAATTTCTGCTCTTATTTGGCCTAGTTTCTCTTCAACCCTTATAATCTCGTCCACTGTTTTTGCTTTCCTTAAGAGGTCAATTAGCGAGGCTTCTACCTTTTTCATGTTTTTAAGCCTAGCCTCAATATCTATAAACTCTTCAGTAACATCGGCAGCTTCAACGTTTTTATACTCTAGGCGCTTGCCAATACTGGCCAGTTCCGCTGTTAGGGGTTCTAGTTTTTTTGCCTCAACCTTAACTTCTAGGTCGCAGCTAATACGGTAGCTGTCGTTAAATTGGTTGTCGCGGATAAGTGTGGCGCCGTAGGCTGAAAGTATTGAGTCTAGTTTTTGACGGGTCTCAGCAAAGTTTCCTGTTTCAATGCCTAGCCTAACGTTTTTAATTATTTTTCGGTCTAGCGTAACGCTGTTACCTGGTGCTGCAGGCGCAGCAGCGGATCTAACTTCTGGGCTGTAATCGGCAACCTCGCTCAGAATCATCTCCTCTTGCTTGGTCACCGGGATTCCTTTGTCCTCATAGCGCCCTGCACAGGAAAAGGTTACCAAGCCAATTAGGGCAAGCAAAGTAATCTGTTTTTTCATGGTATTGGGTATTTGGGTTCTATCTTAATGGCTTACGCATCATACTTTACAGGTTGTTATAATGTTGAGATGGGAACAGCTATATAACCTCAATAGTTTTGCCAAGTGCTTCAACCTTATCGCCAACTTTAACCTTTGCCCGCTTGCGGTACTCAACTACCCCGTTAAGCTTAACCTCGCTATCTTCCACAAGGAACTTGGCATGTGCACCACTTTCGGCAATTCTAACTGCTTTAAGCAGTTTTATAAGTTCTATGTACTCTCCTGTTAAGTTAAATGTGGTCATCGCTTTTTTTATGTAAAGGTGTACAAAAAAGCCATCCGCGTCAACGGATGGCTCTAAAATATTTAGTTATGTTGTGCTCTGCTTATTTAGCAACTCTTTCAAGCCACTTAACCATAGCAAGCATAACAATCATCGATACAGCGGTTGCAATAACAAAAACCAACCAAGTACCCCACATGGGTACATTTGTGTATAAAATTCCGCCAACAAAAAGTAGAGAGTTTCCTACTGCGGTTGCAGCTAACCATGCACCTTGCATAATGCCTTGAAGGTGAGGTGGTGCTACTTTTGATACAAAAGAAAGGCCTAGTGGAGAAATGAATAGTTCCGCTACGGTAAGTACGAAGTAGGTTCCAATTAGAAGGAATGGAGAAACTCTGATCGCATCAATTGCAGAGGTACTCATTGTTGCAAGTTCCGATTTATTAGGTAGTCCTAAAGAGCCAAGAACCATTACAATGAATCCTAATGCAGCGATACCCATACCAATACCAATTTTCTTTGGAGTTGAGGGTTCTTTGCCTTTTTTCTTCAATGCTCCAAAAATCCACATGATTAAAGGGGTTAGGGCAACAACAAAAAGAGGATTAATACACTGGAATATTTCCGCACCTTTAATTCTAGTAAAACCTAGGTTGATGTCAATCATGCTAAGATCCGTATAGTCGCGGGCAAAGTATGTGAGAGAATAACCATTCTGATGAAATGATACCCAGAAGAAAATAACAACGCCAAACACAGCAAATAGAGCGTAAATTCTTTGTTTAATTTCAGTAGCGCTCATTGTAATCTCTTCAGCAGAAATCTTTGATGATGCTGATTTTGCAGCTTTCTTTGCTGCTGGATCTGGGAATCTATTTTTATTTACGATAAATATCACCAATGAAATTAACATCGCAAAAATCGCTGCACCAAAAGCAAATTGGAAACCTTTGTTAAATACGTCAAGATAATTATTAACAAAGGAACCTAAATCAGTAATAGGTGTACCATCTAAATTTGCAGTTGAGGCATATTCTGTTAACCTTTGAAGTGCTTCAGGATTCATTCCTTCGCCTTGATTTACGTATTGATGGCAAAGTTCAGGAAGACTTGCATTATAGTCAAAGTTATTAACTTTTAACCACCAGTTTCTTACTCCAATAGCAATCCATGGAGCAAAGAATCCTCCAACATTGATGAACATGTAGAAGATTTGGAATCCAGTATCCCTCTTATCTGCATACTCAGAATTATCGTACATCTGACCAACAAGTGCCTGTAAGTTCCCTTTAAATAAACCATTACCAAAAGCAATAACTAGAAGCCCTAAACATGTTAATGTAAGATAAAGCGAAAGGCTAGGAACTGGTGTGGGGGTCGGAATTGCGATTAGTAGGTAACCTACTGCCATTAAAACTAAACCTGCAAGAATTGTTCCTTTGTAGTTTTTAGTTTTGTCGGCAATTAGACCTCCCACAAGCGCTAATACATAAATCGATGCATAAAATGCAGAGTATATGTATCCTGTTGTAGTCTCAGATAGTCCGAATTTTGCAGAGATGAATAGCGTTAGAATTGCCATCATGATGTAAAATCCGAAGCGCTCTCCCATATTGGCTAGTGCGGCAGCAATTAACCCTTTCGGTTGATTCTTGAACATAGTTTGTTATTGTTAGAGTTAGAAATAATTTTCTGTCATTTCGCAACGGCGACAAATATAGAAATTTTTTGTAGGTAACAATATGACCTGCAAACATGCTATTCGATACACCAAAACGAAAAAGGCTTAATTGCATTATCTTTGTTAATGTTTTTTCCACCAATGGCTGTCGATGATGAAAATTTATTCCACCCATCAGGTTAAGCAAATAGATGATTATACCATTAAACATGAGCCAATTCGCCCTATCGATTTAATGGAGCGTGCTGCAGAGGCGTTGTTTTTTAGGTGCATAAAAATTATCCCGCCTACAAGCCCTGTCGCTGTTTATTGCGGCCCTGGGAATAATGGTGGCGATGGGCTTGCTGTTGCTAGAATGCTACTTCTATCAGGGTTTCATGTACAGGTTTACTTCATAGATAGTAAATCGTACTCCCCCGATTTTGAAGTAAATCTATCTCGGCTTAAGACCTTAGGGTTATGCTTCCCCGTGCAAATTGCATATGAGCATCAGTTGGTTACACATAATAAAAACACTTATATAGTTGATGCCCTTTTTGGATCTGGATTAAGTAGGCCTTTGGATGGTATTGCAAAATATGTTGTAAATCATATAAACCAACAGAAAAAAAGAGTAATAGCAATAGATATTCCTTCGGGATTGTTTGGTGATGATAATCCTTATCCCAATCCTAATAGTGTTGTAAAGGCAGATGTAACTCTTACGCTGCAATTTCCAAAAATGTCATTCTTTTTTGCCGAGAATCAGAGGTTTGTAGGTAGTATAGATGTTGTTCCCATAGGCTTACACCAGCTTGCACTCGCGAATACCCCGTCTTCGTACTTTATGGTTGAACAGCGCGATGTGGCTGTAATGTTACCATCAAGGCAAAAATTCTCACACAAGGGAAGTTTTGGGCATGCCCTAGTTATTGCAGGAAAGGTTGGAATGATGGGGGCTGCGTCCTTTGCTATTAGCGGGTGCATTAAAGCGGGTGCCGGTTTGGTCACCGCGCATATTCCAAGGAGTGGTTTGCAAATAGTCCAAACGGCTATTCCTGAATCTATTGTAAGTTTAAGTAATGCTGATTTGGAAATAGACACAATCCCAGATGTATCGCGTTATAGTGCTGTGTGTGTTGGCCCTGGTATTGGAATCTCTGCGCTGACACTGCATATGCTCGAATCCCTTATTAGTTCTGCACACAACCTTCCCTTAGTTATTGATGCCGATGCGCTAAATCTTATTGCGGCCAATGGGAACCTTTTAAGTGGTTTGGGGAATGGTGCTATTCTTACGCCGCATCCTGGTGAATTCGATAGGCTTTTTGGTCGCTCCTCATGTGGCGAGGATAGATTGAGTAAAGGAGTTCGCTATGCACGGGAACTAGGTGTTACAATCGTTATAAAAGGTGCAAACACACAAGTGGTATCTCCCCTTGGCGAGGTCTTTTTTATTCCTGTAGGCAATGCGGGAATGGCTACTGGTGGTAGTGGCGATGTGCTTTCGGGAATAATTACCTCCCTTTTAGCACAAGGCTTAGAGCCCACACAGGCTGCAATTGCAGGTGCGTATGTGCATGGGGTATCTGGCGATATTGCTGCTGCAATAAAGGGCCAGCTATCACTATCGGCAACCGATATTGTATCCTGCATCCCACGTGCTTTTAAGCAGATTGCTGCAATTTAATTTGGGTTTAATCCGTTCCCTTTATATATATAGTACCTTAGACCGTTAAATTGTAAGTAAATAAAATAGTTCTAGATATGAGGAGATCGTTTCTTTTATTATCAGCAACAGCAATTCTATTGGTGTCGTGTAGTAAAAAGCCAATTACAGTTTCACCGCTTGAAAGTGGTTCCATTCTTGCTCCAAGCGGGTTTGTTTATGCTTTACCCCGAACGTTGCTTGATGTTGATGTACAGGCTGTTCAACGCCAAGTAGTGGCAGGTCCATATGCACCGTACGCCCAAAAGTATCTTGGAATAACCTCTGCCCCCCAACAAAATACAAACGTTTGGCATGTGGAGCGAATTGTTGTTAGCTCAACAGTTGAGTCCGATCCGCAGATGTATTTTGTGGTTGAGAATAGTAATGTAGCAATGCCCGATTTTGAAAGACTTATGGCAAGCAAGCTCGTTCTTTTTCCTTTTGATGATAGTAACAAGGAGGTCTCTTCCGAAATTGCACTACCTAAAGCTGGGGCAAACTATTTTGCCGACATGTCGGTAGAGCCCTTCATTGTTGAGGAAAAGGCTACATATTACTCAAACGTTGCTAAGGATAGTGGTTTTGTTCGAGTGCCTGTTCACAAGGAAATCATAGTTGAAAAAAGGCTTGAGGATAAAGCAAGGCAAGCCGCCGATTTTATTTTCTCGCTTCGTAAAAAGCGGGTGGAATTCTTAACTGTTGATTTCGATCACACTCTTGATGGGGTGGGGCTTAAGGCTGCTCTAGCCGAAATAGACCGACTAGAAAAGGCTTACCTTGAACTTTTTCTAGGAAAAGAGTACGTAAGGGTGCATCATTCCTCATTTGAGTACGTGCCCACTGGCGAGGAGGAATCAGCCATTTTGTTCCGATTCTCTCAGCAAAAGGGTGTTGTGGCTGCATCCGATTTGAGTGGCTCCCCTTTTATGATTGAAATAAAACCTCAATCCCCAGCTATTAGCTTGGAGCTTCCTTTGGGAGAGGGGAAAAAGGGTGATGTAGAATCTCAGTACCTTTTCTACCGCATACCTAACTATGTGTGGGTAAAAATTGGCGATGGTCGTAACGAGATGTTTACTGGTCGTTTTAAGGTTTTTCAAGCAAACAAACCTGTTCGATTTTTACCAAAAGGCGCCAGTAAAAAATAGAAAGAGCAAGCGTTGCAGTACAAGCAGTTAACCCCAAATGCTATTCTGTCCTAAAGTAATTTTAGTAAGGTACTGCAACGCTTTTTCTTATTCTTTTATTTTTCCTTTGAAATTCTTTATAAAGGTATCCCAAGGGGTTTTAGTGTAGTGCTCTTCTACTATGTAAACTAGTATTGGCTCAATTTGCGAAGGAGTAGAGTAACCGGCTACAGCGGTAATTAGGTTGTTCTCGCCATCGAGGTATGCAATTGACGGGTACGACATTTTACCTGAGAGTAAAGCTATAGCTAAATCGTGAGGCGATCTATTGCCCTGGTTCCTGTTTTTAAACTCCTGTCCCTTAAAGGAAACAGGCTTTGTTGATTCAGCATTAAACTTAACTGGGTAGAAATTCTCGTTCAAATACTTTGCTATCGAAGGGTTGCTAAAAGTATTCTTGTCCATTGTTTTGCACCATCCGCACCAATCGGTGTACACATCAATTAGTATCTTCTTAGGGTTCTGCTGGTTAAGGGCTACTGCTTCCTCAAAGGTGTACCATTTTACAGTAGTCTTGTTGTCCTGTGCTACGGCTACAGAACCAATAATTCCTAAAAACAAAAAGAGTTGAACTAGTTTTTTCATATTCAAGTATTCGTTATGCAAGTATGCAAATGTATTCATATGTATTTAAACCTCCAAAAGAAAAAATGGTTGCAATAATTGCTCTTTTTTGTCACTTTTTAAAACAATTTAAAGATTCTGATGTTCAGAATACGAGTTCATTATAGTCACTATTGCCATAAAAAGTGGCTGGCAATCGCTTAGCATTAATCAAACCATTGTTGTAAAACACAGTCAAATCATCGTTCCGTTTAGTTGTCATACTAAACTAAATGGGGTATATTTATGGGCTTATTGCTATAAACAACAAATCAATACATAAGTTATGAGTAAAGAAATATTGAATCTTGAACCTAAGGCTGTATGGAAACATTTTTACAGCTTAACTCAAATTCCTCGCCCTTCAAAAAAGGAGAGAGGCGCAGTTGATTTTGTAATCAAGTTCGGAAAGGATCTTGGTCTTGAAGTTATCGAAGATAAAGTTGGCAACGTAATTATTCGTAAGCCAGCTACTCCTGGAATGGAGAATAGGATGGGAGTTATATTTCAAGGGCACCTTGACATGGTTCCTCAAAAGAACAGCGATAAGGTTCACGATTTTGAGAAGGATCCTATTGAAGCTTACATCGATGGTGAGTGGGTAACAGCGAACGGTACTACCCTTGGTGCCGATAATGGTATTGGCGTTGCTGCGGCAATGGCTGTACTTGAATCAAAGGATATTGAGCATGGACCTGTAGAAGCGCTATTCACTATTGATGAAGAGACAGGAATGACTGGTGCCTTCAACCTAGAGCCAAATATTCTTAAGGGTGATATTCTTATGAATCTAGACTCAGAGGATGAGGGCGAGTTGTATGTTGGCTGCGCAGGAGGTTTAGATGCAAACATCAAACTTTCTTATAATGTAGAGCCCACTCCTGCAGGAATGGTTCCTTACAAGCTATCGGTAACTGGTTTAAAGGGAGGCCACTCTGGAATGGATATCGTTTTAGGACGATCAAACTCTATAAAGTTGCTTTTCCGTTTCCTTTATGCTGCCGAGAAGTTGGGCATTAGAGTTGCATCTATTGATGGAGGTAGCCTTCGTAATGCAATTCCTCGCGAGGCCTTTGCTATTGTGGCCGTGTCATCGGCTAATGCGGAAAAACTTGAGGCCGAGGTAAAGAAGGCGCTAAGTGTATTCAAAGCAGAGTTCTCTGCAACAGAGCCATCTCTAAATTTTATTGCAGAGAAGGCCGATATGCCTAGCTCTGTTATGGTACTAGCCGACCAAAATAAAGTTGTACGGGCTGTGTTTGGCTGCCCTAATGGGGTAATTCGCATGAGCGATTCTATGCCAGGGCTTGTTGAAACATCTACAAACCTTGCTCGCGTTTATACCGATGGTAAAGTAATGTACGCTCAATGTTTGCTTCGCAGCTCGGTTGATTCCGCAAAAGATGCGTTGGCCGACAAAATCTCTGCAATATTTGAAATGGCTGGTGCCGATGTTCAACTTACAGGCGGATATCCCGGATGGAAACCAAATCCAAACTCTCCAATCCTTAAGGTGATGCAGGATGTTTACCAAAAGAAGTATGGTAAAATCCCTGAAATTAAAGCTATTCACGCGGGTTTAGAGTGTGGCCTTCTTGGTGGAGTTTATCCTAACTGGGATATGATTTCTTTTGGCCCAACCATTAGGTTCCCTCACTCTCCCGATGAAAAGGTAAACATCAAAACCGTTGAGCTATTTTACGATTACATTAAGGCGGTTCTAAAAGAGGTGCCTGTAAAGTAATTCCGCATACCTTATATTATATGAGAAAAGGCTGCTAAAAGCAGCCTTTTCTTTTTAATAGCTTGATTTGAGCCTATAGATTCAATTCTCTGTATTATGAGTTGAAATGGTATAAGAAAACTATCTCCCCATCATAGGCCGGTTTTTTACCTCCTTCAATTTCTAGCGTAACACCAATATTGGCACGACAAACGCCTCTAAGGTTTACTGCATTTATGACCTTTGCTCTTAAGCGTACCCTATCGTTCACCAGAACAGCTTGGTTAAAACGGAGTTTTTCAATGCCATAGTTTACTTGTAGCTTTAGGTTTTGCACATCCACAATCTGATTCCATAAGTGGGGTAGTATCGAAAGTGTTAAGTACCCATGTGCTATTGTGTTACCAAATGGAGATTCTGCTTTTGCTTTTTCAACATCCACATGAATCCACTGATGATCTATGGTTGCATCTGCAAAAAGGTTTATTTGTTCTTGGGTAAACTGATGGTAATCAGACACTCCAAGTTCTGAGCCGATGAGTTTCTCCAGTTCGGCAAAGCTCTTTATTACAACTTTTGTCATAACAGTTACGTTAGGGGTTAATCTCTTTTTATTTTTTGCAAAGATATTAAAAAGACATCACTAACATGTGCAGAAAAATTTTCAAACTCTGTTCATGGGTATTTAGAGTAGGATGCCTTATTTAGATTGTGTCGCAATATCTACAATATATATATAAGGAATAGCGTACCTCAAGTTTATTTAGTTAAGATTAAACATTGGGTTCACCCTTTTTAGTAAGAATAGGTATGTTTATTCTTACTAATAAAGGCCTGTTCTTAATTATTGTCTCCTTTTTTTTGATTTTTTTCCAAAGCAGAACGCACAGCTAATCAGGCGGATGTTGCAAGGGGGTAGGGGGGCGCTCCAAAAAAGTTTGCACAGCCCCTTGCAGGGGATAAAAAAAGCGCTACTTTTGCATCCGCTTTCGCAAGGGAAGCACAGTTCTTTAAACGATGAAAGCCAAGCCCCGCGTGAGTTACCGCGGCGAAAAAAAAGAAAAATTTTTTTCGAAAAAGTTTGGAGCGAACGAAAAGATGCTTACCTTTGCACCCGCTGAACGAAACACGGTTCGGCTGAAAGGTTGAAATAATGAGAAAAGCGTAGCACCTACGGGTGTTGCACAAGATACACAGGGCAGCCCCCGGAGGGGGGATGAACGGCCCGAACGTTCTTTGACGTGATGGCACTAAGGAATAGAACAGGGCTGCGCGCCGCGAGGCGGAGCAGCAGTTTAAAGCAAGCGTACGAAAGACAAGAGCAGGGCCAGGCAAAGGATACAAGACAAACGATTTGACAACAACGAAGAGTTTGATCCTGGCTCAGGATGAACGCTAGCGGCAGGCCTAACACATGCAAGTCGCGGGGCAGCACGGGTAGCAATACCTGGTGGCGACCGGCGCACGGGTGCGTAACGCGTATGCAACCTGCCCCCATCAGGGGAATAGCCCGCCGAAAGGCGGATTAATGCCCCATAGGCCCAGGGCGCCGCATGGCGCTATGGGTAAAGCTCCGGCGGATGGGGATGGGCATGCGTGCCATTAGCTAGTTGGGGCGGTAACGGCGCACCAAGGCGACGATGGCTAGGGGGTCTGAGAGGATGGTCCCCCACACTGGTACTGAGACACGGACCAGACTCCTACGGGAGGCAGCAGTGAGGAATATTGGTCAATGGGCGGAAGCCTGAACCAGCCATGCCGCGTGCAGGATGACGGCCCTACGGGTTGTAAACTGCTTTTCCCCGGGAAGAATAAGCCCCTCGTGAGGGGTGATGCCGGTACCGGGGGAATAAGGATCGGCTAACTCCGTGCCAGCAGCCGCGGTAATACGGAGGATCCGAGCGTTATCCGGATTTACTGGGTTTAAAGGGTGCGTAGGCGGGCGCCTAAGTCAGCGGTGAAATGCAGCGGCTCAACCGTTGAACTGCCGTTGAAACTGGGCGCCTTGGATGCGGTCGAGGCCGGCGGAATGCGTGGTGTAGCGGTGAAATGCTTAGATATCACGCAGAACGCCAATTGCGAAGGCAGCTGGCCGGGCCGCAATCGACGCTGAGGCACGAAAGCGTGGGGATCAAACAGGATTAGATACCCTGGTAGTCCACGCCGTAAACGATGATGGCTAGCTGTTGGCGATACACAGTCAGCGGCTGAGCGAAAGCGGTAAGCCATCCACCTGGGGAGTACGGTCGCAAGATTGAAACTCAAAGGAATTGACGGGGGCCCGCACAAGCGGAGGAACATGTGGTTTAATTCGATGATACGCGAGGAACCTTACCTGGGCTAGAACGCTTCTGGAGTGTACGGGAAACCGTACAGCCCTTCGGGGCCGGGAGCGAGGTGCTGCATGGTTGTCGTCAGCTCGTGCCGTGAGGTGTCGGGTTAAGTCCCATAACGAGCGCAACCCCTACTGCTAGTTGCCAGCGCGTAAAGGCGGGAACTCTAGCGGGACTGCCGGCGTAAGCCGAGAGGAGGGTGGGGATGACGTCAAATCAGCACGGCCCTTACGTCCAGGGCTACACACGTGTTACAATGGCCGGTACAGAGGGCAGCTACCTGGCAACAGGATGCGAATCTCGAAAGCCGGTCCCAGTTCGGATTGGGGTCTGCAACCCGACCCCATGAAGTTGGATTCGCTAGTAATCGCGCATCAGCCACGGCGCGGTGAATACGTTCCCGGGCCTTGTACACACCGCCCGTCAAGCCATGGGAGCTGGGGGTACCTGAAGTCCGTAACCGCAAGGAGCGGCCTAGGGTAAAACCGGTGACTGGGGCTAAGTCGTAACAAGGTAGCCGTACCGGAAGGTGCGGCTGGAATACCTCCTTTCTGGAGCCGCCCTGCCGGGCGTACGCAGGCGCTCCTTGGTGCCACTCATGTTAAGATTGGGTATGCCCTACGGGGGCCACCGGTTCGCGACCGGGATACCAGCGATTGAACGAGTTCTTTGACGTGATGCGAAGCAAGCAAGTAAGTAGAAGAAAATTT
>JABNAD010001105.1_pt1 | contig 11195 bp, 8 predicted proteins | sample 7240381 | NCBI WGS metagenome assembly JABNAD01 (sample SAMN11332834, study PRJNA596920) | anaerobic digester metagenome | biome: digested sludge; isolation source: digested sewage sludge-derived enrichment culture grown on H2/CO2 | place: Germany: Goettingen | reverse complement strand
TGGTGGGGGTATGAGTAAACCAACCGGTTTGTATTATATAACACGTAACCGGTGGATTTTTATGAAAAAATGGGCTAAGATGAGTGATTATACTTTTTTTGTTATTTATCAGATGATAGGATTCTTCATACTCCCCCTAATGCTTAGCATTTATTACAGAAATCAAAATCTTTTTTCAACATATTTTCATGGATTTTTTGATGGTATTAAATCCTGAAAACTATTAATCTCACAAGATACAGATGTTTCTTTAGTTATAATTTTAAAAATAAAAACATAAACAAAATCAATATTATTATTATTTAGAGGTTTTTAATGGAAAAAAAGAATTTTCTATTAGGTAATTTTGATTTGAGTATAGTTTTAATGATATATTCAATTCTTGCAATATTTTCCATTAATTATTATCATTTTAATCTCGGTGCTGATGGGATTTCCTATATTTCCATAGCTTTAAAATATATTAATGGAGATTGGGCAAATGCCATAAATGGAGTTTGGAGTCCACTCTATTCATGGTTAATGACACCAATTTTATTACTTGGTTACAATCCCACTTATGCAACCTATGTAACCCGAATTGTATCCTTAATTATCGGATTTTTTACCATAATTGGTATAAGCAGGTTAAGTTCCACTTTTGATTTAAATAGGCCAATTAAAAGAGCTTTGCTTGTAACTTCAATTCCAATGATCTTATTTTTTGCAATATTTTATGACACCCCGGATTTACTTGTGGTTTGCCTACTTATATATTATTTTAGCATCATTTTCAAACCAAATTATGCAGATAACTGGATTAACGGAATGTTATGTGGTTTTATTGGAGCAATGGCTTTTCTAAGTAAAAGCTATATTTTCCCTTTTTTCCTAGTTCATTTCATACTTTTCAACATTTTATATTATTTCAAAGGGTCAAAATTCGATAGAAATAAGATCAAAAAGAATTTAATTTTGGGTTTGGCAGTGTTTATGATTATGAGTGGAATATGGGTGGGTACTATAAGCGAAAAGTATGGTAAACTAACCATCAGTACCGCAACAGAATATAATCATGCAGTGATGGGTCCGGATTATCCCAATTATCCTGTTTATTTCATGGGACTTATCAAACCGCCAAATCCAGGTGCAAGTAGCACATGGGAAGATCCAGCTTTAGTTAAATTGAAAGATTGGAGTCCATTTGAATCTTGGGGCAATTTCGAGTATCAAATAAAACTTATCGGTAAAAATCTTTACCTGACAGGAATAACAATTGAATACTATTCAATTATATCATTGGCCATAATTATAGCAAGTTTATATATCATTCTTAAATCAAATGTAAAAAAATCTTTAAAAAATAAATTAATATATTTATTAATCACTATTGCCATTTATTCTGGCGGATACTGCATGATATTTATTCAAGAACGTTATTTGTGGCCTGTAATTATTTTATTAATGTTATGTGGTTTTTATTTGACAAAAGTTTTATATGAAAGTAATATTCTCCGTTTGAAATTCAGAAATATATTTTTAGTAATTTTGATGTGTTCTTTCATTTTCGCTCCAGCTTATGAGTTATTTATTTATCCAAATACAGATGATGGCACATACGCTTTAAGTAAAACATTACAAAATGACTATGGCATTCACGGGAACATCGCATCCAATAGTCATTGGAGTAATACACTACAAATAGCTTATTATCTAAATGGCCAATATTATGGGTTACCTAAGAATATTAATGACTCTGCAGAATTACAAGAGGAATTAGAAGTTAATAATATAGACTATTACTTTGTGTGGGGTGATTCAAATAATATCCAATTATCAGATTATGATGAAGTAACTAATGGCAAAATTCAAGGCCTGAAAATATTTCGGGTAAAAGGAATTATTAATTAGACACCATTCTATTTAGATATTGTTATGGAAAAAAACATCAAAAAGCAGCATACTTTAAGCATTTACTCAAAATTAAGCATTTTTAAGGAGTAAATATTGTTTAAATTAACCAATATTAAAATAAATCCCAGTTAAGTGGAGTCCCCTTTTTAATATCTTTTAAAGCATTTTTTCCGATGATATCTTTCAAATATTTTGGAGGTATGCCATAACCCGGCCTAATTGATTTAATGTTATGTTCTGAAAGAATGTCTCCCTTTTTAATATCTTTAATTACAAATAGGGAACGTCCGAATATCCTGTTTTTTTCCATTTCCGGGGTGAATTGATATTCTAAAGTTCCGAGAGATTTTTCAACATCCCTAACAGATTTAACCAATTTACTAAATTCTGCAGGTTCACATGAAAATTCAGAATCCAAACTACTGAGATTCTTGTCCAAAATTAAATGTTTTTCAATTATTTCAGCACCTAATGCAACCGCAACAATAGCTGAATTAATTCCCAAAGTATGATCCGAAAACCCAACGACAGTATTAAATTCTTTTATCATATACTGAATGGATTTAAGGTTCAAATCTTCTGGTGGGGCAGGATAAGATGAACTACATTTCAAAAGAGCAATTTGATTATTACCCACATTTCGACAAGCTTTTATTGCATCAGATATATCAGATACATTTGCTATTCCAGTAGAAATAATTATCGGTTTTCCCTTAGACGCCACGTATTCAATCAGAGGTAAGTCAGTTATTTCAAATGATGCAATTTTATACGCAGGGACATTCATAGACTCTAAAAAGTCCACAGCAGTATAATCGAATGGTGTTGAAAAAAAGATAATATCTAGATCTTCAGCAATCTCCTTTAATCTTGGTTGCCATTCCCATGGTGTTTGAGCATCTTGATAGAGCTGGTATAATGTTTTACCATCCCATAATGTACCACTATCTATCTGAAAATATTCATTATCACAGTTAAGAGTCATAGTATCAGGAGTATATGTCTGGATTTTCACCGCGTCTGCCCCTGATTTCTTAGCGGCCTCTATAGTTTTTGCTGCCACTTCAAAATCCTGATTATGATTAGCAGATAACTCCGCAACGATGAAAACATTATTACTTTCACCTATTTCTCTTTCACATATTTTAAATTGCATTTTATCATCAGATTTCATATATAAACTGACAAACTTTTTGTTTTTTTATTATTTTCTCTCCAAGGAAATTAAAATTAACCTTCAAGAAAAATCTTTTGGAACTAACATTATCAGATTTGACATTAGCTATTACACTCTTAACATTCTTTTTTTCAGTTTTTAAAATTTTAAGAGCAGTTTTAATAATATTTAGTCCCATCCCCATACCCCTATAAGTTTTAACCAAACTTATGCTAACTACTGCAGTATCATCATCAATATCAAATCTAATTTGACCTACAAAATTACCATTCACTTTTGCAACTAGGAATAGACAATTATCATCAGATAACTTATTTTTAAACCAGATTTCATGTTCATTGAACTCTATTTCTTTTGAATTTAATGATATTCCTCGAATATAATGTTCATTAGATAACTTGTAAATATTATGGATATCACCATTAGTAACTGGTTTCAATGAGAGAGTATGATGTAAATAATTGTTGATTATTGATTTAACAGCTCTCAATGCACCTTTACCATCAACTAAATTGATACCAATTTGTGATTTTTTTGCCCTAATTTCGAAGTTCTCCATATAATTTAGGTTAATCAAAAAAGTGTCCATCAGCCCATCATCATCTTTCCATCCATTATAACAAATGAAATTTGTAGTTTCCCATCCTTCCACATTATTAAGTTGGTTATGGGCCACAGCAAAGGCAATTGTTGGGACACCTAAACAGGCTAATTCATTTAATGTTTGTCCTCCTGCAGATATAGCTAAATCAGAATTCATCATCGTGGATTTAATCATACTTGAATCAGCATTATATATCAAACTGGTTTGTTTATCAACGTATTTTTTTATTTCTAATAAATTTTTAAAACCTTTACCTATGATTACTTTCTTTTTTAAATGAGGGTAATGTATTTGAAGGAATTTTAATATCTTTGGAGTCATATTTGCAGAGTCTTCTCCACCAAAAGTAATCATTAAAGTTTTTATTTCTTTAGAAATACTCTTTAGACTTGATTCCCAAAATTCTTTCCTCAACAGAACATAATCCAATCCCAATAAATCCTCAAATTTTTTATTATAAGGATAATGAAGATTTTTTGCGTGAATTGATCCGTTTAATATTATTCCAGGAGGATAATCAATTCTATTATTGTCATCTAAATATACTGGGATTTTTACAATATCCGATATTTTCCTATAAAATTCAATCTCGGCTAAGTAAGAATCAATAACCACAATATCATAATCTTTTGCTAGATTAAATAATTTTTCAGGGTTTTTTATCCAATCAAGTATTTTAAAATTCTTATTTTGAACCAGTCCCATTACGGATTGATCTCCATTAATAATTAATGTAGAATGAACTTTTATTTCTTTAAATGCATCATATAATGCAACACAACGGGTAATATGGCCAAAACCCACATTTTTATTACCTTCAGTTATGATTAAGACCTTCATTGATATAGTCCTCTAATATTTTTTTGGCTGCGGGGAGTTCTTGAAGATCCAATATTCGAATCGATTCATCGATTTCATCTTTTAAATCTGTAAAATGCTGTTTTTGCCTGATGTTGACATTAATAAGTTTCAACCAGGGTTTTATTTCAAATAATGAAACTACATCTTTAACATTGAAAAATTCATCCTTTGAATATAAATAATCAAACAGAACACATAATAAAGCATAGTCCTCAATGGTATCTAAAGTAATTCTGACATCATCATTTTTAGCTATGTCCTCTTGAGCATAGATTTTACCAATTTTAAATTCTTCAGGTTTAGTTTTATAAATATAAGGACCCACATGTTCCCTTTCACTTTTTTGTTTTGATTCTAGGAATGCCTGCTTTAAACTTCCAAAACTGAATACTTCAACATCCAAACCTCGTGGGAATCCACCTAAAACATTAGATGTGTAATCATAATCATTTTTTATATGTTCTTCTATAACAGAATCAACAATTCCATGGTCAATGCAGGGACAGTCACTGGTAACTCTCACTATAACATCCAGATTATTCTCTTTCGCTGCCAAATAATAACGTTCAAGTACATCATCTGTACTCCCTCTGAAATAATTAACAGATTCTTTCGTAGCAATACTTATTATGGACTTATCTTCTGGATTTAGGGTCGTGGCTACTATAATAACATTTACAAATTTTGATTTTTTCAAGCGCTTTATAACCTGTTCTAGGACGGTTATGCCACTACCAAATGGTAATTCCTTTAAAACCTTCTTTGGAAGACGTGTGCTAGAGCTACGGGCTTGTATTATTGCACCAATTTTCATTTTTCTCATTTTTCAAGAAGAAACATCTGGTCAACTAACTCATTATCATCATGATAAGGATATAGACATTCTTTGATTAGTTTCATTTCAGGGAAGTTGTCTAAGTAAAGACTTTTAAAATCCGTTTTCCATAACATATCTGATTTCCCCCTATATTCTACTTCTAAATAACCATTTTCAGTGTAATATTCAAATCCCCAAATGTATCTATTAGAACATCTGCAGATTTCGTTCACAACCTTATCAATGTTATCTGGATTAATGTGAATCAAAACACCAGAAGTAAATACCAATTCAAAAAATTCATTCTTGAATGGTAGGTTAAGAGCATCACCCTTTATCACATACAATGGAATATCTGCATTCAACTTGTTAGAGTTTTTTATGGCTTCAGGATTTATTTCTACACCATAAAGATTTTCAAAACCCATTTTGGAAAGTAAATTTAGTTGATTCCCAATATTAGATCCTACTTCCAGAATGTTTATGTCTCTGTCTAAAAAATCCAGAAAGTCATGGTTCATTTCTGACCTGCTATGCCCATATCTGTTTAAGTAGAGTTGATTAAGTTCTGAAGGAGTTAACATGTTCCTTTTGGTATAATCTTCTCCAAATTTATTTTTCCATTCTTCTTTTTGTGAATTCATTTATCTCCACCAATCTTTTTGAATGTGTTTAAAACAGTATTTATTACAGTAATTACATCATCATCAGTCATTGCAGGGAAGATGGGTATACTAATCTCCTTTTCATAGAAACTTTCTGCAATTGGGCATGTGCCCCTCTTATAACCTTTATTGAGATAATAAGGTTGTAGATATACAGGTATGTAGTGCACCTGCACCCCTAACTTTTGACTTTTTAAAATGTTAAAAATTTCTCTCTTTTTTTTATGATACTCATCTTTCAGGAGTATGGGGAATAAATGGTATGATGAATCATTTTCATTTGTTTTTAATACATTGAAATAAGGGTTTTCTTCAAAAGCCTCATGATAAATCCGGGCTATTTTCCTCCTTCTTTCAACAAAATTTTTCAATTTTTTGAGTTGTGATATTCCTAAAGCTGCTTGTATATCTGTCATGCGGTAGTTATATCCCAAATGTTGCATCTCATAATACCAATCCCCATCAGGAGGAGAATAAAAATTTTCTTTAGTAATACCATGGGAACGAAAAGTTAAAAGTTTATCATAATAATCGGAGTTATTGGTTAAAACAGCCCCACCTTCCCCAGTGGTAATATGTTTTACAGGATGAAAACTGAAAATTGTCATGTCAGAATATTGGCAACTGCCTATTTTATATCCATTATAATTAGCTCCCATAGCATGAGCTGCGTCTTCAATCAAAACCAAATCATTTTCTTTAGAAATCTTATGAATAGACTTTAAATCAACCGGATTTCCAGCATAATGGACTGGGACGATAGATCTTACATTATCATTCATTTTACATTCAATAATTGAAGCATTTATGTTACCAGTTTCCTCTTCAACATCACTAAATATTGGTTTAGCCCCCAGATATATTGCAGCATTGGAAGTGGAAACAAATGTTATTGGAGAAGTGATTATCTGGTCTCCATTTTCCAAGCCCATAGCAAAATATGCTGCATGAAGTGCAGATGTTCCTGAATTAAATACAACTGCATATCGAGCCTGAAAATAATCTGCTAATTTTTTTTCAAACTCCCCAATGATTGGACCCTGAGTTATAAAATCAGAATTAAGTACATCAATTACTGCGTTAATATCATTCTTATCAATATAATGTTTTCCATATGGCAAAAATTTGATAATAATCACCCGAAATTAATTTCAGTAGTATTGAGCAGTTTTTTCAAATCTTCCACAGAAAGCCACTGCCCATTGTTATTCGAAGCATATTTGAAACCTTTTTTTACTCTTTTTCCACCATTTATCACATTTAAATTATCCCACCAATCTAAACTTGGATAAATAATATAATAATTATCATATTCATAGGTGGTTCTGGAGTCATCTTCGGTAATCATTACCTCATGAAGCTTTTCACCGGGCCTTATGCCAATTTCTTCCAATTCACAGTTTGGATCCATTGCTCTGGCCAGATCAGTGACTTTAAATGAAGGACATTTATAGACATATAATTCACCACCACTAGAATTATTTAATGCCGTGAAAACAAGCTCCACTGCTTCATTAAGAGTTACCCAAAACCGACTCATCTCCAAATCAGTGATAGGAAGAGTTTTTTTGCCAGAATCAATTAAAGATTGGAAGTAAGGGATTACCGATCCTCGGCTACCTGAAACATTTCCATATCTAACTACACTGAAAGAGGTATTCTTATTACCAACATAAGCATTTCCAGCAATTAAAAGTTTATCAGAAACAAGTTTTGTTGCACCGTAAAGATTTATCGGATTTACTGCCTTGTCTGTTGATAACGCAACAACTTTTTCTACACCTTTATCTATAGCTGCATCAATAACATTTTCAGCACCATGAATATTCGTTTTAACAGCCTCAATAGGATTATATTCAGCTGCAGGAACCTGTTTTAGTGCTGCTGCATGTATAACAATGTCTATTCCATCAAAAGCTCGGTATAACCTATTTCTATCCCTAACATCCCCAATGAAAAATCTTAATTTATCACTGTATTTTTTGAAGTAATCCTTCATTAAATACTGTTTATATTCATCTCTAGAGTAAATAACAATTTTCCTTGGATTAAATTGTTTTAAGACTTTTTCAGTAAACACTTTACCAAATGAACCTGTGCCACCAGTGATTAAAATTGTTTTATTGTTTAACATTCGATCTCCCATTACTCAGGATATTTAATAATATATTATCAGTAGTTCGTAAAGTTTAGTAATAAGTAGGTGCTGCTTATTATTTGATTAACACAATAACACTCTACATGGTAAGTTTTTGAACGAACATATGTTAAATCTTTCGGTGAACACAATAAAAGATCCATTAGGCTTAAAATCAAGCCATAACACGATTTATAATTATAAAAGCCATTTAGCCATTTATTAACCATTCAAACCCTAAAAAACAGTAATCTGTTACTTAGAAATATTCTAAAAGCAAATACAAAATGAGGGAGTTAAACATTTCGCTTACGAAGTTTATAACATAAAAATGATTGTTCAAAAGAATTTAAGTGTAGAATATTTCGACATAAAATCAGACTACAAACTAATTAAGTATCCAGATCAATACCCACATCCAAAAATTTCGCTTAAAAAATTGCTTTATATTAATTGGATTTTTGTTAATTAACATTTATATCTACATACAATAGACTATCTCTCTATCCTAAAAAATGCAATGAACCAATATTCATGGACTTTGAAACAATGTTAATATAAATCACCAGAAAAATCGAAGCCGAAACTAATTCAAATATCACATACCATTCCATCCTACTAAATTAATAATACTATTTTATAAATAGATTCTTAATAAAAACAACTTCTTCTTTTTCAAATGCATTTAAACCAAATAAAACTATTAAATAAAGAATTGTGCTTATTAAAACAGCTGTTAATAGTCCTATAAATCCTTGAGGCTTAATGAAAATGATGAAGATGATGATAGGTAATGTTGCAATAAATGATTTTGCAATAAATTTAATATTAAAGTCTATTTCGAATTGTCGCACTGAATATAACATTATAATTGCAAATGCTAGGCCATAACTAACCAAAGTAGCCACCGCAGCCCCGATGATACCCCATAAAGGGATTAACTCTAGGTTAATTAAAATGTTTAAACCTGCGCAAATAATCCACATGAAGCCAATAATTTTGGTTTTCTTTTTTAAAATTATTATATTACTTAATATTGAATAAAGTCCAAAAAATAGCAAACTTAATACTACAAACGGAGTCACCACATAACCATTAACTGCAATCTCATTAGTAGTTAAAAGCATTAAAATTGGTTCTGAAAGTAATGATATGATTATGGTGAAAGGAATGGCAAACAATAAAAAATATTTAATAGAGTAAGCCAAAACCATTCTAACCTTCTCTAACTGATTTTTTTCATAATATTTGGCCAAAATTGGTGGAAATACAATAGATAGAGGAGTTAATATCAATATAACCATTTTCCCCAAGGTGTAACTGGGAGAATAATAACCCACAAATGAGGTACCAAGAATAATACCTATGAGATAACGATCTATTGAATCAACCACCCAAAATGAAAGACCATTAGGAATGGTGGGCAGTGATAAGTATAGATACTCACGAAGATTGGTAAATTGAGGTATTTTAAAACCAATTTCTTTCACTATGAAAAGTATCATTATAATAAGAATCAACAAATATGATAATAAATAAGCAGTAATTGCAAAAGAAATACCAAAACCTGAAACCGAGAAATAATAAACTAATAAAACTGCTAAATATGTTTGAATTAGCCCAAAAATAGAATAGGCCCTCATATTCTGAAAGGTTATAAAATAATATAATACAATTGTATTCATACTAAATACAATGACAGCAGGAGTCATAATTAATGCAATAAGCATGTTTCCATCAAATAATGCATCTGAAAGGTATGGTGCTATTAAATAAAATATAAATGCCAAAACAAAACTTGTAATCAAAACAATTGTAAAAATAGAATATACGCCTTCCTTAATCTTATCATTATCTTCTTCAGCAGGAAGGAACCTCATCATGGAATAATACAATCCCAGAGTAGCTATATTCGGAATTAATGCTATCGAAACAGTGAATTGCACCCAAATACCATATTCATCAATACTAAAGTTTTTAGTTAATATTGGTATCAGGATTAACGAACTTAAGGTAACAAGTAAGTTAGTAACACCGACTAAACCTATCCTCTGGACCAATAGTTTGTATTCTTCCAAAATTACACCTAATAAATATTAACATAATAACCTAATAAATGGTTTCTTACTCATTTTAAGTAATTTATCTTCCTATAAGTTTTTTATCAATAAAAAATATGCTTATTTTTTCTTTTTTAAGAAATCATAGAAAAAAAGTTTAAAATGCAAAACCATAAGATGTAGTAATGATTCCTAAAACTAGATTACGCTGGTATCTCTTTGAAGACTCCGTAAAAAATCAAGAACAGTTCGGATATCCCCATTTCCAAGAAGATTTCAAAGAACATATGAATACTTATTTATCGTATTACCCTTTCATAAAAACAGTGAATATAATGAGTAATATAATTCCTTTTAACCAGGGTAAAAAGGATAACAAAACAATTTTAGCACATCATTTATTATCTAAGTATCCCCATATCCTAAGATCAATTTCTCAAGAATTTAATTTAGTGATACTAGCAAAAACCCCCTTATCGATATCCTCTGCTTTTCAAAACAGAGCAAATTATGTTTCTTTACACGAGATCTATAAAGATTTATACCAAGGAATTCTTGATGGACATGAAAATCAGCTTGAACGAAGTTTAGAAAATTTGAAACGTATTATGCTGAATATAAACCCCCAATTCCTCCTTGTTAGCCATGATGTCCACCCCGAAGATAGGCTGATGGTGATGGCGGCTAAAGAACTGGGAGTGACTACTATCGAAATACAGCATGGCATATACACCTCTCAAAATCCAATTGTTACCGGAACAGAAGTTGATTTTGTCTTTGTATGGGGGGAATTTTTTAAAAATCTTTATTTGAAACAAAACATAAAAAATGATAGTCAAATTCGAATTCTGGGCTATCCGCACCCTATAATTAAACAAGAAAAGCTAAATCAAATAAAATTGCAAAGTGTAGTTTACCTTGGGCAAAATCTCGAAGTCTTACAAAGTGATTTTTTCAAAGTTAAAGTAGATACTGTTAAAC
>JABNAD010001102.1_pt1 | contig 11218 bp, 15 predicted proteins | sample 7240381 | NCBI WGS metagenome assembly JABNAD01 (sample SAMN11332834, study PRJNA596920) | anaerobic digester metagenome | biome: digested sludge; isolation source: digested sewage sludge-derived enrichment culture grown on H2/CO2 | place: Germany: Goettingen | reverse complement strand
AACGACTTTCTCTCAGAGACTGCAAACCAATTTGCGCATAATTCTTGACACTACCTTTTCCCAATCCAGATTCCTATCTCCGGTTGGTGACGACCTACCTCATGGAATATGCCGAGGACAGGTCTGTCTCCAGGGCATATTTGAACCCAAAATCTATTCAGGCACTGCTGCTGGACGCAGCTTAATTTACTGCTCGGAGTCCCAAAATTGCGAACTTTCCTTGACGCGGCTTGAGTTTTACGCAGACAAACTAGGACCTTGATGTACCCAGTCCATCTTAAAGCCTACATCAACTTATACAGTGAGCCGGTTCATAAAAAGGCCCGGGGAATTGCCTAACAGCTGCCAGCTGCATTCCGACTCAAGCCGATGCTGCGCCTTTTTAATATCATCACGGAACAGCAAAACGCCGTACGGGTCCCCATACGGCGCTTCATTATTTGCTAAATAGATCGCTGTGTGCGCCGGTGCGCGAGAGCGTCAGCACAAGTACGTTGTTCTCTACCCGGTAGACCAACAGCCATTCGGGGAGAATGTGGCATTCCCGGTGCCCCACCCAATCGCCGGTTAGGGCGTGGTCTTTGTTCTTTTCCGGCAGTGCTTCACCCATAGCAAGCAGAGCTACCACATCTTCCAGCAGATTCATTTTCAGACCGCGCTTCATCGCCAGTTTGTAGTCCTTTTTGAATTGCGTGGTAGGTTTAACGGTCAGTTTGGTTTCTCTCATTTTTTAAGGTCTGCGAACAGTTCATCCAAATCGGTATAGCCTTTTACCGTTGGATCTTTCGCAATCCTTTCCGCTTCCAACATGGTGGCAATAGTTTCCTTGTTGGGACGATCCAGCTTCACATCAAACGGAAAACCGCCAGCGCGAAGCGACTGCCGCAGAAACACATTGATAGCCGTGGTGAGGTTGACGCCCAACTCATTGTAGAGGGCTTTACAGTCCTTTTTTACATCGCTGTCCATGCGGACACTGAAATTTGTTGTCGTTGCCATGAAATCAGCTCCTTTCACATTACATTGTACTTGTTACCATCACAATCCACACACACCACCGACCAGACCGGTTACCTGCGCCAGATTCAAATAGATAATCCAGAGGTCAAACAGATGGCTTCCGGGCTATGTCTTTTGATTGGTAGAATCAGAAGGATGGTATCAAATATTCTCAGGGAGGTGCAGCATGGACGTGAAGCGTTTTGCTGTCATTGACACCTGTGAGTTGGGCGACGAGGTAAGTTTGGTGGTGTTTCAGGACAACGTGACCAAAGAACGGGCTGTGCAGCTGCTGCCGATCACTCTCTCAGCCATCACACCGGAGGTTTTGCAGGAACAGTTAGAGTGGCCCACACCGCTGGCCTTGCTCCGTTTCTGCAAGACGGCCGGTGTGCGCGGATTGCCTTGCCATGGCTGAGGAAGGTAGCGCAATCCGCAACAGGCCATGTGGAGTTAGACACGTTGCCTATGGTGACGTAAGTGGAGCTGCAGCGAGATTCTGACAACATCATTTCATGGCTGGAGGGTGGGGCGGTCCTATCCGAATCCGATATGAGGGACAGTTGGCCCTGGCTGACTATCCGGGATGGTTCTCGCTGATGCCCGCCTCAGAAGCATCACCTGCCGAGGAGAAAACAAAACGTCAGGAGCCCCCGGAGAATTCATGAGAAGACATTCACTTGTGCTGTATTTTGAACTGTCGAATACGCAGGATGAGAAGTTAAAGGCATGGCAGAAGACTCACTCCTGCAAATACAGCAAACTTAGGTTTGAACGATATATTGGAATCTTCGGTGGTGCGGATACTTTCCTCTTTATGCCGTCGAGCGTGGGAAGTGTCATCGTTCAGATTCAGTGCGCCTGCGGCGCAGAGTTGGATTTGACAGATGGCACGATACTGAATAAAATCAAGCGCGCAAAGACCCCTGAGGCTGCGATCTCAGGGGTCTTTTCTGTCATCCGCCTAATGGACGCTGGTGATTTTCAGCGTATCGGGATTTATGATGGTGAGCTCTCGGTTTTTTTCAAGGGCCACTATGACGGTCTGGCCCGTACCGTTAGGGGCTCCGTTCCACACGGCGATGACAAAGGCGCTGCGGGAGACCATGTACTGGTTCCTCTTACGAAAGCAGTCCGGCGAATAGGTACGTTGGAGTATGGTTTCCGTGTCGCACTGACGGGCGATGTCGTAGTAGTTCTCCCATTGTTTCGGTGTTTAGCGGGCGGCCTGATTTTCATGGAGCATGGTGCTCTCCGGCGTGATGTGGGGATATTCCCACTTCAGTTCCAGCACCGTCTGAGCCGTGATCAAATCGGTGCCGATGCCATAAAGATTGCCAAGTACGCTCTTGATAACTGAACGGAATTGCAGGACTATACCCCATGGATCGGATTCGATACGATATGAAAATCTTAAACCGTCAGTTCCAGATGACTTCCAAGCAGAAGACAACCAAGAGCTCTTCTTCGGTGTTCGTTTTGTGTTGCGCTGTTTTTCTTACCTGCATTCCTGCAAATCTTTTTCCGTCAAATTCGTTTTTGAACTTGACTTTTGTAAGAGGAGCACTCTTTTATCAGGCTGCACGAGCTCTTTTTACCGATAATAGCACAGGAGCCAGACGTGATGTCCGGCTCCTGCGTTTATGAATCAGATAATCAGCGAAAAGAATCATTTTGAATTTATACTTGTCTTTATCCGGAACCAGAGCCGTCAACTTAAGCCGTAATGCACAGCTAATACAGGTTACTGTTGGATAGTTTGCGGATTATGGCTTAAGTTGACGGCACTGAGGGAGTTATATCAAAACTCATTTATATTTATCTTTCTGGTCGATTTTCCTGCGATTTAAACGCAAGATGATCCTATATGTCTCAAAAATTCTCTTGTAAATGCTGAATAAACGCATGGAGCGCGGCGGAAGTCTCCCGGTTTTTCTTGATAATGTTGACCTTTCTGGCAGCATATTTGCTGTTGATTGCATAAAAGCAGAGATCGTCGCTTTCACAACGCATGAAACCCGCGCGCACGAATGCGATGCCCATGCCTCCTACCGCCATGTGATAGGATGTCATCATTTGTTCCAATGTCATATAGGTAATTGGTTCAATTTTGCTCTCTTTAAAAATCTTGTGGGCTCGCTCTTGCATATCGTTTCCCTTATTGAGCAAAAGAAATGGGCAATTGAAAAATTCATGAATGGAAACCTTAGGGCAATCCGCCTTGACGCTCCATTTTGTTTTCATAGAAGTCGAATTCAACTGATAAGCAGCGAGATGATCGTTGACTTCATAGTCTTTTGGCACAGCTAAAAGAATACTCTCATCCGTGAGCGGGGTGGCTGTCATATTAGAGAGTCCGCTTTCCACTGAAATGCAACAATCAATGGCATCTGACTGCATGCCATTCCATAAATCTTTGTCGTTTGCCTCGATTACATTTACCTTACAGTCGGGGTAAATGTCCTTGAAGCTCTTTACAACAGAGGGCAGAATGTATGTGCAGAAGAAGGCCGGCGCCCCAATGTTCAAGGACGTTTTTCTGCCCATGCTCAGTTTTTCAAAATAACTTTCAACATCCGTCTGTATTTCTTTCATACGCTCGACTGCACCGATCAAATATTCACCTTCGGGCGTAAGCTCTACTGGGATTTTACTGCGTTCAAAGAACTTACAGCCCCAATATATCTCCTCTTTTTGAATCGCAGCACTCAATGCCGGCTGAGAAACATACAATTTTTCTGCAGCGCGGGAAAAACTGCGGTCTTTATAGACCTCATAGATGTATTCAATTCCATTTTTTAACATTGGAACCTCCTTCTAAACGCTCTATGCAAGGACGATATTAGTATATCGTCCTTGCATAGAATTTTCAAGAATTGAACATCTTAAAAGATTAAGAATTGTAGATGTCTTTGTTCAGTTCACCTTCTGATGCGCTCACAAGGCACGCAGTAGCAGCGTCACCCACAACGTTCAGCGCAGTCACCGTCATATCAATCGGCTTATTGAGCGAGAGCAAAAGAACATAGATCATGATTGCCAGCTCAGAACTGAAACCAGCGCCCGTCAGCGTTGCATAAAGCATAACGGTACCGGCATTGGGAATAGCCGGCGTACCAGCAGAGGAGCCAATTGCCAGAAGCATGATGGTGATGTAAGTCATGAACGGAATATCCAAGCCGCAAACCGTTGCAATGAATGCCACTGCGATCACGTGTTCAATTGCGGTACCGTTCATGTTGATCGTCGCGCCCGTGGGCAGAACGAAGTCGGTAATAGTTTCATTGCAGCCCAGCTCGGTGAGGCAGGTCTTGCGGTTCAACGGCAGCGTGGCTGCTGAGGAGTTTACAGAAAAGGCAAACATGCCGACCTTAAAGGTCTTAAAAAAAAACGGAAGCGGTTTAACCTTGCAAGTGATACACACCAGCAGCGGATATAGAATAAACCAATAGAGTATCAGCACTGCAAATGCAACAACCATGTAGTGCATCAGGGAAGAAATCTGCTCCCAGCCATAAAGGGCGAGCGTGCGACCAATCATGCAGAAAATGCAGACCGGGCCGCACTTGTTAATGACAAAATCGATATACTTACCAACAATTTTGCTTAAATCCTCCAGCAAGGACTTAATCGTTTTAAGTTCATTACCGAGAAGATTGATGCACATACCCAAAACAACCGCAATAAAGACGACGGCCAGAATCTGATTGTTGACAGTCCAAGTAGCGAGAATATTGCTCGGAACAAACTTCAGCAGGATGGAGAGCGGGTTGGAGACGCTGTAATTTCCTACAGTACTTGTATCCGTTACCAGAGCGCTCATATCCACGTTAAACCAACCACTGTTAATAGACAAAACAGAAGCTATGATCGCTAGGATACAGCCACCTAGGTAGAAGAACAAGAAGCCCAGAACGGTTTTCAATGCAATCCGGCCAAACTTTGCGGTATCCGAGATACTGCAAAGTCCCAGAGAGATGGAGGTCAAAACAAGGGGAATAACTGCCAACTGAAGGGCATTGATAAACAGCGACTGAACAATATAGAACAGGCCAATAGAGGCTGCTCCACCCTCAGCGGTGATATCCTGAAACAGCAACCAGTTAATACTTTCCCAAATCTTTTCCATCCCATGTCCCATCATATAGGACTTGAGGAACATCATACCTAGGCCAACGACAATTGCCACACCCAAGACAACCAACATAAGGTTGCCAATATTCATTTTTTTCTTCCCTAACACTTTAAGATTCCCTCCTTCCAATTTATCTTTCTTGGCAGCATGCGACGCTTCCCTCGTCCAGAATCGTCACGCCGTCCACCACCATGGTGGGATTTTTAAATACCATGTCCAAGTGCAACTTGCAGGCGGTATGCCCGCCAAAGCTGCGGTTGTCGCCGCAAGCGAAATGGATCGTTCCGCCGCAGCCTTCATCTTCCAACATGGAACCGCTCAAACTGCACTCCGGATTCAAGCCCAGTCCGATTTCACCGATGATAAACGCGTTGGGATCGTTTATGTCCGTGAGGATTTTTTTCAGTGTTTCCGCCTGTTGGTCCCCTTCAATTTTCACAATGCGGCTTTCCTGTACGGTGAGCTTGATTGCATCTTTGATTAGGCCAAGGCCGGGAAAAGGAATACTTCCATCGATATATACAACACCGTTGGCCGTGCCTTCCACGGCACAGGTTGCCATTTCAACATCCGGAGGAGACGAAACCATTCCCGGCTTCGGACTCCGTCCGATCTGCGGGTTGGGCTTTCTGCCTTTGATCGAGCAGGTGATGTCTGTGCCGCGGGCCGTCCTGATGCTGCACTGATCCTTGCCGTCCAAAATCTCAGCAATTTTCATACACGTATCGCCCAACTGATAAAAATCACTGAACAAACCGCCAGATTCGAGCATCCGCATTTCATAGTCCACCATATTGACGAACCTTGCGCCCTTCGCGCCCGCCGCCCTGCGGGCAGGGGCATGAAAAAGGGAGAACTTCGTACAGCCGTAAATCACATCGGCGTTGAGCATGGCCTCACAAGCCTGCGGATTGGGGTCCGTCCCGTGAAGACCCGTCTCCTCAATTACGATCATGTTGCGATTGGGATAGTCCTTTGCCGCGAAAAAAAAGCTTTGCCGACTTCAAGGCTTGCCGGGTCTGTGACAATCAATATTTTTTCATCCTTTTTGCACGCACCGCAAACCTCCAGAAGCACTTTCGCTGCTGCTGTTGCATCCATATAGCTGACACGCACCCTTTCTTGTGTGGATTTTATAAGAGGATTTATTCAATTGCGCATATGATTTGGATTTCAACGGGCGCATTTCCCGGAAGCGTTGCAACGCCAAGTGCCGCGCGAGCGGCTATACCGGAATCGCCCAGTTCCTCGCACAGATAATCCGTCGCAAAATCAGCCAGCTTGGAATGTGCGGTAAATCCGTCCTCTGCGTTGATGTAAACACTGAGGGACAGAACCTTCGCAATTTTTTCATTTTCAACAAGCAAGTTTTGCGCGGCAGCCAGGGCATTGCTCACTGCCTGACAAACAGCCTCCTTGTAGGTGTCAAGAGGCTTATCCTTTTCAACACGACCGGTAAAAATAGGGACGCCATTTCGGCGTGCAGTCATACCGGCTGTAAAAACAAAGCTGCCAAAGCGGGCTGCCGGCACATACTTGCCCTGTGGAATCGGATGATTACTCATGCGCGATACCGCTCAACCATCTCACAGATGCGCCCCACGGCCGAGACAGCCTTGTCGTGATCCTGAGAGAAATTCATACGGACGAAATCACTGTACTGCTTACCGAACTCGGTGCCGGGAGTGACCGTGACATTGGCCTGCACGCGACAGAATTTTACGAATTGAAAGATATCAACCTTCAGCGGAGGAAGCTGGAGGAACAGATAGCTGCCACCCTCGGTCGGACGGGCCCAGCAACCGGGGCACTTGTTGATGACGGCCAGCAGGTCGTCGCGAATTCGTTTGTGCTCAGCCACACGCTTTTCCATCCAGCCCTCCGGCTCGGAGAACCAGTTCAGGAATGCCGACTGACAGTAGCCGCTGCAGCGCAGGGAAACCACGGCCTGCAGCTTTTCCATGCGGGTGATGATCTCCGGGGTTCCATAGCCCACGCCCAGACGAAAGCCGCTGAGGGACTCGGTCTTGGAGGGTCCCATAATGGTGATCAGCGTGTCCGGCTTTTCCTCCAGAGCGCGCAGATGAGTATAGGTTTGGTCCTTGTCGAAAATTTGCCGGCTGTACAACTCGTCGGCCAGAATTGCCACGTGGTACTTCTTGGCCAAGCGTCCGATGGCGGCGACCTCCTCCGGGGAGTATACCGCGCCGGTTGGATTGTTGGGGTTGGAGTATAGGAAGAGCTTCACGCCGCTCTGGAAGGCATCTTCCAGTTGTTGCAAGTCGATGCCGGAGGTGTGGCGCGCCGCATCCTTCCAGCGCATCTGGACGGGGACAATCTCGCCCTCAAAAAACTCAACCAGTTTGCGGTTGTCAAAATAATCGGGTTCCACAATAGCAACCTTGTCACCGCTGCCCACCAAAGATCCCATTGCCAGAAACAGCGCGCCCTGAGTGCCGGGAGTCAGTATGATCTCTGTATCGGGGTCAACGGGAGCGCCGCTGTAAGCGGCCAGCTTTTCTGCCAAATACCTGCGAATTGTGCCCTTGCCGCGGTACTCGGTGTACGCCTGATAGGTGCCCTCCACCGCGTACTCTTTCACAAATGTCTCAAGGCTTCCAGGGATGGGTGTGTGAGCGTTCACGTCGCCATGGGAAAAATCCACCATGCAACCTTCGATCTTTTCACCGATGATCGGAAGTTCCTCGTCCTTCTGAAGTCCCTCCTGACCGGGCGCATGGTCCGTGCCCAGCCTTGCAAATTTTTCAACAATGTTCATAGGCGATATTCTCCTTTGATGTGATACTATTTTTGTATCACACGCGCGCTTGTTTTGTCCAATCCAAATAAATTATAAAATTATATCACACTTGATTTTGTTAATTTTGCAAAAATTAAGGCACTGCCAGTAAAGCCGCTGAGGGCGGGAAAACGGCAAATAAAAAGCGGATGCAACCCCGACGCAAAAAACGCTCCAAAGGTTGCAACTATCCATCCCCATCGCTTTTTAAACAAATTGCGCGAACAGTTGCCACGCATTTGAGATTTCATCAATTAAAATTGCAACCAGCAGGAAAAAACATTCTTTTTGTATTCATAGGAGGATTTGAGCTCCATATGGTAAAACAAAAGGTCATCATCTGACAAACTTTCTAGTTAAATCTTCTCGTTATGAAGTCGCAAGTTTTTCTTCTTTGTACGCTCTTGCAGAGACATACGCATAACCAGATCATGAAATTTTATTGCCATTTCCGACCTCCTGTTACTATAATAGACTCTCAGAATCTCTAATCCCAGTGTTTTTATGGAGTCTCGTTCATAGGGATATGATGTGACCCCACGGCAAGCAGGGTATGGAAAAGAGCAAGCGCACAGGACAAAATCCTGTGCGCTTGCTCTTTGCTGCGGATTACCAGTGGGGCGAACGGATTTTCCGCCCACCCCGCTGGAGTCGTTATTTTGCTGCGGCTTCGTTGTGCCGCATCATAATGGCGGCGACCTGAGCGCGGGTGGTATTAGCCTTGGGGCTGAGCTGATTGCCACTGCCCTGCACAAGCCCCTTCTGGTGCGTCCAAGCCATGGCCTGCTAGGCGTAAGAGACGATGTCTCCCGCGTCATCAAAGGTACTCAGGCCAGAGTAATCCCGCCAGCATGGGAGAGCCCGCCTGCCGCCACAGCATGGCGACAAGCTGCTCCCGGGTGATATCACCGATGGGGTTTTTGCCGTTGGAGGCGCCCTGTTCCACGGCCCATGCCTGCGCCTTTTCGTACCAAACTGCGCCGCCGGAGGTGTCCTGCCCAGCCTGACGGGCCAGCACGGTCCAGAGCATGGACCGGGTCATGGGCGCGTTGGGGGAGAAGGTGGTGGCGGTGGTCCCGGCAAACAATCCGTTCTGATTCGCGTACTTCACCGCATCGTAGCACCAGCCGCTCTCGGCTGCGTCGGTAAAGGGATTGACCCAAGGCTACACGCCCACGAGATACAGCGAGAAGTGGGTGACGGTGAAGGTGGCAAGGCCGGTTTTCGCGTCGAAGGTGGCGGGGATTTCGGTAAGCGTCCCGTCCTCGGAAAGATACCAGCCGGTGACATTCTGGGCCTGTTCGCCGGCCTCGAGGGTGTAGGGCAGCGTGACGGTGACCTTGCCGCCGAATTGGATGAAGGTCTTGCCGTTTAACGTGGCAGTGAGGTCGTAGACCGGGCGGCCATCCACCTTGGCGGACTGCGCCTCGGTCAGCTGATTCTTTGCGTCGGCCACGGAGACCACCAGCTTGCCGCCCTCCTTGGCCAGAGCCTTCACGGTGCCCTTGTCCAGCACCAGCTTCGCGCCGTCCGCGCCGGTGACGGTGAGGGTCTTGCCGTCGCTGGCCAGCGTCTTGAGGTCGGATTCGGTGACGTTTTTTCCGCTGTCCACCTCTGTTTTCGGAGGGGGGCGTGTAGGAGCTGCCGCCGGAGGAATCCCCGCCGTTGTCTGTGGGCGGGGTCTTCACGTAGATGCAGGGATCGCCGGTGGTGTTATTCCATGTGGCGGAGCCGTCTTGTAGCTTCATGTTGGTAAGAGTAGGCTCTACCAAAAGCGGCTTTGCCCCCTTACCTGCCTGCGCCGTCACCGTACCGCCGGAGAGTTTGATTGATCCGTCGCCGCTTCCGCTCCAAATCGCGGCGACATATGGGTTGGTAGAAGCGGTTGTTGCCCTCACCGTGCCGCCGGAGATGGTGGCGCCCAGCCGCCCGGAAATTCCGGCGTTATCTGTGCTGGTGGCGGTGACAACGCCCTGGGTGATGGTTACGGTGCTGTTTAATGCATTGATGCCGGCGCCGTTCCCATTGCTGCCGCTCCCGCCGGTTGCAGTGAGCGTTGCGGTTGATTCATTGCCGGTGAGGGTGATCGAACCGGATTGGCTCCCAATGCCATCTGTACTAGCAATAACCGTGTTATTTCCGGAAAACGTAACGGTAACCGCGCTGTCCGGCAGATTGAGGCCCTTGGAGTCGGAGGTTCCGCTGGTATCTATGTCCACGTTGTACAGGTCGAGTCTATTGTCGTCCTTAAGCCACGCCCAGCAGTAGGTGTTGGGGCGTGGGTGTGCGGGGTCATGCCGGGGATAACCGAGCCAACATTGTTGTTGGTGCAGTATAATACATTGCCGGTCATGCTGGTCAGGTTGCTCAAATCCAGCGTGGTGGTGATTTTGGTGCTGGGCGAGATCTCGGTTCCCGCCACATAGGTGCAGGACGCGCCGGTGGCGGTTACCTCGGTGTTTGCGCCGGAAATTGTAATGTTGTTGGTCGCGGTAATACCGTAGGCCGCTGCTCCTGCTCCTGTGGCTGTTACCTTGCTGCCGCTGATGATGACGTCATAAAGGCTGAAGATGCCGCGTTCTTGGCCTGTGCTGCTTACCGTTCCGTTCTCGATGTTGAGGCCGTCGCAAGCCAATCCGTAGCGTTTTCCGGTGGCGGTCAGATGCCCGCTGTCCGAGATGGTCATAGCCCCATCGGAAGAAATGGCCTGTCCGATGAAACCAGCCTTTCCTGTGCTGACAACTTGATTATTCCCCTTTAAAATCAGCTCGTTGCCAGCCGGAAGCTTGATGCCCACAGTATCTGTCGTTTCGACGTCCACGCCGTCCAACGTGAGGGTTGTGGTGGCGTTGTCCCACGCCCAGCAGTAGTTGCCGTTCGGGTGGGTGTGGTCGCTGCCATCCACGCAGGTCGCCTTGTCGCTCATGCCGCCTTCCGCAGATGTCTTTGTAAAATCCAGCGTTGTGGTGATTTTGGTGTCGGGCGCGGTCTTGATTTGCACGTCCATGGCGAATTTGGCTTTGTCAATGCTCAGGACGACGACTTTTTTATGGTCATTGTCCGCCCCGGCGGCAACGTCATAGCCCCCTCTACCGCCCTTGGCCTTGCTGCTCATACCGGTAAAGGTGCCGGCACCGTTGTTGCCCCATCTAATGGCGGCGTCTGGTTGTGTGCTGCCGGCGGGTGTGCTGCCGGTGGGTGGGGTTGCGGGGGTGTGTTCGCTGGGCCTGTGTAGGTCCCCCGCTGCCACGGTCGCTCCACTTACCTTTCGCTGTCACCCCCGC
>JABNAD010001101.1_pt1 | contig 11221 bp, 9 predicted proteins | sample 7240381 | NCBI WGS metagenome assembly JABNAD01 (sample SAMN11332834, study PRJNA596920) | anaerobic digester metagenome | biome: digested sludge; isolation source: digested sewage sludge-derived enrichment culture grown on H2/CO2 | place: Germany: Goettingen | reverse complement strand
ATCGGGCTGCGATTCGTCTTATAGGGCATGGAGCTGGAAAACACCATCAACACACTTGCCAAAACGGTCTTCGGCATCCACATGCTCAGACCGTTTCAGCAGATTGTCATACAACGGATCCTGGAACTCGATGCCCGAAAAATCGACCACAAAGGATTGTTGGTGACCTTGCCGACAGGCAGCGGCAAGAGCTTGTGCTTCATGCTCCCTTCCCTGTTGGTTGAAGGACTCACCGTTATTGTGTATCCCCTTCTCTCACTTATGAACGACCAGGTACGACGCTTAAGCCGAAATGGCATCGCCTGTGTCGCGATCCAAGGCGGACAGACAAAAGAGCAGCGAAGAGCGTTGTTTGACTCCCTCGGCGCAAATGCATGCAGGGTGGTCATCACCAATGCAGAGTGCCTGGGCCAGGCTTCGGTGATCGGCGAGCTCTGTCGTCATCGAATCAGCCTGCTGGTAATCGATGAAGCTCATACCATCGTACGTTGGGGAGAGGGCTTCAGGCCGGCTTTGGCCGCACTCGGACCGCTTTTGGCCTACCTTCCGGTCAAGCAGATCCTCTGCTTTACCGCTACAGCCGATCAGGCGGTCATCGAAGGGCTCAACAAGAGTATCTTTATAAAAAGCAGGCCTCACCTGGTGCGGGGAAGCAGCAATCGACCGAATATCAGCTACCATGTCTTTCGCACCCTCAGCAAGGACCATGCCGTTTCCGCCCTGCTTGCCGACAAGGCGGCACGCCCTGCCATTGTCTTTTGCAATACCCGCGAGGGTACCTATTTCGCCTGCAAGGCCTTTCTTCGTTCCCACCCTGACATTCCCTGCCGATATTATCATGCCGGTTTGGATACCACGCAGAGAAAAAGTTTGGAGGCGTGGTTCGACAGTCAGGAGGAAGGAGTGCTTTTTTCGACAAATGCATTCGGAATGGGTGTAGATAAAAGCACCATCAGGACGGTCATTCATCGGGAGGTGCCCGACGATGCCCTTGCCTACCTGCAGGAGAGTGGAAGAGCCGGTCGTGACGGCAGGCTGAGCAAGGCTGTGGTTCTGCTCGATGGCACACAAACGGGGTTCTTGGTTTCGCTCTTCTCCTCCACCACCGTCTGTTATCGACAGAACCTGCTTGCACAGCTCGGCGAGGAGGTGGATTTTTGCAACGGCTGTGATGTATGCAACCATGCCGCCCAAGCAAGCCGCGAAGGAGAGGCGGCCCTGCTCGGCTGCATTGCAAGCCATCCGTTTCGCTACAGTCCCAGTTCGCTTGCATTGTTGCTCTCCTCCAAGCAAGGGTACAACAGTTACTCATCTGTCTTGTCTGCTTGGAGTGAAAAGGAAATTCGCTCGGCTCTGCACCTGCTGCTTGACGAGGGCAAGGTAGGAATCTTCAGCTCTCGCAGGCGTTTATATCTCAGGCTGAAAACCTATGGTGAACTCTTGACAACGCTTCACTTGTACAAAATGCTGAAGTATGGAACGAAAAGAGCCGGAAAGGATACCTCAGAAATTCTATCCTACGCTTCCCCGCCAGTTTCTTCCCGTGAAACCGCTGCAAGAGCAGGGCAAGTCTGTGGAAAAAAGGACGGTTCCATCATGGAAGAAGCTGCTGCTGTTGCTCACATTCACTGAACATCCCTAACCAACCGCGGCAGGATGGTGGTACTTGCTTCTTGCTTTCCTGCCAGCATGGAAAGCAGCTTCTCTGTAGCCTTTTGGTAGAGCCGGCCGCTTTGAATATCCACACTCGCCACCCTCTTGCCAAGCAAGGAAGAAAACGGGGAGGCATCATATCCTACCGCGGGAAGATCCATGGGACAGCGCATCAACAAATCAAACAGGGTGAGGTCGTTCACCGCTGCAAGAGCATCGATGCTCCGGACGGCAAGCAACTGCTCCACCTGGTCCTGTATCGACGCAATGCTGGCAGGAGAGCCGATGGCTGTGCTGATCACCTTCGCTTGTGGATAGACACGTAAAAAGCCCTCCAATCGCTTGGCATGCGGCTCAACACTTCCCACATATCCGGTGATGTACAACGGCTTTTCACACCCCATTTCCTTCAGATACCGACCTTGCAGCTCGCCTCCATACAGGTTGTCTGTTCGTACAATGCAGCCTTGCTCGTCATCACCGATGTGGTGAGAAAGCACAGCGGGGATGGTGATTCCATCGAACAGGGAGAGCTCTTGGGGTGTGTCGACATCGTAGGCAAGAATTCCATCACACTGCTTTTCTAGCAGCTTCAGCTCTTCCTGGTTGCCTACTCTGTAAAACCGCAGTTGCCAGGAGCTTTGGCCGATGACTTTCTGGACTCCTCGTACAGCCCTGCCGAAAAACCAATCAAAGCTGGAAAAGCTGCCCCAATAGTACGGTCTGCCCGTTTTATTGAATTCAACAAAGGCAAGGGTGCCGGTCCCTTTTCGTCGAAGGCTTGCTGCCAGCGGGTTGGGTGCATACCCAAGGATTCTCGCAGCTTCAAAAACTCGTTGCCGCAAATCCTCTGAGACGGCGTCGGGATTGTTGTAGACACGGGAAACCGTTGCACTGCTTACCTTGGCTAGAGCCGCTACACTATCGCGGGTACTTCGCATCCGCACCTCCATTTTTCATTGACAAAGCGCTGGCACAGGTGTAGTGTACACGTGTACATTACAGAAAGCAAGAGGGATTCAAAACCACATGGACATTCAATTTGATACGCACAACCGCTATAATCCGTTACTCGGCGAGTGGGTGAAAGTCTCACCACACCGAACCAAGCGACCATGGAACGGGCAGGTCGAAAAACCAAATTTGGAAGAACTGAGCCGCTATGACAGCACCTGCTACCTCTGCCCGGGAAACAAGCGTTCAAGCGGTGAACGCAATCCTGAGTACAAGGATGTCTATGTGTTTGACAATGATTTCGCATCGTTGTTGCCGACCACCCCCAATGACCGCATGCAAACGGGGCCGAACGGGCTCCTCAAAGCCTACGGCGAACGCGGACGATGCAGGGTGGTCTGTTTTTCACCCCGTCACGACCTCACTCTCTCACGCATGTCCACCGCCGATATTGAGAAGGTTCTGAATGTTTGGACCGAAGAGTACGAGAAGCTTGGAGAGAGCGAGATGATCAACTACGTCCAAATCTTCGAGAACCGCGGGGCTATCATGGGTTGTTCAAATCCACATCCCCACGCACAGATTTGGAGCGAAGAGATCATTCCCGACATACCGGCCAAAGAGCTTGCCAATGAAGAGAAGTACTTCCAAACCCACAAGAGCCATATGCTGCTCGATTATGCCCAGTATGAAATGGAGACAGGAGAGCGGGTTGTTATCAAGGGCAGGCACTTCATCGCAGTCGTTCCCTTTTGGGCGGTGTGGCCGTATGAGACAATGATTCTAGGGTACAAGCGCAATCTTCAAAGTTTCAGCGATCTGGCAAGCGAAGAAAGAGCCGATTTGGCATGGACGATGCAGCAGCTGGGCATTCGCTACGACAATCTCTTCCAAACCAGCTTTCCCTACTCCATGGGTGTGCATCAGAAGCCTACCGATGGCCAGGCCTATCCCGCCCATACCATGCACCTGCACTATTTCCCACCCCTGCTTCGCAGTGCCACCGTCAAGAAATTCATGGTAGGATATGAGATGATGGCAATGCCCCAACGTGATATCACGGCCGAGCAAGCTGCTCAAAAACTCAGCTCTCAAAGCGACGTGCACTATCGCAACACACTACACTAGGAGATATCCATGGCTACAAGACACGCTGTTGAACAAGGCCTTTTGCATCAGCACTACCCCTCTCTGTATGGTCAAACCTATGACGAATCGGAAATGGATCGACGATTTGGGCACCTCATCGAGACCCATCAAAACCTGTTCGGCCAGGTGAGCCCGTCAGTGTTCTCCACTGCTGGAAGGACCGAACTCGGGGGCAACCATACCGACCACAACCTTGGCCGCGTCCTCGCTGCAACCATCAATCTCGATACCATCGCAGCGGTGACAAAGCGTACTGACAACAAGGTGGTCCTCATCAGTGAAGGATATCCGGCTGTCGAGGTTGACTTGCATGTTCTAAAAGTGGTTGAAAGTGAAAAGAACACCACCGAAGCATTGGTCCGTGGCATTGCCTGCGCCTTTTCCAAGCGTGGTCTGAACATTGGAGGATGGCAGGCCAACACCACCAGCCGGGTGCTGAAAGGCTCGGGGCTCTCTTCTTCAGCTGCCGTTGAGGTGTTGTGCGGAACAATTTTCAATCACTTGTACAATACCGATGTCCTCTCCCCTGTCGAGCTGGCCATCATCGGCAAGTTCAGTGAGAACGTATATTTCGGCAAGCCTTCAGGCTTGATGGACCAGATGGCCTGCGCCTACGGGGGGATCATCGGCATCGACTTTGCCGATGAACAAAAGCCGGTCATCGAGCCGATCCAATACTCCTTCTCTGAGCATGGCTATCACCTGTGCATCGTCGATACCGGCGGAAACCATGCAGACCTTACTCCTGCGTATGCCGCAGTCCCTGCCGAAATGCGCAAGGTAGCAGCATATTTTGGTACCAATCACCTGAGGGAAGTTGATCAGGACACATTCATGCAAGCCCTGCCTGAATTGAGAAAAACGTTGAACAACGATCGATGCATCCTACGTGCAATGCACTTCTTCCAGGAGAATACGAGAGTGGAGAGCATGCTGAAAGCACTCGCTGCCGATGACATCAATGCCTACCTGTCCCTGGTCAGGCAGAGCGGTGAAAGCTCCTTCTGCTTTTTGCAGAATCTCTATCCCTCGTTCTTTCCCGAAGAACAGGGATTGAGCCTTGCTATTGCAATGACGAAATCGATGTTGGGCCCTGATGCAACGGTGCGAGTCCATGGAGGGGGTTTTGCAGGTACGATCCAAGCCTATGTGCAGGAAAACGAGTTGGAAGACTACATCCAAGGTATGGAGGCAGTCTTCGGCAAGGGCAGCGTCACCCCCATTGCCGTCAGGAGCAAACCCTCCAGCTGCATTGCTGAGTAACAGAGAAAGCGACAACCAGTTCCTGGTCAAGATATCGTTCTTCGGCCCTGCCCTGATTTGAGTACGTATGTCGGATGTCTGGACACGGTTCATGGGGTCTTCCCGATTCTGGATTACTTCCTTCCTTCAAACGGATTGGTTTCCGGTATTGTTGACAAGGACATCTGGGGTATCAGCTACGGTGTTGACGTTAAAGTACCGAACCTTGGGTTTCCCTGGGGTTCGACCATGCATGGAGTACGGAATCCAATGCACTCACCTCCTTCGGATATGATGCCAAGTTCGGTATTAAAGAGACGTTCTTCGATACAATAAGCTTTACTGCTTCGTTCGACCAAGCGTTCAGGTCTTCACTTGTGGCATATAAGGTCACGGGTTTGTTTGCCCTTGAGAAGCGACTGGGCCTCATTACGGCATCCGCAAACCTCGATGTCGGTTTCTATGATTCGCTTGTCGACAACGCAGATGATGCACTTGCCACCACCCTGACGGTCAAGGGGGTGTTCAGCAAGTAGGTTGGAGTACTGTTCTTTGCAAACAGGGCAGCGTTCGCTGCCCTGTCTTTATCAATTGAATAAATCCTTGTAATCAGTCCCTATAGCCTTGAAGCTTGATGGCTTATCGAGCAACGTTGCAAGGTTTTGGGGAACTTCCACCGCCGTGCCTATCAAGGGTTCGACCACCTGTTCAAACTTGGCGGGGTGGGCTGTCGATACCACGATCGTCGGCTGGCCAGCAAAGTGGTCGCGTCTGACTCGCTCTGCGGTGGCAGTATGGGGGCAGAGAATGTAGCCAAGTTCCCCATATACTTCCTTGATGGTTGCCTGTATGGTCCGATCATCCACAGAGTAAGCGGTGAGCATGCTTTTCAGGGTATCCACATCGGGATAGAGGTTGAAGAGCCGTTCCATGTTGCTGGGTGCTCCCACGTCCATTGCGTTCGCAAGAGTTTGCACCGAAGGACGGGTTTGGTAGATTCCACTTGTGAGGAATTCAGGAATTGTCTTGTTCTCATTCACCGAAAGTACTATCCGCTCGATGGGAGAGCCCATCGTAAGCGCCCAGAAGGCGGCGCAGCTGTTGCCGACATTCCCGCTGGGAATAATGAAGATCGGCCGCTTGCCGAAGGCTTGGGTGTAGAGATGGGAGGCAAAGACGTAGTACACGCTTTGGGGCAGCAGCCGTCCCAGGTTGATGGAGTTTGCACTGGACAGTCCCCATTGCCGGGAAACGGTCTGGTCCATGAAAGCATCCTTGACCATTTTCTGGCAATCATCAAAAGATCCATCAACTTCATAGGCTTGGATGTTGGCCCCCCAGCAGGTGAGCTGCTGCTGTTGACGGCCGCTCACTCTCCCCTTGGGGTACAATACTTTTACTTCGATGCCTTTGCGGTTGGCGAATGCTGCGGCCACAGCACCTCCGGTATCACCGCTGGTTGCAACCAAAATGGTCAGTTTGCGCTGCTCTTTGGCCAGCATGCGTTCCATGCATGCTGCAAGAAATCTTGCACCGAAGTCCTTGAACGCAGCAGTAGGTCCGTGAAAAAGCTCAAGTACTGCATCCTGGTCCTTGAGGGTGACCAAGGGGACTGGAAAGTTGAAAGCATCCATACAGATTTCTGCAAGGTCTTCCTTCAGGAGATCATCCTCGAAAAAGGGTGCGAGAACCTCGAAGGCAAGTTCGGGGTAGCTGGAGATCTCATGTATTGCGAGGTTTCCCAAGGAAGGAAACGACTCGGGAACATAGAGTCCCCCATCGGGAGCCAGCCCCTGCATAATCGCCTGGCTGGCACTGACTGCCGGCGCTTTGCCGCGAGTTGATACAAATTTCATGTTCCTACCTCCTAAATCCTTGCTCCGAGATACGCTGCAAGACGAAGCATATCTGAAAATACACCGCCGGCAGTCACTTCCCTGCCGGCTCCCGGTCCCTTGATCACCAAAGGCTGGTTCAAATACCGGTCTGTCGTGAAGCAGATTACATTATCGGTTCCCCTGGCCTGGGCGAAGGGATGATCCGATCCGAAGCTGGCCAGTGATGCACTGCAGGCTCCCTTCTCATCGACGATTCCTACGTAGCGCAACTTCTCACCTTTTCGCTCTGCGTCGCGGTAAGCCTGTTCGATATGGGGATCCAGCACTTCCAGGTTCTGCATGAAAGCCTCGATGGAGAGTGAATCCATACCGGCGGGAACCAGGCTTTGGATCGGGATGTCCTGAACCTCAACCTCGTAGCCCATCTCACGGGCAAGAATGACCGTCTTCCGCCCGACATCCATGCCCGAGAGGTCGTCACGGGGATCGGGTTCGGTGTACCCCATCTCCTTGGCTTTCCGGACCAGCGTACTGAAGGGGACCGTTCCGTCATAGGTTGAGAACAACCAAGCCAGGGTTCCGCTGACGATTCCTTCGATGCGGTGAATCCTGTCTCCTGTCTGGACAAGGTCCTTGAGGGTGCAGATTACCGGAAGCCCTGCACCGACGGTGGTTTCGTACAAGAAACGACGTCCTGTCCTGAGGCAGGTGTCGAAGAGCTTGTTGTAATATGCCATGGGGGCTGTGCCGGCTTTCTTGTTGGGTGTGATGACATGAATCCCCATCTCAAGCCAATTGTCGTACTGCTGGGCGAGCTGGCTGCTGGTTGTGCAGTCGATGATCAAGGAGTGCGGGAAATACGTTGCCCCGATGTGGCGGACGAAGAGATCCAGATCCAAGGGCACGGCTTCCTGCTCAAATCGTGTTTTCCACTCACCGGGATCGATTCCATCCTGATCGAGCACCATTTTCTTGGAGTTGGCAATCCCGCGGATATGGATGTCGACTCCGAATTGCTCTTTCAACCGCTGGCTTTCAGATTCAATCTGCTCCAGCAGGGTGCTGCCGATGTTGCCGGGACCGATCAAGCCGACAGAGAGAGCCTGCTTGGAGAGGAAGAAACGTGCATGCAAGGCCCTCAGGGCTTTCTTGGAGTCACTTCCCTTGATTACTGCACTGATATTGGTTTCGCTCGATCCTTGGGCGATTGCTATCACATTGACGGATGCCCTTCCCAAAGAAGAGAAAAACTTGCCGGCGATTCCTGCCTGGCCGGTCATCTGCTTGCCGACGGCGGCAAGGATGGCCAAGCCCGACTCGCCTTCAATGCTTTGGATCAGATGTTCGTCCAGCTCGTGGGAGAAGGCTTCTCTTGCAACTGTACAGGCTCTTTCCATCTGGCTTGCAGGTACTGCAAAACAGATGGAGTACTCACTGCTTGCCTGGCTGATGAGGATAACGGAGATGGAGGCTTCACGCATGGCGGTGAACAACCGGCTTGCGATGCCGATGACTCCGCTCATGCCCGCTCCCTCCACGTTTATCAGGGCGATGTCGTGAATGATGGAAAACCCTTTCACCTTATTGAGTTGTTCACCATTCCCATCCTTGCTGATGATGGTTCCCTCATCGTTTTCATCACCCCACCAACGCAGCTGTACATTGATGGATTCATTGATGGCAGGCAGAAGTGCCTGCGGATGAATGACCGGGGCACCGAAGAAGGAGAGCTCGGTCGCTTCGGAATAGGACAGTGAACGAATCACCAATGCCGAAGGAACTTCGTTGCTGTCTGCATTTTTCAACAGGGATGTGTTGTTCCAGAACGTCACCCCTTCTGCTTTGAGAATGCCGGCAAGTTGCGATGCTGCATATTCGCTTCTGCCGTCCCGTTGCATGCTGCCTTCAGGCTGGGGGAGCTGGCCGTATACAACAAGCAACCGCTTCGATGGTGCGGATCCGACAACAAGCGCCGAATATTCCACCAAGTCGGCAGCAATGCCTTGTGTGGTTGCATAATGACAGAGAAGGTCAGCTATCCAGCTGTCGCAGAGTTTCTCAAGGTAGCGTTGCACACCCGAGGATACCTCCTCCACCAACCATACGGAGCGCAGGATATCCTCAATATCGGCAAAGCCATGCTTGATGCGTTCCAGCACGTTTCTTCCAGCGGGGACCGTCAGGATGGTTTCCACCAGCTCCGTCCAACTGGAGAAGCGTTGCTCCTGCATCGACCACAGTCGTTCATCATGTTCCTTTGCACAGGCCAGGAGGCTTGCAAGTTCGAACTCTGTATCGCGAAGGGGCGCCAACACAAAAACCTGATGCGTTTCCTTGGCATGGCGGAAAATCCGAACAAGCTTCTCACAACCCTCTTTCGATACCAGGTTGGAACTCTCTACCGCATGTACTCGAATACTGCCCATTGCAACGACCCCCATTTCAAGATAATGAACAACTCACTGAACAAATGTGTTGTCTGAATATATAAAAAGAGCCCAAAAGTGGGCTCTCTGTCGATCGAGATGGTGTAACAAGTGCTGTTATACGAGCTTCTCGACCTTTCCGCTCCTCAAGCAACGAGTGCAAATCTTAATGGTGCGCGGAGCTCCGTTGACCAAAGTCTTGATCGTTACGAGATTGGGGCGGAATACGCGCTTCGTGGTTACGCCGATGTGTTGACCGACACCACCATGCTTCTTGGCCTGACCTTTTCTCGGAACACTGTTCCCGGCTACCGTTCCTTTTCCGCAAATCTCACATCTACGAGCCATAGCTATATCCACCTTGTCAAATAATTCATTAGTTGGCCGAACCGAGGCCTGTTAAAGTCACGGCTATCCTTGTACGGACAACGTCTTGTCCGTGAGCAGTTCCACAAGGTTATCGCATTGGAGACTTCAACCTTAGCCAAATTACCAGATAACGGCTTTTGTGTAAAGAGAAAGGGTTCATCTTTTATACTTTTTCCCTTGTCGAGCTTTGCTTGCTTGACTATCCTTATGGTATGGATAGCTATTACATCCTTCGATTGGGCAAGGATCTAAGAACCAAGGTAATGAAAATGAGGACGCAGTTGTTCGAGAAAAGCGGCCAAAGCAGTTTTTGCTGTCTCGAGCCATGCATCATCCTCGGTCCTTGCGACCCGACATCCGAAATCCCCTACGTGCCCTGCCCTAGGCTTCCGATTTCAGTCGATGGGAGGCTCAAGTACGAACACGGCCAGCTTTTCCTCCCGATCGAGGCTGAGATCCTCAAACCCCTAAGGCTCGCTCTAGCCACCGACTACCCGATTTCAGGCATCTACCTCGGGACGCAGCAGGTTTCGGTGCCTGAAGAAAGCTTTGTGATCAAGAGCGTGAGCCTGGCAATCCTCTCAGTCGAACGAAAGCAGGACCTCACCCTTTGGAACGTGTTTTCAGAAAGGCATCTCGACTCGGACAGAGAGAGCTGAGCGGGCAGTCCTCACACTCAGGCTTCCTGGCGTGGCAGACGGTTCTTCCAAACAGGTTTGCCGTCATGGAGAAGCGGTAGTGCTTGCTCTCTTCCAAGAGCGATGCAACTTCCCGCTCTACTTTCTCAGGATCCTTGGTGTCAACCAAATTCAATCGGTTGACAACCCGTGAGAAGTGGGTATCGACGATGATGGCACTCTTTTTATAGATATCCCCCAATACGCAACTGGCTGTTTTGCGCCCCACCCCGGGCAGCTTGATCAGCTCTTCCATGGTGTCGGGAAGCTCGCGATCACGCAATGCCTTTGCACAAGCAACGATGTTCTTGGCTTTATTGCGGTAATAACCGGTTGGGTGGATGATGGCTTCAACATCCTCCAAGGCGGCATCGGAGAGGGCCTGCTTGTCCGGGTACTTGGCAAACAGGTCCTTCACCACCACATTCACAATCCTGTCGGTCGTCTGGGCCGAGAGGATGACGCTGATCAAAAAGCGGAAGGGATCACGTTGGTCCAAGAACTGGATGTCTTTGGGAAGCAGGGTGTCCAGGATGGTATATATCTCTTGCATGCGTTGTTTCTTGTCCATAGGCCTTCCATGGTACCCCTTGACGCTTTGCTTCTCAAGTGCGTATACTCCAGAAAGTTTCGGGGCGTAGCCCAGTGGCTAGGGCACCTGCTTTGGGAGCAGGATATCGAAGGTTCGAGTCCTTTCGCCCCGATGTATTTTTTTCTTGACAACTTTTTTTGAATACTTGGCAATTTGTTTGTAGGATAATAATTACAAACAGGTTGCCGAATTTTATTTGCACCTGTTTTCACCTCAAATTGGTTACAAATCGACAAATGCAACCATTATGATTAGGCGTATGTAAGGAGGCAATTTCAAAATGGTCTCTGAAGAGATGATACTTGCATAAATATACAGATT
>JABNAD010001098.1_pt1 | contig 11248 bp, 10 predicted proteins | sample 7240381 | NCBI WGS metagenome assembly JABNAD01 (sample SAMN11332834, study PRJNA596920) | anaerobic digester metagenome | biome: digested sludge; isolation source: digested sewage sludge-derived enrichment culture grown on H2/CO2 | place: Germany: Goettingen | reverse complement strand
GCAGTCCCGGCGAGGATAATGCGGACCTGGGCGAGCTCGATCTCACCGTGCTCGACCGCGAGCGCCGCCACCTGGTTCGCCAGAACATCGGCCGCACCGTATGGGATCCGGACCGGCTCGAGCTCGCTGGCCATCGCGCGCCGCACGATCACCCCGGACTCGAGGAGGTCGTCGAAGCCGGTCGCGAGCACCGTGCCCCGCGAGACGGCGGCCAAGCGGTGACCCGCGCGCCCGACCCGCTGGACCAGCCGGGCGACCTCGCGCGGCGATCCAAACTGGACGACGTGCTCGACGTGCCCGATATCGATCCCCAGTTCCATCGAGGAGGTGCAGATCAGGGTGCCGAGTTCGCCTTTCTTGAACCGCTCCTCGGCGTCGATCCGGACCTCGCGCGAGAGCGACCCGTGGTGGACCTCGACGTCGCCCCGCCGGAAGAGGGCGTGCCCGAGAGCTTCGGCCGTCACCCGGGTGTTGGTGAAGACCAGGTTCGAACCGGAGGGGTCAAGGGCCCGCTCGACGCACGTCGCCTGGGTTTCAAACCGGTCCCCCGCATAGACGACTCCGAGGTCCAGGGACTTGGCGACAGGCACGGCGACCACCCGGCAGGGACGGTTCGGGCCGCAGAGGAACCGCCCGACCTCCTCGGGGTTGCCGACCGTCGCCGAGAGCCCGATCCGCTGGAACTCGCCCGCGTAGGTCCGGACCCGCTCGAGCGCGACCGAGAGCTGGGCCCCGCGCTTGGAACCGGCGAGCTCGTGGATCTCGTCGACGATCATATACCGGACCCCCGCCAGGTGCTTTCGAAGGGTCTTGCCCATGAAGAGCGCCTGGAGGGACTCGGGGGTCGTGATCAACAGGTCGGGAGGGTGGAGGGCTTGCTTGCGCCGTTCGGCCGCGGGGGTGTCTCCGTGGCGGACGCCCACCCGGAGCCCGAGGGCCGCGCACCACCACTCCATCCGGGCGAGGATGTCCCGGTTGAGGGCCCGGAGCGGGGTGACGTAGATCGCCGAGAAGCCGGTGCCCGTCGAGTGAAGGAGGCCATGAAAGACCGGAAGCATCGCCGACTCGGTCTTGCCGGTCCCCGTTGGCGCGATCAGGAGCAGGTGCCGGCCGGCAATCACCTCAGGGACGGCCAGCTCCTGCGCCTCGGAGAGCCCGGTAAATCCCCGTTCGGCGATTGTCTGGCGTATCCGGGGGTCGAGGTGGTCGAGCGCGGTCATCCCGCTCGTTCCTCCTCTCCATCCTCATCGGGGGGTGCGAGAGCCGCGATCGGCCCAAGGAGGGTGCCATCCGCAAGCAAGATCTCGACGGTCTCTTTCTTCAGGCAGCGCGAGACCGGGCTCGAGGGATCGGCCACGATCCTTCGCACGTCGTATCCGGCGAGCTCGTTGAACGCGGGGACAAAGAGCGCCCGGGTCGGCCGCTCGGTCGCGGGTAAACCGAGGCAGGGGCCGTCGAGTTTCCCCACCAGGTACGCCGGTGCCCGCAGGGCGCACCCGACCTCGTCCTGGATTGCCGCGAGCGGATGGTGGTGGCCGACGAGCACCAGGTGACCCGCGAGGCAGGGAGCCGGCAGGGTATGACCATGAAGGTAGCCGACACCGTCGACCACGACCCCGGTCCGCTCCGCCAGTTCGTCCGGCTGGAGGAGCCGCTCGATCCCGGGGTCGTGGTTGCCGGGCACGACCAGGAGGGGGGCGCGAGCACGGAACGCGGCGAGCACTTCGGGGAGCTCGCGCCACTCCTGCCGCGTGGTGAATGGGACCGACTGCTTGACATCGCCGAGCAGGAGGAGGCGATCCGGCCGCACCCGGTCGACCAGATCGGTCACCCGCTGCATCCTCTCAAAGGACCGGCTCGAGAAGTGCCACCCGTGCCGCTCGAGGTCCGACTCGATCCCGAAGTGGAGGTCGGCGACGACCAGGGTCCGCTCCGTGTTCACGACCAAGGCCGCCGGCCCCTCGGCGAGAAATTCGACCCTCATGCGATCCGGATCAGCCCCCGGCGGGGCATGTAGCAGTCACCCTCCTCGAGGAGTCCGGAGAGCACCTCCTCGACCTCCGCTTTCGAGCGCCCTTTCTTCGTTCCAAGGGCGAGGAGATCCTCCACGGTGACCCCATCGCGTCCGCCGGCCTCGATCTGCTCGAGGAGGAGGTCGGCAAGATCATGATCGGCGGCCCCAACCGGAACCGAGCCCGGGGGCGGCAGGACGTCCAGAGCCCGAAGGACCATCGCACGGAGCTCCGTGACCGTCGCAGGGGTCACGCCGTAGGCCGCGATCGCCGCGTCGGCAAGGGGGTCCTCACCGTCCCCCCGGAGACGGGCGAGCACCGACTCGAGCCGCGCGGCAGAGAGGTCCGCGGTCCGGACCACCCACCGGTCCCGAGTTGCACGGTCGACCGGCACCACCGAGAGCGGTCGGACCGTCGAACCGTTTCGCCCCCACTCGGTGTACCCGAGCACGGCGAGGAATGCCGGCGGGGTGACCGCGGCAAGGACAGCGAGCATCTCGGGCTCGCGGCCGGTCGCACGGACGAGGAAGACACCGGTCGGGTCGGCGACCCGTGCCGTCACGGCGGTGCGGGCGTCGCCGGAGAGCGCCGTGAACGCCCCGACCAGGTAGACGAGGTGGACGCAGGCGCCAGACGGGGTCAGCAGGCAGTCCTGACCCCCGTGCTGGATCCCCGTCGTCGCCCGCTCGAGTTCCCCTGCAAAGACCCGCGCCGCCGCCTCCACCGCTCTCTCTTCCCTCCGCCTATCGCTGTAGTGATCTTACCCCGGAAGGGTTTCAATTCGTCGATGTCGGCACCGGGCACCCCTCCCCCACCCCGATCGGAGAACCGAAATGGGTTTGAATGGTCCATCCCGCCTTTGCTGTCCAATGGCGGAGGGGGGGGGGACACCCTGCGTCTCCGCATGGTACCGGCCCTCGTTGGAGGGAGACCGGGGTGCCCTCTCGGCCCCTGGCTCAGGGTCCAGGCAGTGCCGGCCAGATCCAACCATGGCGCCCTCCCGATCTCCAGACCTGCACTCGTGAAGAGATCAAACCTTTGATGGACACGGAGGGCGAAGAAGTACCCACGCATGGAGACCGACCACACCATCTGGATCGAGCGGTACCGGCCGGCCATCCTCGCCGATATCGTCGGCCAGGACGAGATCGTCGAGCGGCTCCAGAGTTACGTCCGGAGCGGGAGCCTGCCGCACCTCCTCTTCACGGGCACGGCCGGCGTGGGCAAGACGACAGCGGCTGTCGCCCTCGCAAAGGAGTTCTTCGGCGACACGTGGCAGATGAACTTCCGCGAGCTGAACGCCTCGGACGAACGCGGGATCGACGTCGTTCGAAACCAGATCAAGGAGTTCGCAAGGACGAGCCCGCTCGGGGGGGCCGACTTCAAGATCCTCTTCCTGGACGAAGCGGACGCGCTCACCCCTGATGCACAGGCCGCACTCCGGCGGACGATGGAGACCTACGCGCGCTCCTGCCGGTTCATCCTCTCGTGCAACTACTCCTCGAAGATCATCGACCCGATCCAGAGCCGGTGTGCGATCTACCGGTTCCGGCCACTCGGTGCCGAGGCGATCGCGACCGAAGTGCGACGGATCGCCGCCAGCGAGGGGCTCACCCTGGACGACGAAGCGATCCAGGCGATCGCCTACGTGGCGCAGGGCGACATGCGGCGCGCGATCAACGCGCTCCAGGGTGCCGCGATCACCTCGCCGGAGATCGACGCACCGATGGTCTACGCGACGACGGCCACCGCCCGGCCGGAAGAGATCACCGAGCTGCTCCGACTCCTGGTCAGCCAGGACTTCGAGGCGGCCGAAGGGCTGCTCACCCAGCTGATGCACGACCGGGGGATCGCTCCGAGCGAACTGCTCGGTCAGTGCTACCGAGCCCTGGTCCGCCTGCCCATGCACCGGGCACTCAAGGTCGAGATGATCGACCACCTCGGCGAGGCCGACTTCCGGCTTTCCGAGGGAGGGAATCCCGAACTCCAGATGGAGGCCCTCCTCGCACGGTGCGTCCTCTCCGCCGGGCGGTACAGCTAGCGGGGGCATGATGGCGACCGAGGAGCACGAGACGACAAACAGGGTCGGGGACTGGTCCCGCTTTCTGAAGAACAAGTACAAGAACCAGCTCGGGGATCTTCTCAGGCAGTACCCAAAGAAGCGTTCCCTGTACATCGATTTCCGCGACGTCTACGCCTTCGGCAAGGTCGGCGTCCGGATGGCGGAGGAGCTCCTGGAGAACCCGGGCAAGGTGATCGCCGATGTCCGGGATGCGGTCAAGGCCCAGCAACTGGCACGGGGAAAGGGCGCACGCGAGCCCGAGGTGAATATCCGTTTCACGAACCTGCCCCAGCGGATCCAGGCCCGCGACATCCGTTCAGAGCACATCAACCGGTTTGTTTCGGTGGAAGGCATCCTCCGGAAGGCGACCGAGGTCCGGCCCCGGATCGTGGAGGCGGTCTTCCGCTGCCCCGGCGGCCACCTGACACGAAAAGCCCAGGAATACGGCCAGTTCGTCGAACCGGATGGGTGCGCGACCGAGGGGTGCACCTACCGGAAACTGGTCCTCGTCCCGAAGCGGTCATCCTTCGTCGACGCCCAGAAGCTCCGTATCCAGGAGTCGCCCGAGGGGCTCAGGGGGGGCGAGCAGCCCCAAACACTCGACGTGGACGTCACTGACGATATCGCCGGTACGGTGGCGCCTGGCGATCGTGTCGTGATCAACGGGATCCTGCGCTCGCAGCAGCGAGTGACGCACGGAAACAAGTCGACCGTCTTCGATATCCACCTCCAGGCAAACTCAATCGAGATCGCCGAGAAGGAGTTCGAGGAGGTCTCGATCAGCGAGGAGGACGAGGCGGAGATCAACCGGCTCTCGTCGGACCCCGAGATCTATAACAAGATCACGCACTCAATCGCCCCGACGATCTATGGAAATGCGGACGTGAAGGAGGCGATCGCGCTCCAGCTCTTCGGGGGGATCACCAAGACGATGCCGGATGGTTCTCACCTGCGCGGTGACATCCACTGCCTCCTGATCGGTGACCCCGGTATCGCCAAGTCGCAGCTCCTCCGATACATCGTGAAGCTCTCACCTCGGGCGATCTACACCTCGGGGCAGTCCTCGACCCAGGCAGGTTTGACGGCAACTGCCGTGAAGGACGAGTTCGGGGACGGGCGCTGGACCCTCGAAGCGGGCGCGCTCGTCCTGGCGGACATGGGGATCGCCGCGGTGGACGAGATGGACAAGATGCAAAAAGAGGACCGGTCGGCACTCCACGAGGCGATGGAGCAGCAGTCGATCTCGGTGGCGAAGGCCGGCATCACGGCGACCCTCAAGTCGCGCTGCGCCCTGCTCGGGGCCGCGAACCCGAAGCTCGGCCGTTTCGACGAGTACGCAGATATCGGCGAGCAGATCAACATGCCCCCCTCGCTCCTCTCGCGGTTCGACCTGATCTTCATCCTCACCGATAAGCCGGACCATAAGCGGGACGAGGCGATCGCCGAGCACATCCTGAAGTCCCACGGGGTCGGGGAGCTGATCGCCCAGCATGCCCGCGAACCGATCGAGGGGGTTGACGACGAATACATCAAGCGGGAGCTCGCACCGGTCACACCCGAGATCGAGCCGGCCACGCTCCGGAAGTACGTGGCCTTCGCGAAGCGGACCTGCTTCCCAATCATGTCCCCCGAGGCGAAGGATGTGCTCGTCAACTATTACATGCGCCTGCGCGACCTGGCGGACTCGAACAAGCCCGTCCCGGTCACCGCCCGGCAGCTGGAGGCTCTCGTCCGGCTGGCGGAGGCGTCGGCCCGCATCCGGCTGGCACGCCGGATCGAGGGGTCCGACGCGGACCGCGTCGTGCGGATCGTCGACACCTGCCTCCGGCAGGTTGCCTACGACCCGAAGACGGGGACGTTCGACATCGACAAGGTGGCCACCGGGATCTCAAAGGGGAAGCGGGACCTGATCCGTGCGATCAAGGAGGCGATCCGCGAGAACGCCGACATCTCGGGCCGGGCCCAGATCGGACAGGTGATCGAGCTCCTCACCCAGCAGGGCTTCGGGCGCGAGGAGATCAAGAAGCAGATCGAGAACTTCCTCCGCTCGGGGGAGGCGATGGAGCCGAAGAACGGCGTGATCAAGCTGATCTAGACCGTCGGAACCCCCCTCCCCTCCCCTCTTCTCAACCCGGCAAGGCGCACGTCGTTCCCGCAGACCGGGGCACTTCCACATAGAACACAGGATGGCAGCTCCGGCCCAGGCCACCGAACGGTGCGGGGCCGCAGGTGACGGAATTCCTCACCAGGTGGAAGCGGTCGCCGACAATGCGGGAAGAAGAGGCGGTCGATAAAGGCCCGGCAGCAGGACTGGGCGGGCTGAAAAAAGAAGTGAACTGTCTTTAAACCCTCAGGGTTTGAAGACCAGCCGGTTGTTCGGGTTCTCCATCGTGAGGATCAGCCGGCCGCTCGAGTCGGTCTGGAACGCTTTCACGCGGGAGAGCCCGTCGAGGAGGTCACGGTCTGCCGAGCGGTCGCCGCAGTAGGCCGTGGTGAGGGAGGGCTTCGAGATCTTCAGAACGGTCTTCTCGAGGGTGAAGTTGCCTGTGCCGGTATTGCAGTCGGCCTTCACGGCGTAGGTTCCGTTCTCGGCGAAGACAATGGTGTACTGGTTGGGGTTCGAGATCGCCACCTCCTTCGAGGGCATGGTCTGGGTCATCCCGGTCCAGTGCCAGGTCTTGTTGACGAAGGACGCGTTGATGACGGGGGCCTCTTCGACCGTGGCGTTCGCCCTGAAGACCATCTGCTGGCCGGACTCGCCAAGGGCGAGCGAGAGCCTGCCGGTATCGGCAAGCGTGAAGGCGGTGACGTTCAGGAGCGATGCCAGGTAGAGCTGGTCATGCGACTCGTCCCCACAATAGACGAGCGTCGTGATCGGGGCCGTCAGATTGAGCGAGCTGCCGACGAGGGTGTAGTTGCCGCCGCCGACATTACAGTCGTTCTTGATGCCGTACGACCCATCCGGGTTGAAGACGAGCGTGTGCAGGTTCGAGTCGGTAACGACGGTCTGATTCATGCCGTCCATCGTCTCGATCGCAGTCCACTCCCAGGTGGTGTTCATCAGCCCGGGGGTCTCGGTGGGCTCGACTACGGGGGTCTCGTTCGCGCCGATGGTCGGGGTGGCGTTCGGCTCGCCGGTGATCGTTGGGAGGATGGTCACGGTGCCGGCGGTCGCCGTTGGCGTGCCGGTCACAACCGCCGTCCCGGACGGGGTTGCGTTGCCCGACGGGGTCGTCGTGCAGCCGGCGCAGAGCAGCATCGCGATCGCGATGAACCCTACGAGGGCAACACGGGAGAAAGTACGGTGCATACGTATTTTTCGCTAGTTTCCGTATTAAACCATGCCGAACCGTTCTCTCTCGAGAGGTATGGAGGTCGGCCCAGGAGAGACCCCCGACCCGGGTATTGCGCCCGGAGAAGACCCCGATGGGGCCTGGAACAGAACAGATCAGGAGCGGGGCGCTGTCAGGCCGCACGCCCCTTTCATCCGCTCATGCGACAAGGGTAGCAACGAGCGGGATCGTCAGGATGCAGAACAAGGTCGTGATGAAGACCGACTGCGAAGCGAGCTCGGGGTTGACGCCGTATTCCTCGGCGAAAAGCGCGGCATTGGTCGCACCGGGCATGGCGGCCATGATCACGAGCACACCGAGGATGAGCGGGTCGTCGACGAACGGCCGGAGCACGACGAGGGTCGCAAGCGGAATCACCAGGAGACGGAAACCGGCATAGACGTAGACCCGGAGGTTCCCGAAGATCGCCCGGACATCAAGCCGGGCAAGAAGCGCGCCGATCACCACCATCGAGAGCGGGGTGGTCACGTCGCCGAGCATCGCGATAGGGCCGCCGATCACCTCCGGCAGGTCGATCGAGAGGAGAAAGAGGGCGAGGCCGATCCCGACCGAGACGATACCGGGCGAGAGGAGGACGCGAGGGCTGACCCCCCGCCAGTCGGCACCCGCACCGCTGATGATCAGGATACCGACGGTAAAGAGAAGGAACGAGAAGAGCAGGTTGTAGATCGCGGCGAGGAAGACCGCCTCGTTCCCCCAGATCGCGTTCACCACCGGGTAGCCCATGAACCCGGTGTTCGCGAAGATCACCAGGAACGAGAAGACCGATTGCTCGTCGGGCCGTGCGCGGATCAGCCGGGGGAAGACGAGGGCAACGGCGACCACGGCGATGTAGTAGGCGGCGCCGATCAGGGCGACCGTCATCCCTTCACGTGCGAGCCCGGGGTCGAACGGGAGCTGCATCGAGTCGATCACGAGCGCAGGAAGGGCCACGTTGACCAGGAGGCTCGAGACGCCGGCCGTCACTTCGTCCGTGAAGATCCCGACCCGGCGGACCGTCCAGCCGACCAGGATCAGGATAAAGAGGGTCAGGACCAGGTAAAAGAGCGCCTCGAGTTCCATGCCACCTCACTCATCACTGGCGGCCCCTCCGCCCTCGTGCCATTTTTATACGATCCCGCCCCGTAAGATGGTATGCCACGACAGGTATCGGCGGCGCACATCCTGGTCAAGACAGAGCAGGAGGCAGCAGCCCTCAAGCAGCGGATCGCCGGGGGAGAGGACTTCGGGGAGCTCGCGAAGAAGCACTCGAACTGCCCCTCGGGTAAGAACTGCGGCGACCTGGGCTGGTTCCGGAAGGGCCAGATGGTCCCCGAGTTCGAGAAGGCAGCATTCGAGGGGAAGAAGGGCGACGTGGTCGGGCCTGTCAAGACCCAGTTCGGCTACCATCTGATCCGCATCAACGACCAGAAGGACTGAAGGTCGCCAGGAGCACCCCGTGAACGCGGCAGGCGGACGGTGGTAACGACGGAAGGAGTGGACGTTCGGCTGGTCAGTGAGCACCCGACCGGAGCAATCGTGCGCCTCTACCGGGCTGGAGGCTGGTGGCACAACCACTATGACCCGGCCCATATCCCGCCGATGATCCGGGGTTCCTTCGCCTTCGTGGTCGCGATCGATGAGGAGAGCGGTGCGACCGTCGGGATGGGGCGCTGCCTCTCGGACGGCGCCTCGGACGCCTACATCCAGGACGTGATCGTGGACCCCGCCTTTCGAGGCAGGGGGGTCGGTCGGCGGATCGTCGATTCCCTCCTTGAGGCGTGCCGCGCAGCCGGGATCCTCTGGATCGGTGTCATCGCGGAGCCAGAGGCGATTACCTTCTACGAACGGGCCGGTTTCCTGCCGCTCCCGGGCCACGTGGCCCTGCAGCACAGGGGGGAAGACTGACCGGTGCTCACGATCGACGACTTCGAGCCAGTAACGCTCGATGACCGAAGCTGCTTTCTCGAGCAATACCGCCGGTTCCCGCCGGTCCACTCGGACAACACCTTCACCAACATCGTCTGCTGGAACCACTACGCCCACTACCGCTGTGCACGCGTGCACGACAGCCTCGTGATCTGCTCGACGATCGACGGCCAGGTCCGCTTCCGGGCGCCAATCGGGCCCGATGACCCGGCGTTGCTCGAGGACCTCTTCTCTCTCGTAAAGACCGAGTCGCCCGGGGGGATGTTCTTCATCCTGGACCCCATCTCCCGCGAGCGGATCAGCGCCCGGTACCCGGCGCTCACCCTTCACCCTGTCCGGGACCTCTTCGAGTACGTCTACCGATCCGCCGACCTCGCTGACCTCCCGGGAAAGGGGTACCTGACCATACGACGGCAGATCAGCCGGTTCAACCGTAACTGCTCCAGCGAGGTCGAGGTGATCACCCCCGAGAACCTGGAGGAGGTCCGGGTCTTCGTGAACCGGTGGTGCAACTGGAAGGACTGCGAAAACGACCCGCTCCTCACAGGCGAACGAGAGGCGGTCCTCTTTGCCCTCTCCCACTTCCGCGAGCTCGGGCTCGAGGGGCTGGCGATCCGGGTGGAGGGGGAGGTCGCCGCGATGACGGTCTTCGAGATGATGAATCCCGACACCGCGCTTGTTCACTTCGAGAAGGGGCTCCCGGACTGTGAGGGGATCTACAAGGCGATCAACCGGGAAGCCGCCCGGCGGCTCCGCGACACCTGCACCTTCATCAACCGGGAGAGCGACATGGGCGTGGCCGGCCTCCGCGAGGCGAAGACCCGGTACCACCCGGATCACATGGTCGAGGTCTGTGCCATCGCGGTCGAGGACCTCTGAACCAAGCCGCACGTTTATATTCCGGGGGTCCAAACCGGATAGGCATACTGGTCACCCCCCGGTGTCCGAGGTTCACTATGAGTTCGATGTCCCCCAAGGTCCAGAACCAGATCGCCCAGCTGCAACAGGTCCAGCAGCAGCTTCAGACGATCCTCTCGCAAAAAGCACAGTACGAGATCGAGATCCGCGAGACCCGGCGGGCCAACGAGGAGCTCGCCGACCTGCCGGAGGACGCCCCCGTCTTCATGTCTGTCGGCACGGTGATGATGCAGAAGCCGAAGGAGACCGTCAGCGGCAAGCTGAACGAGAAGGTCGAGACCCTGGAACTCCGTGTCAAGCAGCTCGAGCGACAGGAGCAGATGCTCCAGGGTCGGTTCGAGACCCTCCAGGGCCAGATAAAGGCGGCGCTCGAGGGCGGAAATGCCCCCTCGGCCGCGTAACTCTTTTTTTAAAATCCATCCGCCCGCGAGAGCAGGTTGATCGCGTTCACCATCGCCTCAGCAGACGCGAGCACGATGTCGTCACCAGCGGAGGAGGCGTCGAAGATCCGGCCCTTCTCGTCCTCGACCGCGATCGTGACGTGCGCGATCGCGTCGGAACCACCGGAGATCGCCTCGATCTCGAACTCCTTCAAGGTGACGGGGAGCGGGACGATCCGTCCGATCGCCCTGAGGGCGGCATCCACCGGGCCGTTGCCGGTGCAGGCAGCGACCCGTTCGGCACCGTCGACGACGGCCCGAACCGAGGCGGTCGGAATGGAGTGGGTGCCGGTCATGATCGCGATGTCCTTCAGATCGATCCGCCGCCCGACCGCCTCGACCCCGAGGACCGCCTCAGCGATCTCGTAGAGGTCGGCGTCGGTGACGCGCTTGCCGCGGTTCGCGACCGCCTTGACCTTCTCGACGATCCGGTCAAGCTCCGCGTCCCCCGGCTCGAGGTGCACGTCGGCCAGCATCTGGCGGACCGCGTGGCGGCCCACGTGCTTGCCGAGAGTGAGCCGGCGCCGGTGCCCGACCATCTCGGGGGTCATGATC
>JABNAD010001097.1_pt1 | contig 11250 bp, 7 predicted proteins | sample 7240381 | NCBI WGS metagenome assembly JABNAD01 (sample SAMN11332834, study PRJNA596920) | anaerobic digester metagenome | biome: digested sludge; isolation source: digested sewage sludge-derived enrichment culture grown on H2/CO2 | place: Germany: Goettingen | reverse complement strand
TGGCGGGAATACGCTTTTTCCAGCTTTCGCCGCAACCGGGACATGTGAACCTGCCCCGTCTGTCCCCCCTCCCACTGGCGGGAGCCCCAGACCGCATGATACAACTCCTCCGGCGTGTAGACCTTGGGCGTGTGTTCCGCCAGCAGCCAGAGAAGGTCGAATTCCGTGGGGGTCAAAATCAGTTCCTCCCCGTCAAGCGTCGCTTTGCGCCGGGAAAGATCCAAGAGCAGGGGCGCAAACGAAAGCTGTGTTCTGCCTGAACGGGCAAGCCGGATGCGGGTTTCCACCTTGGCCCAGAAAAGGTCTGCGGGGCTGTCCTTTGTGATGTAGTCCACGCCGCCGGAGGAAAAGCCCCGGACCTGACTGTCCGCATCGGTGCGGCAGCTCAAAAAAATCACCGGAGCGCCGGTTTGCTCCCGCAGGCGCTGGCACAGGGAAAAGCCGTCCTCACCGGGAAGAGACACGTCCAGCAGCACGCAGTCAAAAAAGCTGGAGGCGGCGCGCTGGAGGGCTTCCGCGCCGGTTTGGGCCGTTTCCACCACGCAGCCCCGCTCCCGCAGATGCTCCGACCAGACGAAAAGATCGCCCGGTTCGTCATCCACCAGCAGAATGTGCCACAGCCCATCCGTTCGGACGGCTTTCGGTGCGGCTTCCGGCGCGGCGGCTGGGGTCGGTGCGGTTGGGCGGGGCTGAAACAGCATTTGCAGATACGCATCCTTCACGGCGGCGTACAGCGTGCGGGCGATGGGCACGGTGTGCCCCGTTTTGGTGACGGCCCCCTTGGCGGTGACAGACTGGAGTTGGCGGAGATTAATGAGATAAGAGCGGTGAACCTTTAAAAACTGAGGATGGGACAGCAGCTCTGCTTCAAAATCGGACAAGGACGCGTTCAGCTCCCGCACGCTGCCGTCGGCCAGATGGAAGGATACCGTCTTGTTCATAACCTCCACATACTCCAGCCGGGAAAAGGGGACGCGGAGAAGGCCTTCCCGGCCCTTGAGCAGCAGGAATTCCTCCTCCTGCACGTTCAGCTCCGCGCGCACCTTGTCCAGCAGCGGAAAAAGTGTTTTGGCTGTGGCGGGTTTTAAAAGGTAGTGATACGCGCCCACCGCGTAGCTCTCCACCGCATATTCCGGCGAGGCGGTGAGAAACAGGATACGCACGGACTTGTCCAGCTCCCGCAGTTCCCGGGCGGCCTGAATACCGCCAAAGCCCGGCATCAGCACGTCCAGCAGGAGCAGATCGTATTCGCCGCCCTTCATGCCGTTCAAAAGATCCACAGCGCTTTGAAAGGAGCAGACGGAGAGCTCTGCACCCCGGCTGATTTCATATTCCTGAAGCAGAGCGCAAAGCCGCTCCAGCTCCCGCGCTTCGTCGTCGCAGATGGCAAGACGCATAGTTCCCCTCCTTTCGCCATAAAAATCCATTTTAGTATAGCATATGCCCGCCAAATTGAAAACCTTACGAAATGACAGTTCAGGCACTTTTAGCTACCGTTCGCGCAAAGGACGATCCAAACGCCCTCTTTTTTGTTATGCTCCTGTCAACGGAAAACCTCCGTGAGAACAATCAAACCCGGACAGAGAACTTGAACAGAGAAAAGGAGAAATTAACATGAAGAAAAGAATGTTTGCCCTTGCACTGGCCGCTATGCTGGCCCTGTCTCTCGCCGCCTGCGGCGGAGACGCCCCCGCCTCGGAGCCTGCCTCCGCCTCCTCCAGTGTGACCGACGGCGGAGAGATCTCCGCCGAACAGACCGCCATGATTGACGATTACAACCTAATGGTAGACGATTACAACGCCGTTCTGGGGCAGCTGGAGCAGTCTGATGATCTCATGGCGATGGAAGAGGTTACGTCCATGGTGAATCAGGTGACGGATTCGATCAACGGCGTGACCGACATTTTGAATCAGGGCGGGCAGCTCAGCGACGAAAAGCTGGTGCAGCTGCAGCAGGTCATTGATGACAACCGGGAATTTACCGCCAATTTGCAGGCCATGGTTGACAACTATGCCGGTCAGACCGTGGTAAGCATCACCATGCAGCTGGGCAACGACACTGGCGCGGATTTGTACGGCGTGGCCATGTCCCCTTCCGGCGATGAGTCTTGGGGCGGCAATCTGCTGGTTGAGCCTCTGGCTAACGGCGAAGTTGGTTCTACCACGATGAATATCACCGCCGAAACCCTGACTTGGGACCTGCTGGCTGCGGACGCCGAGGGCAACACCATCGAATTCAGAGGCATTGACTTCACTGATGTCGACGTGAACACCGGAGCCGAGATTCTGCTGACCACCAATGAAAGGAGCGAGTACATCGCAGCCATTGCCTGATCAACCATGGGAAGCCCGTTGATTTTTAATAGGGAGGAAAATCTATGAAAACAATAAAGCGTATTGCATCAATCCTGCTGGCGGTTACTTTGGTGTTCGGGATGCTGACGGTTCCCGCAAGCGCCGCCGGTTCCACTTCGGCCCGGGAGACAAAGGCGCAGGCCCTTTCCGCGCTGGGCCTTTTCAAGGGTTATGACGACACCGGCACCAATTTCGGCCTCAACAACCGCGCCACCCGTGAACACGCCCTGCTTTTCCTGATCCGGATGCTGGGCGAGGAGTCCGCAGCCGCGGCGTGGACCGGTTCCCAGCCCTATACCGACGTGCCCAGCGGCAACTACTACTATTCTTACATCGGCTACGCCAAGGAAAAGGGCTACACCGTGGGCATCGGCAACAACAAGTTCGGCCTTGGCCGCTATGCCAACATGAAGGAAATGACCACCTTTGCCCTGCGTGGCCTTGGATATAGCGACGCCTCCGGCATTAAGGATTTCACCGTGTCCAACAGCCTGACCTTTGCTGTGAGCAAGGGAATTCTGGACTCCGACACGGCTATCTCCCCCTTCACCCGGGGCGAGGCGGTGGACATCATCTTCGGCTCCATCGGGGCAAATATCAAGAATCAGGACTATGACCTTTTGAGCAAGCTGATGAATAAAGGCTCCGTGACCCAGACGCAGTATGACAAGGCTATGGCCATTGTCGGCGGCACGGCCACGACTACTCCCACAACGACCGCCGCCTTGGCCGACGGAACTTACACCATGGGCTGCATGGGCAACGCCATCCGCGTTACCTCCGGCAAGCTGGAACTGCGCAACACCACGCCCAAGCAGGTCTTCACCGTTACCAACAAGACCGGATACGCCTATATTCAGGCGGAGGACGGCAAGTATCTCAGCCTTTCCAGCGTGAAAAACGGCGCACAGCTGGTCACCAGCTCCAGCGCCTATAAATGGGTGCTAGCCAAGCAGAGCGGCGGGGCCTATACCATTCGTCCCTATGCCAACACCAGCTATGTGGTCAACGCCTGCGAGGAAAAGAGCGCCAACGGCACAACAGTTATCATTTGGGCGCATAGCAACGCGCCCAAGAACACGCTGATTACCTTCACCGCCGCCACCGCCGGAAAGAGCGTTACCAGCGTGAAGCGGGACCAGACCACCGCCACGGTTCAGGTGGGCAAGACGCTGCAGCTGACCGGGACCATCACTCCCTCCACCGCCACTAACCAGAGCGTCACCTGGTCTTCCGGCAACAGCGCTGTGGCAACGGTAAACAGCAGCGGCGTGGTCACCGGCGTGAAGGCGGGCACGGCCACCATTACCGTTAAGACTGCGGACGGCGGCAAGACCGCTACCTGCAAGGTCACCGTTACCACCGCCGCCGCCGACCAGTACACCGACAAAAAGGTGAATCTTTATAACAGCACCAAGCAGGACGTGACGGACATCCGCATCTCCTCCACCCAGAACAAGGATTGGGGCAACAACCTGACCTCCGGCACGGTGAAGCCCGACGCCAGTGTTACCATCCTTGTCCCCGTGTCCAGCACGGATTATACCTACGATATCCTCATCACCTACAAGGACGGCAGCAGCGCCACCTTCTCCGGCTACAACTTCAAGAGCTTTACCTCCGGCGGCTCCCTGTACGCCTACATCGACAACGGTACGCCCATCCTCAGCACCACCAAGCCCGGCGCCGCCGCCCCGGACACCTCTGCCGAGAGCAAGACCCTCACCGACCGCTTCAACAAAGCGTTGGACCGTTACAACGCGCTGGTAACTGAGATCAACAAGCTGGACGCGCTGAAAAACAACTCAGACTTTGCAAAATCCATGAATTCCGTTTCCTCCGCGCTGACGGACATGGGTAAGGTCATCGGTCAGGGCACCGGCATCTATACCTCCGAACAGATTGCCCAGTACAACAGCGCATTGGATGCTCTGGATAGCCTGATGAAAGAACTGGATGCACTGGTGGCCCAGGCCAAGGCGGAGGCCAGCAAGCCCGCCTCCAGAACCGTGCAAGTGACCTTTACCAACAGCACCACCGCTGATTTCATCGGCTTCAAGGCCTCGGTGACGGGCGGTGGCGGCAGTTCTCCCGAAACCCTGAAAAGCGGCGCTTCCATCACGCTGGAATTCACCATCGCCAATACCACCACCCCCTTTACCGTGTCCTTCACGGAGGGCATCAACAACCAGCCCTATAGCATGGACTTCACCTTTGACAAGAGCATCCAAGACGGCGCTGCGCTGACCGTTCAGTTCAATGTGGATGATGCAGGCAACGTGATCTATACCCAGTCCTAAACAAAAGCTCCATTCCTCCAAACAAGCCCCGCCCGCCCAGAGCGGGCGGGGCAGTTTAAAACCATAAAAAGGAGCCAAGAGCCTATGAAAAAACGGTTTCTTTCCCTCCTGCTCTCCGCCGCGCTGGCGCTCTCCCTCACTGCCTGCGGCGACGAGGCGGAGCCGTCTTCCCCGCCGGATACCAAGAGCGCTGGACAGACGGATCTGATCCTGAGCAATCCCGACGGCGATACATGGACGGTGCTGGTCTATCTTTGCGGCACTGATCTGGAAACCTACGGCGGTTATGCCTCCATCAACGTGGTGGAGATGGCGGAGGCCACCCAGTCGGAAAACGTGAACGTACTCATCCAGACCGGCGGCACGGAGGAATGGGCCATCGACGCCATCGACCCCTCGGAGCTTCAGCGCTGGCAGGTGGTTTCCGGGGATATTGAACTGGTGGACAGCCAGAGCCTTGCCAACATGGGCGAGGCGGAAACGCTGGGAGATTTCCTCCGGTGGGGCGTGGAAACCTATCCCGCCGACAAGTATATGGCATTGTTGTGGGACCACGGCGGCGGCAGCGTGGCCGGCATCGCGGTAGACGAGTTCTACGGCGGAGACATGCTGGATCTCAAGGAACTGGCGCAGGGCGTTTCCATGGCCGGGGTACAGTTTGAACTGGTGGGCTTTGATGCCTGCCTCATGTCCACCATGGAGACGGCGGCGGTGCTGACGCCTTACGCAAGGTACATGGTGGCCTCTCAGGAGCTGGAACCCGGGACCGGCTGGGACTACACCGACTGGCTGAGCTACGTTGCGGATAATTCCACCGCCGACGGGTTGGACGTGGGTAGCCGCATCTGCGACGGCTTCTATGCCAAGTGCGCGGCGGACGGAACAGAGAGCCTTGCAACCTTGGCGGTAACGGATCTTTCCAAACTTCCGGCGCTGACTGCCGCCTTTGATGCGATGGCGGCGGAAATGAAGGGGTTTACCGCTGAAACGGATAAGCTCCAGCCGCTGACGCAGGCCATCGTGAGGGCGGAAAACTACGGCGGCAACAACGATTCTGAGGGCTACACCAACATGGTGGATTTGGGCGATCTTGCCCTTTGTGCAGAGGGCGTGCTCACGGAAACCGGAAACGTGGTGCTTGCCGCCCTTGCGGACGCCGTACCCTACGCCGTGGCCGGTGAAGGGCGGCAGCGGGGCCACGGCCTTTCTGTCTATGTACCTCTTGCCATTGGTGAGGGAGAGCTGGACAGCTACGCCGCGCTGGCGGCTACCAGCGGCGAATACCTGCGCTTTTTAGAGGGACTGTACGACTGGACAGTTCCCAGCGGCGTGACGCTGACCCAGCCCGTCTATCCCACCGGGGCGGTGGTTCCCATCGAAGAGCAGACGGCGGTGGACGAAGTGGAAGCCGCGCAGGCGCTGGATTCCGGGGCTTTTACCGTGGACTTTACCACAGAACTCACGGACGATGGATCCGTCCTGCTGACCATGAACAGCGGCGCGGAAATTATCAGCACGGTTGCCTTCAACCTTTACTATCAGGACGACGAAAATGGGGAGCTGTGGTACTTGGGCAGCGACTTCGACGTGAATCAGGACGATATGGGAACCCGCTTCTGGGATAACTATCGCAACACTTGGACCATCATTAACGACTGCCTTTGCATGATGGTGGCGCTGAACTTTACCGATGAGTATATCCTTTACACCGTTCCCGTGCAGGTGAACGGCGAGGACACCAACCTGCGCCTGCTCTACCATATGGACAGCGGCGTGTACGAGGTCATCGGCACTTGGGACGGCGTGGACGCGCAGAGCGGTATGGCAAGCCGGGACGTGAGAAAGCTGCAGGACGGCGACACGGTGGACTTTGTGTTTGACGCCGCCGATCTGAATACCGGCGAGGACACTTCCTTTGTGGCCGAGGGCTTTACGGTTAGCGGCCCGATCATTGCGGAGGAAGCCGTTTTGTTCGACGGAACCTACTATTACGAATATGAGCTGACCGATCTTTTCGGCAACGTCTACACCAGCGACCTTGCCGTGCTCACTGTGGAAAACGGCGAAATGACGATTTCTATGTAAGGCCTGCTCTTTTAATTTAAAGGAGGAAAACCTATGCTGCCATTTATTATGATCGGCGCAATTCTCGGCATCCTTGTTTTGTGGTTCATCTCCACCCAGCGGGCGCTGGCCATGCTGGACGAGAACATCAACAACGCCATGAGCCAGATCGGCGTGCAGCTTTCCAGCCGGTGGGACGCGCTTTCCGCCCTGCTGGATTTGACAAAGGGCTATGCCGAACACGAATATAAAACCCTCTCCGAAACCATCAAGGCCCGCCGGCCCGTCACCGCCGACAGCTCGGCCAAAGACGCGGCGGAGCAGGAAAACCTGCTGATTGGGGCTATGAGCCGCATTATGGCGGTGGCCGAGCAATATCCCACGCTCAAGGCCGACGCAAGCTATCAAAAGACCATGGACAGCGTTAACCAGTACGAGGGAATGGTGCGCCAGAGCCGCCTGATCTACAACGACAGCGTCACCAAGCTCAACCGCCGCATTCGGATGTTTCCCACCTCTCTTGTGGCGGGAATGCTGGGTTTTGCCAAGCGGGACTATCTGGAGGCCAACGAGACTAAGGCGGATATGCCCAGCATGAAGTGACGGACATGGGAAAAAAACGCATTCCTGGGGCGCTTTTCGCGGCGGCTTTGTGCCTTGGCCTTACGGTTCCCGTCCTTGCCTCCAATCGCGTGACGGAAATTGCCGTGGACGTGACGCTGCGGCCCGACGGCTCCGCTTACGTTACCCAGACGTGGAGCGGCGATTTTGACGAGGGAACCGAGTGCTATTTCCCGGTGACGAATCTTGGGGACGTGACGCTGGAAAACTTGCAGGTCTTCGACGAAACCGGCTCCTACGCGCTGAAAGACCCGTGGGACACGGGTGCGTCCTTTGCGGAAAAGGCCCGCACCTGCGGGCTGAATCCCGTGGACGGCGGCTATGAGGTCTGCTGGGGCATTTCAGAATACGGCGAGAACCGCTATGCCGTGGAATATGAATTGGGCGGACTGGTGGGCGGCTACGACGATTTTGACGGCTTTAATTTCCAGTTCATCCCAAGCAACATGAACACCGGCCCCACCGACGTAACGGTACGCATCCAAACGCAGGACGGCACGCCGCTGAACGGCGGCAATGCCGGAATCTGGGCCTTCGGCTTTAAGGGGCAGATCGGATTTCAGGACGGAGGCGTGCTGGCCTATACCGACGCTCCTCTCACCGAAGACAACAGCGTCATTGTGATGCTCCAGCTGAACAAGAGCGTGCTGACCCCCGCTAGAACGGTTCCCAGCTCCTTCGAGGACGTAAAAACCCGGGCCTTGGAGGGTAGCGACTACGGCTTGGATTCCGGCGAGGACAACAAGGGCGTCGGGTTTTTGCTGGCCGTGGGGCTAATTGTCATCGCGGCGGCGGTGGTGCTGGTTCGGCTGAAATCGCCCAAGCGCAAGCTAAAAAAGGTCTACAAAGGCGCGGATTATTGGCGGGAAGCCCCCATCGGCGGCAATCTGGAAGCGTCCTTCGTGCTGGCGGACCGCTTTTTCCAGACGGACGACGACGGCAACCTCGTCGCCGCCACGTTGACCCGGCTGCTGGCGGACGGCTGTCTTGCCCCGGAAACGGAAATTGACACGGGATTTTTGGGCCGGGAGAAAAAAAGCGTCTCCTTGCGGCTGGTGAAGCCGCCAACGAAGGGCGTGGCCGCCATTCGACTCTACGAACTGCTGACACTGGCCGCCGGGAGCGACGGCGTGTTGCAGGAGCAGGAGCTGGAGCGCTTCTGCAAAACCAACTACGCCGCCCTTTTGGATGTGGTGCAGGAGGCCAAACGGGACGGCGGCGAGACGCTTGCGGGGATCGGCTGCTACAAATCCCCGCTGAGCGTCAACTCCCTCCCCGGCCTCACCGACCGGGGGCGGACGCTCCTCTTGCAGCTCATGGGCTACAAAAAGTATCTGCTGGACTTCTCCCTGATTGCCGAGCGGGGGACAAACGAGGCCCTTGTCTGGCAGGACTGCCTGACCTACGCCGCGCTGCTGGGCATCGGCCAGCAGGCACTCAAGGAACTTCGCAAGCTCTACCCCGGCGTGAATGCCCAAATGCAGACCGCCGAGCGTACCTACTACATGGCGTACCGTTATAACATGGTCACCTATCGGGCGGCGAAAAACGCCGAATCGTCGGCGCAGCGCAGTTCCGGCGGAGGCGGCTTCTCGTCTCTGGGCGGGGGCGGCGGCTTTTCCGGCGGCGGCAGCGGCGGCGGAACGCGATAATTCGAAAAGGAAGTGTTTTTATGGGATTGTTTACAAAGAAGACCCCCTGCCCCATTTGCGGCGGAAAAATCTCCTGGTTTTTGCCCACAAAAATTGAGGGCGAGTACATCTGCGACAAATGCTCCAGCAAGCTAGACATGGAGCAGGAGATTCAAGACGGCCTGACCATGCAGGGCTTTCGGGAATATCTGGCGTTTTACGAGCAGAATCGGGCTTTGGCGGCCGGCTTTATCCCGTCCCACAAGCTGGACTTTGGGTTTTTGGATACCAAGGTCGTTTTTGACGCCGCCAACCGTCTCTTTTGCATGAGCGCCAAGCTGGACAAAACTATTTTCGAGGGGGCGCAGCTGAAATCCTTCACCATCAAGGAGGATGCAGCCCCCCTGTTCGCGGGCAGCGCCGACGGGCTTGTCCGCTACGCCAGCACCGTGCCGGAACGGCTCATGTCGCTGGCCCCGCAGATTCAAATGATGGCGGCGGCGAGACGGACCGCCGAGGCCATGGAGCGGATGCGCCGGGATGAAGACGACCACCGCCCCGCTTATCGCCCTCCCATGGACATTCCGGAACCGTTCAAGCAGTTCAACGTGGAGCTGTGGATGGACCACCCCTATTGGAACGTCATCCGCTGCGACATGTCCGGCCCCATCTTCTCCAACGACTACCCGGACCCGGACAGCTACCTGCGGGAGTATCAGGAGAACGCCGGGGAAATGGAGCAGCTGGCTCTTGCGCTGATGGCGGTGGGGTTTCCCGGAGCGGGAGAGGTCTATGCCGAGCCGGGCATGTCCATGGGCACGTCCGCAGGCGCGGCGATTCCCCGTGCGGCGGCTCCCGACCGGGCGGCGGACGACATTTTGAAGTACAAAAGCCTGCTGGACGCGGGGGTCATCACCCAAGAGGAATTTGACCAGAAGAAAAAACAACTGCTGGGTATTTGAAGGGAGCAGATTGTATGGGACTGTTCGGAAAAAAGGATAAAACGCCCTGCCCTCTCTGCGGGGGCGAGGTCACGGGTCTGTTCAAAACCAAAATTGGCGGTAAACAGGAAATCTGCCGGGAGTGCGCCGACAAAATCTCCATGCAGAAGGAGCTGCTGAAAAACGCCGGAGTGGAATTTGTGCGCGAGCATCTGGCCTTTCGAGAGGAGCAGGCCAAGGTGTATGCCACCCTCCACTTCACCCATTCCTTCAACTTTGACAACTCCCTCACGGTGGAAACGGACGAGCAAAACCGGCTGGTGGCCATTGGCGTGCGGGATTTCAACAGCTGGACGCACCCACTGGTGTTCTCCTATGACGATTTGACGGGCTACGAGCTGTGGCTGCAAAAGAAAAAGCTGGACGACGACAAAACCCCCGGCGAAACCTTCGCCATGTCCGTCTCCTCTGCGCTGACCAAGCTGATGAGCACCGGCTCGGAAAACGACACCCAGTTTTACACCCTCGAGTTGAAAACCGCCAACCAATACTGGCCGGAGATGAAGATGCTGGTCTCCGTGCCGAAAGACCTGAAATACGAGGGCTATCAAAACAACATGGCGGGCATTGGGCAGCTGCTCAAGTGCATCGTGCGCAAGGAGCCGTTTTCCATGCGGGTTTAAGCGGCGTATGATCCAATACTTAAGGAGAAAGCGAGCATGAAGAAAAAACTCTTGAGCGTCCTGCTCACCGTGTGCATGACGCTGACCCTGCTGCCCGTGTCCGCGCTGGCGGCGGGAGATGCTATGACCGTTAAAATTGATGACGGAACACCGACAACATACCAGAGCTTTGAAGCTGGCTGGAACGCGGCGGTTGGGGCAAGCGGCCAGGTAGCTGTCAAGCTCCTTGCCGAGTGGACGGCGGCGGGCGGCAGCTTCGGCACCGGCGCGGGCTTTGGGAACGGCAGTTCAGGTAGCGGCGGTATCCGCGTCCCCGTGGGAAAAACCATTACGTTGGACTTAAACGGCAAGACGATTGACCGAGGTCTGACGGCGGCAACCGCTTGGGGCAGCGTTATCCGCATCGAGGGCGGCAGTCTGACCATTATGGACAGCAGCACCGCCGATTTTAATAGTCAGGGCAAAATCACCGGCGCATATAACTATGACGGTGGCGCGGTGGATGTTATGAGGTCTTATGATAATAATGTAGGCTTCCTCACCATGACCGGCGGCATCATCACCGGAAACAAGGCTGTCGGCGCAGAGAGCGGCACGGGCGGCGGTGTGTATTCCGGAACCTCCTTTAGGATGACCGGCGGTGAAATCTTCGGCA
>JABNAD010001096.1_pt1 | contig 11264 bp, 10 predicted proteins | sample 7240381 | NCBI WGS metagenome assembly JABNAD01 (sample SAMN11332834, study PRJNA596920) | anaerobic digester metagenome | biome: digested sludge; isolation source: digested sewage sludge-derived enrichment culture grown on H2/CO2 | place: Germany: Goettingen | reverse complement strand
AGTGGGGTTTCATCTGTTTTTTGCTTGTTTCCGAAAAGTTTCGGACGCTAGTGAGGTTCGATGTATTTTTTTTTAGAATGAGGAATAACGGTCGAGTGTAAGTGCCGTAAGGGATTGCGGCTTCAATCCTATCAAGTTACAGCAAGATTTGAAGCGGGCTACAAACCTTCTCATACCACTAAAACCCTTAGAGCCTGTTTAAATTTAGAATGCTAAAAATAAGGCTATTGATTAGCTAATTCGATTATTTTTTCTGAGCTTGCACAAACGACAAAATTTGACAAGCAATGACAACCTATCCAAGCAGCCTAACCAATAGCCAGTGGCAATGTATAAATAAAATCCTTAAGGACAAGCGTAAGCGGCAAATCTCGCTACGTCGGGTCTGGGATGCGATTCACTACCAAGCGCGTAGCGGTTGCTCCTGGCGCCTGTTACCCTGCGAGTTCGGGAAGTGGAGCACCGTGTACTACTACTTCCGGAAGTGGCTGAATGACGGCACGCTACAGCGAGTTCAGGCGAGGATTCGCGAGCTGGTTCGCGAGCAGCTCGGGCGGAACACCTGCCCCAGCATGGGCATAATAGACTCCCAGTCGGTAAAGAATAGCGAGTGGGGCATCCCCGATAAGGGGTACGATGGGAACAAGAAGATCAATGGGCGGAAGCGGCACATCGTGGTGGACACGCAGGGCCTGCTGCTATGCGTAGTGGTCACCCCAGCGAATGAGCACGACAGCACCGCTGCGGTGCGAGTAATCAAGCGGATGAAGGGGGGGCTTCCCGCAGCTCAAGCTGCTGCTTGGCGAAGGGGGCTACAAGGGGGCGCGCCCGAGGCGGCTCGCCAAGAAGCACCTCAAAGCGAAATTAGAAGTGGTAACTCGCGGCGAAGAGGCTGGCTTTAAGGTTATTCCGCAGCGGTGGGTTGTTGAGCGAAGCATTGCCTGGCTCTCCTGGTTTAGGCGGCTTAGCCGGGATTACGAAGCGAACATGGAAACCAGCGAAGCGTGGGTACTACTCGCTTCCATTTTTATGATGATTAAAAAAATCTAAACAGGCTCTTATCAAATTTAAACATATCATCTACCGAAGCAGCGTGTGTTGGCAAAAAATAGCTTTTTTGCAAGCAGAAGAATCAGCCAGAGTGTTGGTGCTTGCAAATGTGCTATTTGTACGTTGGGTTTTCATCAAGTTTTCAATGTTGTTTCGGTCTTCATGCATTGCCGCTAACTTACTTATCTATACAACCCCGTCGAACATATACACTCAAAATCATAGGAATATGTACACCAACCGTTGTACATACCAAACCTAATAAATAAAGTGCAATATCTTAACTGTAGTCATAACTTTTTTATAATAAAGGTCATGCTACCAAGTAAATAGAGCTAAGTGCAGAAGTGGTGGGTTTGGCTGCTGGCTTAAATTATTTCTCTCTATCGCTTGTAACCAGTAGGTAAACCGTAAATCCGCCGTTTTCCTGTTGTACCGCTTTTTTTATGGTGCTTGTGTTTTTTAGTGTGGCCTCGTTGGTGGTTTTGGTTGAGGTTACCCTTTCGGTTCTGTTGCCGCGCCTAAATATTTTTGAGAACCAGCTTTGCTTGGGCGGGTTAATTTGGTTGGCAATATGGGCTAGTGCTGCCATGCGTGCCTTGTCCTCGGCAATGCTCTCCCTTGCCGACCAGCTCTTGCCTACGGCAACGTACTTGCCTTCAATCTTTGGGGGTTTCTTAAACCATTCGGGTGCTTTGGTAACGTACTCCTGTGCTACAAGCATTGTTGTAAGCAGTATCAGGATGGTTAGTGCTACAATTCTTTTCATGGCTAGTGCTGGTTTGTGGGTTTGTGCTTAGCCGCTTGTCTTGATACGGCGTGGAACATAAGCAGCGAGTAAAGCTTGTATATATCCTTTTGGGTGTCGATATCGAGAACGGTGGAACGGGCGGCCTCAAGCAGTAGCGCTGGCGATAGCTCTTTGAGTACCCACGGGTTGTTTTGCAGATACATTAGGTGCGATGTGGTTAGGTAGTAGCTGCTTGTGGTATCGTGGGCAGCCGCAAGGGTGCTGTAGCCGCTGCTAAGGCAGGGGAGGAGCCATGTTGTGTACGATAGGCTATCGGTGTAGAAGCCACATGCGGTAAGTATAGAGTCCACCTGTGCCTTTTGCGCATCGAAACGGGTAATATCATTGGCGGCGGCAAACCGCTTGTAGTTATCAACAGCAACTAGAAGCGTTTGAATGGTTACGCCATGCCGGGCAAATTGCTGCGTTAGGCATTGCATGGCGGCCTTTTCTGCTTGCTCTGCCTGTTGTGCGGTAAGGGTGGTTGCGCTTGCCATAAATATAAGCGCAGCTAGTAGGCACTTTTTCATTGGGTTTAGGATTATTGCTCTCCCGAAAGGTACAATGAAAATCGTTACGCTGCGGCGATGATACGCAAAGAGTGCTGTGTGCTACTGGTGCTCCTCTATGGTTTTAAGCAGCTCATCGTAGTACTGTAGCAGGTTGGTCTCAATGGGTATTATTTTATCAAGGAATTTGTTTGTATATCTCAGCGTGGTTTCGGGCGATAGCCCCTCTGGGTTGGATATATCCTGTAGTACAAACTCCTTAACAATGTTTTTGTAGTAATCCTGAAACTCATAAATGCCTGCGGCCTCCTTAACAACTCTAACATCGATGTATGCAATGGCTTGGGTGAGCTTTGCGGTTTCCCATGCCGTTGACTGGAGTAGGTTCATGGTTAGCCCCGATACGGTATCTAAAGCCTCGTCAGGTAGCTGCTTGTTTATAACGGAGTCGATAATGGCGTTAAGCGCGTTGTGGGAGGTAAGCATATCCTTGAGTCTTTTGGCGTTCTCGTTTACCTCGGTAACTATGTTGTTAACCGATATTTCGGCTGTTTTTCTGTTGGTGCGGTTATCCTTCCACTGGTTTAGCATAAGGCCAAGGAATACGGCAAAGGCAACGGATATAAATTCGAACGTTAGCTTTTTGTAGAAATCGGAATTTTTAATTTTCATGGCTAATGGGGTTTAAGGGTACAATTTTATAAAACAAAAAACACCTTACCTGGCGTTTTGCCGCAATAGGTAAGGTGTTCCCTTTATTTTTTTGTTTTACCACAGTTATAATGGATAAAAGTAGCTTTTGATACGCTTGTTTTAACCCCGTTAGGGGCAATCTGTCGATAGAATTGATTGTTCAAGGCGTGTTTTCGCCCCGTAAGGGGCGTTCGAATTAAATCGGTTAAAAGGCACACCCCTACGGGGTGTATCACTTATTCTGGTGGTATTACCTACCGATGTTACGTGCCTACGGCACCAAGAGCGTGGGTGTGGTAGCTGATTCGCAATTTTAGAAGTTCAATCCTATTCATTTACTATGGTTTACATCTTTGCCATTAAAGTAGCAGTAGAGCCAAAATAAAAACACCTTACCTAGCGTTTTGCGCAATAGGTAAGGTGTTCCCATTATTTTTTTACGTGGAGGTTTAAAACTCGCCACCCATGTCCATATCGTCCATGCCACCATTTTGCTGGCTGCGCTTGCGGTCGGGGCGGTAGTTGTTTAGCTTAATGCTGATTGTTGCCGAAACGTATGGCCAATCGGGCTTAAACTTACGATAGGTGTAAAAATCGGGGCCTTCCGATTCCCATTCGTGCCCTGCTGTGCGTAGAAAATCGCGCATTTGCACGGTAAGCGATAGCTTGCCCTTTAGGAAGTCCTGCTTAACGGCAAGGCTGGTCATCATAAATCCTTCGGAGCTGCCCTGGGCTGTTACGGTTGGGCTGTTGTACATACCGTTTAGCTGAACTCTGGTCCAGCGGCCTAGCTTAAAGGTGTTGTTAAAGCGGGCATTCCAGTTAAAGCTGTTTTTGTCGTATGCTCGGCCAAGAATAACGCCTTCCTGACGGTAATCGTAAAGGTTACCCATAATGTCTATGTGCCACCAGCGGGTTGGGTCTATGCCAAACATCAGCTCGGTACCAAAGGAGTAGTCCTTGCCCACGTTGTCAACAGAGTTAAGGAACACGTTGGGTCCATAAACGCTGCGGATACGCTCAATTTTATTGTTGGTTATGCGGTAGTAAAGGTCGGCGGAGAATACGTTGCCGTTCTTAAACTTCTTTTGGTAGCTAAGCTCGTAGGAGTCAATGTACTCTGGTTTTAGGTTTGGATTACCCTGGCGTACGTTGTAGGCATCTTCCCAGGTTAGGAATGGTTCAAGGTAGAAGCCTCTGGTTCTTGACACGCGGCGGGTGTAGCTGGTCATAAGCTGCTGCTCGGCCGGAAGAGCGTACGATAGGTGTAGCGTTGGGTAAAAATCCCAGCGGTTAAGCTCAAACTCCTTATCCTCGCCAAGTAGCTCAATAAAGCGGTAGGTGTACTCGCCCCTAAGTCCTGCTTGGTAGCCTAGCTTGCCGGCTTCGCCCGAGTAGGTAGAGTAAAGCGAGTGGATGTTGGTGTTGTACTCAATGTCGTGAGAGAATAGCGGCTGAAAATCGTAGGCGCCAGTGGTGGTGTTGTACTGCGACATGTTGTTCTCTGCCTCTTCGGTTTCTAGGCGAGCCTGGTAACCCGCTTCAATCTTCGATTTTTCAAATAGAGGTAGAGTGTAGTCCAGCTTAAAGCGGTACTCCGTTTCGGGGCCCTTCTCAATGGTTTTTTGTCCGCTGGTTATGTTGCCCAACTCATTTAACAAGTTGCTTGTTGCATCGCTTTCTGATGTGCTGCTCTGAAAAACAAACTGACTAGTAAGCGTATGTCCCTTTTTAGCAAAGTTGTGGGAGTAGTCTAGGTTTGTGGTAAAGTAATCGCCGCCACGCTCGGACTCCTCGTAACTAGTGTATTTTTGGGTTATGGTAGCAGGGTTGGTCCACTGCTCGTAAAGTTGGGCGTTATCGCCACCAAAAGAGCGGCTACCTAGGTTTGTACCAATGCTAATAACATCGCGTGGAGTAATGCTGTAGTCTATGCCTCCGCGTACGCTCCAGCGTGCTCCGCTGCGCTCAAAGTCGCCGTTGGAGTAAATGTATCGGGTGGTGTCGTCCTTGGTGGTTTCGTTCTTAGTTGTTGATTCCCCAAAACGGCCACGGTTATTGTAGTCAACGCCCAAAAAGTAGTTAAACTTCTCCTTGCGATAGGTTAGCAGCACATCGGCACCGTACTGGTTTTGAGTACCTACGTTGATATTGGCAATGCCGCTAACACCCTGTAGGCGGTTCTTTTTCATTATGATGTTGATGATACCTGCCACGCCGTCGGGGTCGAACTTAGCCGATGGGTTGGTAATAATCTCAATATTCTCAATTTGGCTGGCTGGAATTTGCGCAAGCACATCGGATGCGCTAAGAACGCTAGGCTTACCATCGATAAGTACCGAGAAGCTGGTGCTTCCGCGTAGGCTAACATCGCCATCTATGCTTACGGTAATGGATGGGATGCTCTCCAGTAGCTCCACAGCCGTTCCCGATGCCGAGGTGTGCTGCTGGCTAACGTTAATTACCTTTTTGTCTATTTTGTAGGTCATGGTGGGCCTGTCGGCAACCACAACAACCTCTTCCATCTCGTTAATATTGGGAGTTAGATGTATTTGCCCTAGATCTATTTCCCTTTCCTTACCTGTTACCTTTACCTGTCCTAGGTTTTTGGCGTTGTAGCCAATAAAAGTAATCTCCACGTTATAGATGCCAAACTCTAGCCCTTTAATGCGGAAAAAGCCGCTGTTATCGGTAATGGTTCCAGTAACAACCTTTCCTGTTGTTGTGCTGGTTAGCGATATGGTTGCATACTCAAGGGGCTGTTTGGCCAGAGAGTCGTAAACAAATCCCTTAATGGTACCCTTTGGTGCCCCCTCGTCCACAGGTGCGCTAAAGGCAATAGTGCTAACAGATAGTATTGCTGCACCAATTAGTAGTAAAAAACGTTTGTACATAGTGAGTTCTTTTATTGTAATCTTTTTTCCCCGTGTCAAAGCTAGCTGCCGATTCTGTAGAAATACTATTCCCAAATTGTAGTAAAAAACAGAATTGGTGGTGCGATTGTTCTTTGGTGTTTAAAATCAAAGGAGTAGGCGCATGGCAGCTGCTCAATTCTAATCCTTAGACACATAAATTTTTAGTTTCTTGCGTTTTCTATGGAAAAAATGTGCTGTCCGTTGCCATAAGAGTACTTTACCTCCAATTGGTTTAAATCGCATATGCGTTTTACAAGGGAGAGCCCTAGTCCCAGCGACGACGATGAGGTGTTGCTGCTGTAGAATCGCTCAAAAATTCGTTCGGGCTTAACGCTAAGCGGCTCGCCGTAGTTGCTTATGGTAAGCGTATTGCTGGTTGTGCTAATGGTAATGCTGCCTGCATTTGTGCCGTAGCGTATGGCGTTGCGTAGCAGGTTTTTTAGCAGGATGTCAAACAGGAATGGGTCAATATCAAGCGAGTGGCTCTGGTTAAGGTTTGTTTCTATGGATAGGGCTTTTAGCCCAACCAGCTCCTTTACCGCATCAACATGGCGCTCAATAACGGCTTGGGTGCTAACGGTAACCACGTTGCTGTACTCGCCATTCTCTATTTTGGTTAGTAGGTTAAGCGTTGTACCAAGGTTAGATAGATGGTTGGCCTCGTCGTAAATGGCTTTCACGGTTGATGTGTGAGCCTCCATAACGTGGCTGTCGGCAATAAGGTTCTCGGTTTTGTTGCGGATAATGGCCAGTGGCGTTTGAATTTCGTGCGCCATATTCTCTGTGTACTCCTTTAGCTTGCGGTAGTCCTCCTCGGTGCGGCAAACCATTTTGCGGAACAGCGACTGCATCTTTTTAAACTCTGAGGTTGATGTTTTTACCAGCGGTTCATCAATCCCCTTACCAACCTTGTAAAGGTTCATCTGCTCCAGTATTCTGTAGAATGGCCTAAGCAGGAATCCCGATAGGAAAAGGCTAAAAAGCGTTATAACAAGGGCAAGAATAACGAAAGCCTTGGTGATGGACTCTAGCAAATCGGCTCTTAGCTTGGTAAAATCCTCAATGTTTATGCGCATGGTGTACGCATAGCTCTTGCCGTTAATATCAACAATAATGGTTTTTAGGCGGAACATGTTAACCTCCTCCTTTTCCTGATTAAGGATTAGGCTATCGCGAACGTATGGTGCCTTTTCCCTAATAAGGCTATCGGCATCGGTAAGCAGCTTAAGCCCATGCATCTCATGAAGGCGTTCCTCAATTTCGGTTTGGTGCCGCTCTGCCATGCGTTGCAGCTTGGCCTGGCGGTACTCAAAAAATCCTTCGGTTTGGGTGTTTATGTAGCTGTCGGATTTCACGGTTAGGTACCTTACGCTCACAAAAAAGGTGAGTGCGATGAATACTAGGTAAATAAGGGTGGTTTTGGTAAGCAAACGGAACGATTGCATTTTGCGTCTTTTTAGTTGATAAAGTGCTAGTCGGAAAACTTGTAGCCCATGCCGTAAACCGATTGGATGTAGCCTTTGCCTCCAGCGCCAATAATCTTTTTGCGTAGGTTCTTGATGTGGTTGTACAGGAAGTCGAAGTTATCGGCTTGGTCTATGTGGTCGCCCCATAAATGCTCGGCGATGCTCTCCTTGGTAATCACCTTTTTGGCGTTGTACATAAAGTAAACCAGCAGGTCGTACTCCTTGCGGGTAAGATCGATGGGTGTTTCGTTAACCGTAACATCCATGGAGAGCAAATCCACTTTTACTTCGCCAAACTGCAGCAGGTTGCTGCCGCTAAACTTGTTGCGGCGGAGTATGGAGCGTATTCTGGCGTTTAGCTCAGCCTTATGAAACGGCTTGGTTATGTAGTCGTCGGCGCCAAGTTCCAGCCCGCGTACCTTATCCTCAATGGCATTTTTGGCGGTAACAATAAGTATGCTAGCCGAGGAGTTGTTGCTTTTAAGGTCGCTAATTAAATCTAGTCCGCTCCCGTCGGGAAGGCCAATGTCAACAACAACCAAATCGTAGGTGTATATGCTAACCTTGCTGCGGGCTTTGCTTAGCGTATCAACATACTCAACAACAAACCCGTTCTCCTCAAGAAAACTGGACAAATCGGCTGCTAGCTGGTAGTTATCCTCAACAACAAGAATTTTCATTGTATAAACATTTGCAGCAAAGGTAAATATCAATTCTGTATAAAAACTGTTGGGGGGTATGCCTGTTCTGGCTATTGCTAGGTGCTCCTTGTTAGAATTGTTAAAATAATTTAACGAATTGTTGCACAGAATGGTGATGGTGCCAAAAAGTAAATTTGATACTGTGTGTTCCTTTGCTGACCCTTAAAAGATGGAATTGTTTCGCAAGTTTGTTGCAAGCCCTGTGTCCAAAAAAGAAAAGTTTTCTGTTATGGATTCCCGAATTAGAACATCAACATTTGCTTTTGTAATCCTGTTTGTGGGTGCTTCTTTGTTCTGCGATGTGGTTGCTGCATCGGACACAACCGCTGTAAGCTATTGCTTTAGCTATACTGCCGATGGGCTTGCAGCAAGTAATAACCATAGTAACCATTATGCGCACTTGGGGCTGGTGCAAGCAGGTGTTACCCTTAATACTTCTGGTTTAGGATGGTGGCAAGGTGGGTCGTTTTACGCAAACGCCTTTGCTGCCTATGGCGGAACCCCATCGTCGGACTTTATTGGCGACAGGCAAATTGTGTCTAACATTGAGGCTGGCGAGTACTATGGTCTGTACGAGCTTAGCTACCAGCATCGGTTTGGCTTTGGCTTGATGCTAGCGGGAGGATTACTCGATTTAAACAGCGACTTTTTTGTGTCCGATAATGCTTCGCTTTTCATTAATAGCGCATTTGGGATAGGTTCTAACTTGTCTTTAAATCATTCCCCTGCCATTTACCCCGTAACAGGTTTGGGGCTGATGGGCGGCTTTGCCTTTAGCCCAAAGTTTAGCGTTAAGGCGGGAGTTTACGATGGTGTTCCCGAAATTGCAGCCAGCGGGTGGCACGGCTTTAATATGTCGCTTAGCGCTGCCGATGGAGTTTTGTCCATAGCCGAGGCGCAGTACACTTTTTTAAAAGATCAGAACCTTTTGCTACAGGCAAAGGTTGGTGGTTGCTATCAGAATAGTAGGTTGGATGGTTTGGGGCGCCAGTCGCTATGGTCCGCTTACGGAACCGTTGATTACTCTAGCAACTTAAGCAATGCTATTCCCGGTTGGATGGAGTCTTTTGCACAGCTTGGCGTATCGCGCCCTGGCCATGTAGAGCTGGATGGCTACATTGGTGCTGGTGCTACGTGGGTAAATCCCCTTGGCGATAACCTTGATGGTGCTGAGCTTGGAGCCGCCTATGCAGCGGCTATACCATCAATGAGCGGTTTGCTAAATGAGCGTGTAGTTGAGCTATCGGCAAGGGTTCCTGTTTATAGGGCTTTCTGCCTGCAGTGCGATTATCAGTACGTTAACAATCCTAGCTTTGGAACGCTTGATTACAGTAGTGCGCATGTGCTAATTGTGAGGTTACAGGTTGAACTGTAATGAGGTCTGCTGGGAGAGTGGATGCTATGTTTTTGTTTAGACAGATTTTAAAATACAAACATATGTTGTAGGATATTTTCTTTGTTGACTGCAATGCTACTTTTGCTAATTCAGTAATCCCAAATTACTATGGAAGTACTTTACCTTATTTGTGCTGCGGTTCTATTCTTTGTTGGAGGATCGTTTGTGTTGAAGCATAAAAAAACTGCTGCCGACCACATCGCTATTGCATGGCTTATTCTTGAACTGGCAACGCAGGTTAGCTACTACTTGCTAGAGAGTGGTGCCTATGCTTCGAATGTGAGGTTTTTTCAGGTGATTTTTGGAACCCATTTGCTTCACGCTCCCCTTCTTTACTTTTATATAGTGGCCCTGCTCGACAGGAACTTTGCTTTTACTTGGCGTAGCTTTGTTCACCTAACGCCAATAATTGTATTCTACCTTATTCATATGCCCGAGTTTTCCAAAAGCATTGGCATGACAGCCTGCAAGAGTCACTTTGGGTGCTATTTGTTGAATAAACCCTGTAGCCTAGTGTTTAACTTTTCCAAGCTGCTGCTTAATACCTTTTACCTAACATTTACGCTGTTTACCTATAAGGCTATTGTTGCAACAAAGGGGAGTAAACTGGGTATGCAGGACCGGCTAAACCAGCACTGGGCTGCAATACTTATTGGTGCAGCTATTGCGCTAAACCTTTTTATAATATTTACAAGGCTGTTCGAGATAAGCCAAATACAGATATTCTCATCAAAGCTGTTTATTATAAATGTTGCTGCAACCGTTTTTGTGCTGGTATTTAGCTTTGTTGGGGTAAACTATAAGAACATTCACTACGCATCCACATTTTTTGCTAGGTATATTTCGGGTGTTAGAATTAAGGAGAATGTTGTTTACGATTGCATTACTGAAGTTATTGGTGCCAAAAAGGACGATGCCGAGGGTTGTGGAATTCCTGCCGAGCTTATGGATAGGTATGAGCAACTGGTGCGCAGTAGCATGGAGGATAAAAAGCTGTTCCTTGAGCATCATCTCTCCAAAACCGAGCTAAGCCGAAAGCTAAAAATGCCCGAGCACCATTTGGGTGCTGTGCTAAAGGTTCGCTTTGGCAAATCGTTTAACGATTTTATTAACTCCTACCGCCTAGCAGAGCTGCTTAAAAAGCTGGCCGATACTAGTAATGATAACTACACACTGCTAGGCTTAGCCTACGATTGTGGATTTAACTCAAAATCAACCTTTAATAGATGCTTTAAGTCGCAAATGGGTGTTACCCCATCGGAGTGGGTTCGTAATTCTGATGCTGCAGTAGAACCTGCCACAGTCAATTAATTGTTTGCGGTATAAATAATTAAGGGTGTCATTTTTTGAATGACACCTTTTTTTTAACCATTTTTAGGGATTGCTACCAATCAATTTATGTTTTTACCTTTCTTGCCTGAAATAACCTAACAACAAGCCCTATGAGAAGATTTACCCATATTCTAATTTCAATCTCGTTACTGCTCTATCTGTCTGGGAGTTTACATGCCCAGTGGACTAGTAGAACGCTCCCTAATGGAGGTACTCTAAACAAGGTGTTATCCTACAACCAAACAACAGCATTTATTGTTGGCGCCAACAATGCCATATATAGAACAACCAACGGTGGTTCTACTTGGGATGCTGTAACGGTAAATGTGCCCGAAGGCAACACCTATAATATAATGGACCACTAGCGTCCGAAACTTTTCGGAAACAAGCAAAAAACAGATGAAACCCCACT
>JABNAD010001093.1_pt1 | contig 11293 bp, 11 predicted proteins | sample 7240381 | NCBI WGS metagenome assembly JABNAD01 (sample SAMN11332834, study PRJNA596920) | anaerobic digester metagenome | biome: digested sludge; isolation source: digested sewage sludge-derived enrichment culture grown on H2/CO2 | place: Germany: Goettingen | reverse complement strand
CAAATAGCAAAAAAGTGGATGTAGCGTTAAGCAACCATACCGCCATTGATAATGGACTAGAGCGAATTTTATATTCGAAAAAAAGAATGTCCTATATGCCAAATATTTATATTATAGGGCAAGACGCATTTCAAAAATATTGTACGGTGTTTCAAACATTAAGTTTTGAAATGCTAGATAGATTATAAACTATTCGTTGTATAAAGTAGAAGCTTTACAAGCAGAGGGTACTTAACTTCCCTCTGCTTATTTTTATTAAGTGTGGGGGAAATACCCAAGACAATTTCACCTTGTTCATATAATAGATTTAAAAACTTCTCCCACGCCTGAATGCCAGCTCCATCATTATCTAATCTTTTGACGCCGATACTCCGCTAGTTTGCTTTCTGATAGATCGCCTTTTTTTACTACTATTCTGCCCACAATAAGTCCAGCAATGGCAATTAAGATAGCTTCTTTCACTGGCATAATCACCAATCCCTTTAACGCTTCCCCCTTTTTTTCACAATAAACAAATAAACCAGAAAATTATAGTCCCTTTTTCTTGATGCTTTTTGCAACAATTTCTGTTGGTTCGCTTTAGGAAGCAGGAAAATTAGTTAAGTACTTTATCAAGTTCTCTGTAATGCTATTGACGAAATTTTTTGTTAAAAACCAAGTCAACTGCCCTTGTTGCATATTAAAGATCATTTGGGGTGAATACAATTTTTTTGTAAAAACATCATCAGTCCTGGCAACAGGATTGATGAATTAAAAACTTTGCTTTTGGTATTACGCTTAACGTATATCGTAAACAAGTTCTTCCGCCGATATTTTTTTAAAATATTAAGGTTGTACAGTCATCATAAAGAAGTTGTTATGCCAATTTTTCCACAGAATTTTATTTTGTAAATTAACAAAAATAGTGATAGAATATAATTAACCCACTCTGATATTTACCCAATCATATATACAGAAAGGAAAAAACATGACTAAAAATAATTATATTCTAGTATCAGGTGCAAGGGAACGAAATCTAAAAAGCATAAATGTTCTGATACCCAAAAAAGAAATTACGGTTTTTACAGGTGTTTCTGGTTCAGGAAAATCATCTTTGGTATTTGATACAATAGCGGCAGAATCCCAAAGACAATTAAATGAAACCTACACCAGCTTTATCCGTCACCGTATGCCGCATTACGGAAAACCCGATGTGGACAGTATTGAAAATTTGTCCGTAGCCTTTATTATCAATCAAAAACGATTAGGCGGCAATGCCCGGTCAACGGTTGGAACAATTACAGATATTTATTCTGTATTACGTTTATTGTTTTCCAGAATTGGAGAGCCATTTGTAGGTTATTCAGACGTTTTTTCATTCAACAATCCGGCTGGAATGTGTGAATATTGCGAGGGCTTGGGCAAAATTGAAACCATTGATATTGAAAGGCTGTTAGATAAAAATAAATCCTTAAATGAGGGAGCTATCCGGTTTCCAACTTTTGAACCTGGCGGTTGGCGATTAACCCGCTATATTCATTCAGGCTTTTTTGATAACAATAAAAAATTGAAAGACTATTCTGCCGAGGAATTGGAGCTGCTACTTTACGCTGACGGAATCAAGGTTAAAAACCCATCACCCGAATGGCATAAAACCTCCTTGTATGAGGGGCTGATTCCACGTATTGAGCGGAGCTTTCTAAAAAAAGAAGATGGCGAAAAGGTCAGGTATGGAAAAGAAATTGAGCGTTTTGTTGTAAAACAGGATTGTCCCCACTGTCACGGAACACGTTTAAATGATAAAGTGTTATCTTGTAAAGTGAACGGTAAAAATATTGCGGAATGTGCAGATATGCAAATAAATGATCTTTTGGATTTTGTCAGATCCCTTCATGCTCCTATAGCCACTACAATTGTTTCCGAACTTGTGAATCGAATTCAGCACATGATATCTATAGGACTGGGCTATTTAAGTTTAAGTAGAGAAACAGCTACACTTTCAGGCGGGGAGTCACAAAGAATTAAAATGGTTAGCCAACTTGGCAGTAGCTTGACTGACCTTACTTATATTTTTGACGAACCAAGTATAGGGCTTCACCCTCATGACACAAGCAAAATCAATGAACTTATGAGGTCGTTTCGTGACAAGGGGAACCCCGTTTTGATTGTAGAGCATGATCCAGACATGATAAAAATTGCAGACCATATTATTGATATGGGGCCGGGTGCGGGAACCGATGGCGGGAAAGTTGTATACCAAGGAAATTTAGATGGGCTGAAAACAGCGGCTACTCTCACGGGAAAATATTTATCCTACTGCCCCGAACTAAAACCTGTTACTCGTGCCCCGAAAGGTTGGCTTTCGATTCAAAATGCAACCATGCATAATTTAAAGAACCTTTCGGTTGATATACCAAAAGGAGTAATGACTGTTGTAACCGGGGTTGCCGGTTCAGGAAAAAGCACGCTAATTAATGGGATATTGCCACGGTTATATCCAGAAACTGTTTTTATTGACCAGAAAGGAATTCAAGCGTCAAAACGTTCCAACATTGCGACCTTTACAGGTATCTTTGACATTATCAGAAAATTATTTTCGAAAAGGAACGGTGTAAGCGCATCCCTATTCAGTTTCAATTCACAAGGTGCTTGTCCTGCCTGCAAAGGTCTAGGAGTTACTTATACAGATTTGGCGTTTATGGATACAATTGTTACGGTATGTGAGGAATGTCACGGAAATCGTTATACGGACGAAGTGATTGCCTATCAGCTAAGAGGAAAAAGTATTGCCGATGTTCTTAAAATGACAGTTACGGAAGCCTTAGAATTTTTTCAGGAAAAAGAAATCGTAACGGTTTTAAAACGACTTTCAGACGTGGGTATCACTTATGTTTCTTTAGGACAACCATTAAGCACGCTTTCAGGTGGTGAGTTACAGCGAATTAAACTTGCCTCCGAACTTGAAAACGGTGGTCAGATTTATGTTTTGGACGAACCGTCAACGGGTTTGCATATGGCTGATATCAAACAGTTGATTCGTGTAATGAATCGCCTTGTAGAACAAAATTCCACTCTTATTGTCATAGAACACAATTTAGATATTATCTGTCAAGCAGATTGGATTATTGACATAGGCCCCTATGCAGGGCAGAATGGTGGTAAAATTATGTTTACAGGATTGCCGAAGGATTTAATCAATTGTCCAGATTCTTTAACTGGAAAGCACCTAGAGAAATACATTGAAAATAAATAGGAGGTTAGTTTAATGGCTATCAAAGAATTAGAGGAAAGTTATGTGCCCTTTCAATGCATGATTGTATCAGATTCAAATCGGTTCAATGTTGAGGGCGTTTCAACAGCACAATACTATATACTGGATACATTGAATAGGCAGGGAGCGAAAACCACGAAAGAACTTGCCCAAATGAGAGGCATCTCACAATCTGGCATTTCAAAATTAACAAAGCGTTTGCTGGAAAAAAAGTATATTATTCAGGAAAGGCAGACGAATGACCGGCGCTCTTATAATATTATGCTTACCAAGGAGGGGCAATTGTTTTTGAATCGTGTTGAGGATTTTGGAAACGAAATTATGAACCTAATTGGGGAAGCATTAACAGAGGAAGAAGTACATGCTTTTTCAATGATGTGCAAAAGGATTACGAACTTATACGCAGAAAAGCAATGACATACTTAGTTGAATACAGATAAACTGATCTAAATGTCGATTTATATTGAGAGAGAGTTCCATATTTATCATAAAATAGAGTAGATACAAAACTGGCAATGTAATATAATGTTAAATACAGATAATACGATCAATGAAATCGCTTATGATAGTGGTTATTCCAACCCTAGCAATTTCTGTGCAGCATTTAAGAAACAATACGGTGTTACTCCACTAAAGTACAGAGAATCCTCTTTGCTAAGAAAAGCCGAAAAAATTAAAATTTATCATCTTAACCACAGGTTTAGGCCTGTGGTTTTTTTGATTTAGCATTGTTATCTTTCAACATAATTGGGCAGTGCAAGCAGTTACCTGAATGTGCAGTGCCACCGTTATCAATTATGCCTGTGATTTCAATATAGCGATCTCCCGATTGAGCATATGGAGTAACTCCAAACTTTAAACCATTGATTAGCGCGTTGCACTCCAACTCCGTGAAATCTCCAGCTTTCGTGATTGTTACAGTATAATAATATTTGTATTCCGTTTCATCCGTATAACCCGGAATCAAAACATAGGAAACCGAATTAAACTCGCGGTCAATTGTATTTTCAATAGACGTATATTCACCTAGTTCAACCCAGTTTTCGTTATCTGTACTATAAACCACTGCAACAGATATATTTTCATAATTATCCGGCCACTTATCGCTGCTTCCTGTAGGGAGCTCACAGACACTTTTTGTGACGTATCGACTAATGTAGTACGATGCGCCAAAATCCACTTTATACAACAACTTTTCATCTTCAAATTTCCAAAATCCACTCGTCCAGCGATCTGCTGGACCCGAAAGTGTGCCATTGACTGCTCTCTCTGGTATGTAGGGCAGTATATACGAGCTTGTCGTCACGGATTTATTCAATGCGTAATTATAATTTCCGCTTGCCATATGATGTATCCTCCTCTCAGGACCTTAACGGATACAGACCCTCGACTTCAATGTAATATTGTACCCCTGGCATCGGTTCCAGACCCTGCATATTTGGTAGTGCAAAGGTGTTGACGCCGTCGACGCCGTAGGTTGTTCCAATCAATGAAAATAGTGCCGTGTTCATTCTAATTTGCATCAGCATTCCGTTGCACGGGAGAAAGTTCATTGGCGTTCTTCCGTATGGGAACAAATAAATAGTGCCGATAAAAAAATTCAAATATTTCTCACTCCTCCTCTGGAATTTTAATTATTTACCCTTCTGCTGGATAAACTCCTACTGTGCAGATATAATATTTCATACTCGGAAAAGCTGTTGCTTTTGTCAAATCTGGCAATTTAAAAGTCGTTATGCCATCCCCTCCGTAGGTTGTTCCAATTATATCAAACAACGCAATGTGTTCGGCAATTTGTAGAGTCACGCCATCACACAGCAAAAATCCATATGGCACAAAATCAAAGGCAAACTGAGTAATTTGACCCATGTAACTATCATCCATATCTTATTCTCCTCGTATAATATTTTTTAGTTACTTAGCGTATCTCGATCACTTAATAAATAATCGTGCGCTAAGTTCTAGTCAAATTGGGGGTAAATTCCATCTGTGGCGATATAATAGGCTGTGCCAGGAATCATAGCCGCATCCGAAAGATCCGGTACCTTAAAAGATGTCTCATCACCTCCAAATTTTTTTCCGATGAGCGCATACAACTGCTGCTGTTTGGAAATCAACAGCGACTGTCCGTTACATAGAACAAACTGAGCCGGCGCATAATTAAATGCAAATGCTGCGATGGCTCCAACATAATATTCCATACTAATTTTCCTCCTTTCCCGCTAATGTGCCTTGTTCTAACCAAAATTCTGGCTGGCATTTATTAGGATATCTTAACATACTGGTTTTTAAAGTAAAATCACATCGAAGTGAGGTTTCAAAATTTTTTACGTTGCAAAAACCTCATTTTTATGTGGGAATATATATGTTGTTTACAAAAAAAAAGGGAGGGAGCATACCGTTGGTAAACTTTGAAAACGACAAATATTTTCCTACGCCGCTACCAGAAATCTGTGCGCCGCGGGATAAACTGCTCAAAAGGTTTGACCATGAAGCAGCTAAACGAGTGGTTGCAGTCTGCGCGCCAGCAGGGTATGGAAAAGCCGTATCAGCGCTGCTATGGATTCAGGCTTCAAAGCGCAGGTCAGTGTGGATTGGTCTTGATGAGTATGATAACGCTCCCTTTGTATTTTATAAGCTCTTTTGCACCGGAATCCTATCGGTACAGCCGAATAATGAAAAAATGGAAGAAATCTTAAGTAGTAACGCCTTTTATTCCTCGCCCATTGAGAATACCATCCGCCTTTTGCAAGAGTTTAAACAAGATGATGATCCTTACATATTAGTGCTGGATGATTTGCATGCTATTGTCAACAACAAAATTCTTAAAGCACTGCCATTTATATTGGCTCTCGCTTATTATGTCCGGGCAGAAGACCCTTATGGTATCAACCATTGCTTTCATCAATTAAATGCCCTCTACCAAGATTTCAGTGTCGAGGAATGGATCAATTACACCTCAGCCTTTGTCTTTGAAAAGCTGCCAGAGGAAATGATACGCAGCAATATCACGTTGCTGGTGGAAGCTACATGGGCAAATTTTTTAAATGGAAATGCCAGAGCTACCCTCTCCTACATTGACTCAGCCAATGAATTTGTCGCCTCGGGCAATAATCGAGATATTTTACTAGAAGAGGATTTACTTGGCTATGCCCTGACTATCGGATTTGCTGATTTCCGTATGGGGTTACACGAATTTGCCGAAGCATTTTCAGCCACACCAAATACCATACCAGAAAAAAGTATGGAAGTTTCGAATCTATATACGCCCTCCATCACCCAGAATCTCCCCTACATGCACCGCTCTATTTGTGACTGTTTGGATATTTTGGTTGATATGGATGGAAGATTGCAAGAAATTCACGATGTATTCGGTACCTTTTACGCCTCTGAAGTTGACATATTCTGCACCTGTATTTGGGCTGGGTTGTACTATGAGCAAAACCAGCTGACAAAAGCTTTGGAGGCCGTTGCGCTGGCCCAGAACCAACTCACAAAAAATCTTCGCTTTGAAATGCATTTCTGCGTATTTATGATATTATCTCATATTCTTGACGCCACTAGAAAATCCAGCGAGTCAAAAAAAGTGCGAAAGCAATTTGCTGCCCGACTTTCTGAGGAAGATGCTCTCTACTTAAGTCCCAATTTTTATGCAATCGATACCAAGTTTGGGTTGTGGGACGCAGATCAGGAAGCCGCACAAACGTGGCTTAGGCAGCTCTTTATGACCGAGGATGAACATCTTCGTTTTTATAAGCTCTATCAGTACTTCACTACAGCGCGGGCTTACATCGTGCTATCCGAATGGGAAAAAGCCAATGAACTTCTCACAAAACTGAAAAGACTTTGCGTGGATTATCATCGACATCTTGATGCGGCTGAAACATCCGTTTTACAGTCTGTTCTATACTGGGTAACGGGTTCCCAACAGGAGTCTATGGATCTGCTTACGGAGGTACTTCTTGCCGTGCAGCCTTACGAAGTCGTCCGCATTATAGCAGATGAAGGTGCTGCGGTATTACCAATTCTTAAAAAAATAGCCGTTTGCATTGATAAACCTGATTATGAGGGGGCCATTGAAGGGCGCTATTTAGATCAAGTCATTCTGTATGCCTATGAAGTCTCCAAAAACCATGTAGGTATTACCGCGGGTTTAAATGTGAAGCCAATTAAACTTTCGAAGCAACAGAAATACATTCTTACATTGCTTGCTCAAAGCTATAAGAACGCAGAGATTGTAAAAATAATCGGACTATCTCTCAACACCATCCGTTCACACACGAAAATCATCTATCAGAAACTGGGGGTAAATACAGCGGCAGATGCGGTGATTGAGGCCAAGCAACTTGGAATTATTGAATTGTAAATCAAACTCAAAAATTGTCCGTATTTAAAAGAGTCCTGGTAGTTGGTGATTATGCACCTCCTACCAGGGCTCTTATTTAGATGTAGTATAATTGTAGGTATTTAATAATGAAGTTCTTTGGGTTACTCATAATAAAATCCCTTATGTTTTTTGTTGCTATTTATTGTTTTTTAAAGTTCCATTTTCAATAGTTATAATTCTATCTGCATTTTAAGCTATTTTTTCAGTCTTGGAATAGGATACTAAAAGAACTTTCGAATTTTTGCTATGATAATGATAGAAAGGGATTTTCCAATCATCCATTATTTTATACAATTAAATTTTGATAGTATAAGTTTGTAGATAATCTTTGTATTGACTTTAATAATATTTAGTATATAATTAACATTGTTAAAGTAAATGTGAAAGGAGATATAAATTGGATATTGATAAAATTCCACAATGGATACTTGCATTAGAGCAAGAAGATGCTACCTTTCTTAAAAATTTTATTTTAAAATCAGGTTCTCTAAAAGAGATTGCGAATCTTTATGAAGTTTCTTACCCTACTGTGCGATTACGTCTGGATAGACTTATTCAAAAAATCCAAATGAGCGACCAGCAGGAAGAAGAACCTTTTCAAACCTTTATTAAAGGTTTAGCCGTTGACTCACGAATTGATTTAGAAATAGCAAAAATTATTATTGAAAAATATAAAAAAGAAAAGGAAAGATGATTTTTATGAGTATAAAACTTATTGTCAGCATTGGAATTACTGCTATATGTTGGGCAGTTGAAATCTACTGCGCTAAACTAAAAAATCCGATTTGGGGCGGCATCATCCCTCTGTTGGCGTTGGCAGCCAGTATATATATTTTGGCTACTGGACTGATCGCCTTTAACGGCACATCCTCCTTTGTATTTTTTGTTTTGAATCTTTTCCTATTTGAAGGATGGATTACCAGCAGAGAAAAGTACAAAAAGAAGCAAAAATCGGAATTAGACAAGATGAAAGCACATGATATTGATAATTAAAAGATGAATTGAAACTTACAATACTATCCTAACATAAAATGTATAGTGGTAAACTCAAGAATAATACAATTTTAAAACAGCCCGGTTCGAGATTGTCTGCGTCCCTACGACGCTCCAGAGTATCCTTGCAAGGACTCTAGATAACTTTAACATATATGGTATGATCCATCAACACCATCATTGTTTGAATACTCTTTCATAGTAATCCTCCTTTCGCTTTTGGATAAATGCAGATATAAAAAGCTCCTGTTTAGTAATTATCTTACCGAACAAGAGCTCCTTAGATTTTAATATTTAGTTGTTTAATCCGTCAGAAAATCCTAAAATAGGATTGATATTTTCCTAAGCTAATTTCGCCAGAGTAACAGTAAACTTTTTTACATCAAAAAATGAAAGCAGTTCATCTGTGAAAATATATATGGTTAATGTGGTCAACAAATATAAATAAATAAGTGGTACTTCTAAGAAATAAACAGCAATTCAAATCTATTATAGGACATAAAAGCTGCAATTCTCTATTTTTAAAGAGTTGCAGCTTTTACTATTTAATAGATTTTTTCAAAGTGTTTCATCACATCTTTAATTGACTCTACCCTTTCTGTCGTTGCAGAACGATGGAATACTCCAATTCTTCTACTACGTTGAGAACGTCATACAAGACCACCGGATTTTTCCCGTCACCCCGCCAAACTCCACTTTCACGTTGATATGTGTGTCTGCATTTTTGTGAGAAAGAAGTACAAGCGTCTCGACAGTTGTACAATTGAAAAGCATGTCACATAAAACTAAGAATAATTATATATAATTTATTGACTACAGATTATGCTCACAATCTCCATTTTATAAAAACAATTATAAAATATCAATATATTCATTATTTAAGGCTTTATTCATACTTCTAACAGCACAAAACTTACCGCACATAGAACAAGTATCATCAAACTCAGGTGTTCTTTCATCACGGATAGATTTTGCATATTCTGGATCAAGAGCGCATTCCCATTGTCCTTCCCAGTCTAATCTCCTTCTTGCATCTGCCATTTTATCATCTATGTCTCTTGCATTTGGTATCTTCTTTGCAATATCTGCTGCATGCGCTGCAATTTTACTTGCTATAATACCTTGTTTAACATCGTCAATATTTGGTAAAGCAAGATGTTCTGCGGGAGTTACATAGCACAGAAAAGCAGCTCCTGCCATAGCTGCAACAGCACCGCCAATTGCCGCAGTGATATGGTCGTATCCAGGAGCCACATCTGTTACGATAGGACCAAGTACATAGAAAGGTGCACCCATACAAATTGTTTGTTGTATTTTCATATTTGCTTCAACTTGGTCAAGAGGAACATGACCAGGGCCTTCAACCATAACTTGAACATCTTTTTCCCAAGCTCTTTTTGTTAATTCACCTAAACGAACCAACTCATCTATTTGGCAAACATCACCAGCGTCTGCAAGACAACCTGGTCTGCAAGCATCACCTAAGGAAATAGTAACATCATATTCCCTACAAATTTCAAGAATTTCATCGTAGTATTCATAAAATGGATTTTCATGTCCTGTCATGCACATCCAAGCAAACACCAGTGAACCACCTCTGGAAACAATATTCATTTTTCTTTTATGGGTTTTTATTTGCTCAATAGTTTTGCGTGTTATTCCACAGTGTAAAGTTACAAAGTCGACACCATCTTGTGCATGAAGTCGTACCACATCTATAAAATCTTTAGCTGTTAAAGTTGCTAAATCTCTTTGGTAATGTATCACAGAGTCATAGACAGGCACTGTACCTATCATGGCATGGCATTCAGATGTCAACTTTCTTCTAAAACCTGTTGTATCTCCATGAGAAGACAAATCCATGATAGCTTCTGCCCCCATATTGACAGCTTCCCTAACCTTTTTCATTTCAACATCATAATCCTTGCAATCTCTGGAAACACCAAGGTTTACATTGATTTTTGTTCTCAGCATAGAGCCAATACCGTTTACATCTATACATTTATGATTTTTATTTGCACAAATTGCAATTTTGCCTTCTGCCACATACTGTCTGATAAACTCTGGCTCCCTGCATTCCTTTTTCGCTACAAGTTTCATTTGTGGAGTTATAATTCCTTTTTTAGCCGCTTCCATTTGAGTGCTATAATTCATAATTTTCCTCCTCATATTCTATGTCTCTCACCCAGATCCTTAAGTAGTACATAGTATTTTTTAATTAGATTTTTGGTCAAATTGATTGCATTTACATTATCATTATAAGGAAAGAATTTTTTAATTCTACCTTAACGCTGAAAGCTTTTTTAGCCATGCGTCTAATGTGTGAATTCCTGCTTTACAACAAAAAAACAGAAAATACCTTTATTGGCACTTTCTGCTTCTATAACAGCGCTTATGCTTCCTACGTTGGCATTATCCAAATCAGGTTAAGGGTCGAAGTTAAAACTTCCTCTCAGCATGTGTACAAGCTCCCCTGCTTCTATTCATTTTTTTAATACTATCACAGCGAAAAGATATAGTCAATACAATAATATACAAATAATTTTTATAACATACGTATCCTTACCTAAAATGATATTTTCTGCTCATAGGGATAGTAGTTTTTTAAAACATTGACATCAGTTTTTCTACCTTCATAAGTGGCGAGCCATTTTTCAAAATCA
>JABNAD010001091.1_pt1 | contig 11314 bp, 9 predicted proteins | sample 7240381 | NCBI WGS metagenome assembly JABNAD01 (sample SAMN11332834, study PRJNA596920) | anaerobic digester metagenome | biome: digested sludge; isolation source: digested sewage sludge-derived enrichment culture grown on H2/CO2 | place: Germany: Goettingen | reverse complement strand
CGAATGACCAGTCGATCACCAGTCCGCCGTTGTCCGTCACTACTGGCCCGTCTTTGGCTGTCCCTTCCCGCACCCGACCGGAACCCCCCAAGTGAACGAGCCGATCCGTCACCATGGTGCAGGCGAACGGGAGGACTTCGATCGGAACCTGGACCGAGAGTTGGTCGGTCAGCTTTCCCTCATCCACCACGATCACCAGACGATCGGCAGCGGCGGCAACGCACTTTTCTCGCGTGAGAGCCGCACCCCGACCCTTTATGAGACGCAGACCTGGATCGACCTGGTCGGCCCCGTCGATCGCGATCGCCAGGTGTGGAGCATCGTTCAGGGAAGCAAGGGGAATACCGAGCGCTCGGGCACGCATGGCCGTCTGGTGTGACGTCGGGACGCCCACACAGGACAGTCCGTTCCGCATCCTCTCCGCGAGCCGCTCCATGGCAAAGCGAACCGTCGAGCCGGTTCCAAGCCCGACCGCAGAACCCGTCTTGACCAGGTCGGCCGCTGCGTATCCGGCGGCCCTCTTGGGTGCCTCGTCGCCCATACACGAAGGTTCGTTCCAGCAGGGGATAAGCCATTCCCGCTAGGATCGAAAGAGGGTGGCGAGTGGTTCGGCGGCACCTGGTGCCGTGAGATCGAGCGTCAGGGGTGTGACAGAGACTCGCCCCTCCCTGATCGCATGGACATCGGTCCCGGGCTCCGCAGAGTCCACTATGGGTCCGTCGATCCAGAAGTACGGCCGTCCCCTAGGGTCAAGACGGCGTTCGACCCCGGTCGCGAAGAGTTTGGGAGCGAGCCGCGTGATCTCGTATCCGCCCATCGGTCGGGCCGGGATGTTGATATTGATCACGTCTGCACCTTTCGGGAATCCCCCCGAGAAGATCCGTTCGCAGCTGTCACGGACCACGCGACCCGCCTCGGTAAAAGACTGGACAGAACGCCGAGGATCGCCGAACTTGTCGCCCTGGTCCTCGACCTGGAGAGAGAAGGCGATCCCAGGGACACCGTGGTTCGCACCTTCGAGAGCAGCACCTACGGTCCCCGACGTCATCACTGACTCGAACGAGAGGTTCTCCCCGATATTGATCCCGGAGACGATCAGGTCCGGCTGGACTCGGAGCGCAAAGAGCCCGATGATCACGGCGTCCGTCGGCTTGCCGGCGACGGCGTGCGCTTCGACCCCATCGTGAAGGATCGCATCGACCCGCAACGGCTCAAAGATCGATATCGATCGACCGACCGCCGACTGCTGGGTTGCGGGTGCAACCACGGTCACATCTGCGATCGGGGCGAGCGCTTCGTACGCAGCCCAGAGCCCGATCGAGTTGACGCCGTCGTCGTTCGTCAATAGGACGCGGGGCCTCATCGCACTACTGGTGGAACCCGAACGGCAAAAAGGGATCGCTGTCCTGGGGCCGAGGGTTTCATCTACGATGACCGTTCACGGATGCTGCATGAAGGCGTTCCTTGCAGAGTACGCGTCCCTTGCAGGTGAGCCCGAAGTTGCCGCGGAAGGAGCAGCAATGCGGGATGTCCTGACACAGAGCTTCGAGTCCTGCGGGTTCGAAGTGATACTGCCAGGATCTCCAGACCTCGATGCTGAGATCCGACGTCTCGGCCCGACCTGCGACGTCGGGCTCGTCATAGCGCCGGATCATCTCCTGAGCAGGTTCACGCGGACCCTCGAAGGGGTCTGCCATAACATCGGTTGCGGCGCGATGAACGTCGCAGTGGCAGCAAACAAGCAACGCTCAGCCGCGATCCTGGCCGCTCATGACCTGCCGGTACCGCCCGTGCAGCACGGCGGACGACGGATCGTCAAACCCATCCGGGGGTATGGAGCACTCGGGGTGCGTCTTACCGATGGACCGGCAGGCGAGGAAGAGGTCGAGCAGGCATACATTGAAGGGGAGCACCTTTCGGTGTCGCTGGTCGGAAACCGTGTCGTCGGAGATGCCTGCGAATACTGGACGGGAGAGCGACCGCTCGCCCTCGCCCTGAACCGTCAGGTGATCGAGGTTGACGGGGACGGGTTTTTTCATTATCTCGGGGGCGAGACGCCCATCGATCACCCCCGCCGGGACGAGTGCATCGAGGTGGCCCGGAGGGCGGTCGAGGTGCTCGGTTGCCAGGGATATACCGGGGTCGACCTCGTGCTCGCTGACCGCCCGTATGTGGTCGATGTGAACCCCCGCGTCACCACATCTCTCGTTGGCATCGCCGCCGTAATGCAGGAGGAGATCGCCGACATCCTGGTCCGGGCGTCGAAGGGACAGGGACCCCCCGAGGTCCATTTCAAGGGCCGTGTCCGGTACGATACCGACGGAACGGTGACCCGGCTGTGATCGGGATCGATGTCGGCGGCGCGAACCTGAAGATCGTGACAGATGCCGGCAGTGCAATCCATTACTGCCCCCTCTGGACCGGTGCACCGATCCAGGATCTCCTCAGCCCCTACGCCTCTGATGAGGCTGCAGTCGTGATGTCCGGAGAACTCGCCGATTCCTTCACTTCCAAAGGTGAAGGGATCCAGTTCATCGTGGACCAGGTGAGATCCGTCTTTCCGGGGGCCCGGTTCTACGGGACCGACGGACAGTTTCACGCCGAGCCGACACCAGCGCTCGCAGCGGCAAACTGGCTCGCCTCAGCCGACTGGCTCGGACGAACGCACCCGGACTCGGTCCTGCTCGATATCGGATCGACAACGGCCGATATCATTCCGCTTGGCGATGTCCAAGGACTGTATGGAATGACCGATCTCGACCGGCTCCAGGAAGGGTTTCTCCTGTACACTGGCATGCTCAGGACAACAGTCCCGGCGATCGTCAGCACAGTAGAAGTGAACGGTCGGCGGACCCCGGTGGCATCGGAGTACTTCGCGCAGTCCGGCGACGTCCACCTGCTGCTCGGCCATATCAGGCCCGAAGATTACACCGCCGAGACCCCTGACCATGGGCCCACGACTCGAAAGGGAGCCCTCCGGAGGCTCGCGCGGGTTGTTTGCGCTGACCTTGAGGAACTGGGAGAAGACTCGATCTCTTCAATTGCGCACCAGGTCTGGGAGACCCAGCGGAATGGAGTGACGAGCGCGGTCGAAGCCGTCGTTCGGCGAAGCCAGAGCAGGAGCGTCCTGGTCGCCGGAATCGGTGCATCCACCTTCGCGCCGCTTCTCGGAGCCGAAGACCTTTCCGTCCGCCTGGGCACGCTTGCCGATACCCTCCCGGCGCACGCCGTCCGGGAACTCGCACTCGACGTGCAGGAGTGATAAACCGCCAAGACCTGGCAGTCATCCTGTACCCACCGTCTTCGCGGATGAGAGTCGACTCCTACCTGCCGGAGGTGCACCCATTCGTTTCTCGCCTTCGCCCTACTCCTGATCCCACTTCTGGACCGTCGCTCCTGACGGCGATATCCGGGAAAGGGTCGTCTGGTCCAGCACTGATATCACAGACGAACCGGCCTCGCTCGAGAGCCTGAGGATTGATACCGGCACCGGGAGACCGAACAGGCGAAGTGTCGCATTCGGTGGGAGAGGGAGACGAGAGTACGATCGGATCGTGGCACGGTCGAGCTGGATACCGAGCCTGGCAAGGGTGCGGGCCACCTGCCCCGGTGGCATCTCCTCGGAGAGGGAGGCTGCCAGTTCCACCACGGGGGACCCATGTCGGGTCCCAGGATAGAACGGGGAATCGGCGTAGCAGAGTCGACCGCAGACGTCACACCGAAAACGCTTCACGCGCACGCGTACATCCCGTACACCCTGCGCATCGGTGAGTTTGGCGAATCGTTTATCGCGAAAGTCGAAGGGGCTGACACGCCCCCCGCACCGCGGGCATCGATCCAGATTTTCGTACGTCGCCCCGTCCTGGGCGCTGATCCCTGCCCGTACCATATCGACCATCATAGGTGCAACGGGGATTGGACGTGTCATGTGAACCTCTGCGCTTCTGAGCGTGGAGGACACGATGTATATAAATATTCGGGGAGACGGGACGCCCCCGACATTTGTTGACCCACCGATAACTGCCGATTTTTCGAAGTTAAACCAGTATGATTAAATAGGTTAACTTGCAGATGTTCTCTCGTCCGAGGACTCTCTATGGAGATGAAATACGTACCCACGACGTGCCCGTATTGCGGCACGGGATGCGGGTTCAACCTGGTCGTCAAGGACGGCAAGGTCGCAGGTGTCGCACCCTGGCACCGGAACCCGGTCAACGAAGGTAAGCTCTGCCCGAAGGGCAACTATGCCTGGGAGTTCGTCAATGCCGACGACCGGCTGACAACTCCGCTGATCAAGAAGGACGGCAAGTTTGTCGAGGCAACCTGGGATGAGGCATACGACCTGATCGCCCAGAAGTTCAAGCAGTACCAGGGCGAGCAGAGTGCGGCCCTCTCCTCTGCTCGTGTCTCGAACGAGGAGAACTACCTGATGCAGAAGTTCGCGCGGGTGGTCATGAAGACGCCGAACATCGACCACTGCGCCCGTCTCTGCCATGCCTCGACGGTCGTCGGCCTCGCGGGCGCCTTCGGCTCCGGTGCGATGACCCAGTCGATCAAGGACATCGCTGACGCTGACGTCCTCTTCATCATCGGCACCAACACACTTGAGCAGCACCCCCTGATCGGCCGGCGGATCATGCAGGCCAAGAAGCGGGGAGCGAAGATCATCGCAGCCGACCCGCGGTTGACGCCGACGGCGAAGCTCGCCGACATCTACATGCCCTTCGACTCGGGCACCGACGTCGCGCTGCTCAATGCCTTCATGCAGTACATCATCAAGAACGACCTGCATGACAAGGAGTTCATCGAGAAGCGGACCAAGGACTTCGAGAAGGTCAAGGAGATCGTGATGCAGGACACGTACTCGCTTGAGAACGTCTCGAAGATCACTGGCGTCCCGGCCGAGCAGATCAAGGAGGCGGCCGACCTCTATGGACGGGCGAAGGCGGCGAACGTCCTCTACTCGATGGGCATCACCCAGCACACGGTGGGCGTCGACAACGTCAAGTCGGTCGCGAACCTCCAGATGCTGACCGGCAACCTCGGTCGCCCTGGAACGGGTGTCTGTGCTCTCCGTGGTCAGAACAACGTGCAGGGTGCCTGCGACATGGGCGCGCTCGCGAACGTCTACTCCGGCTACCAGTCGGTCATCGTCCCCGAGATGCGCAAGAAGATGCAGGACATGTGGGGGATCGAGGACATCGCCGAGGGCAAGGTCGGTCTCCCAGTCACCAGGCTGATCAACGTGCTCGCGGACGAACCCGGCAAGGTGAAGGCGGTCTATATCATGGGCGAGAACCCGCTGGTCTCAGACCCTGACCTGCACCACGTGAAGAAGGGCTTTGACAATATCGAGTTCCTCGTTGTGCAGGACATCTTCCTGACCGAGACCGCCCAGCTCGCCGATGTCGTCCTGCCTGGCGCCTGCTACGCAGAGCGCGACGGGACCCAGACCAGCACAGAGCGTCGGGTTCAGCTCTGGCGCAAGGCGCAGGAGCCGCCAGGCCAGGCAAAGGCCGACTGGCAGATCATCACCGAGCTCGCTCAGAAGATGGGGTACGAGAAGCAGTTCCCGTACACGTCGGCTGAGGAGATCTTCACCGAGGTCGCCAAAGTCACCCCGTCCTACGGCGGTATGACCTACGAGCGGCTCGGTATCGAGGGGCTCTGCTGGCCCTGCCCGACAGCCGAGCACCCCGGCACCCCGATCCTCCACAAGGAGAAGTTTTCACACCCCGACGGCCTGGGCATCTTCACGCCGATCGAGTGGAAGCCACCGGCAGAGGTCCCCGATGCGGAGTACCCGCTGATCCTGACCACGGGCCGCTGCATCTGGCAGTGGCACACGGGCAGCATGACGCGCCGCTCGGAGTCCCTCGAGCGCGAAGAGCCCGCTGCCTGGATCGAGATCAACCCGGAGGACGCGAAGGCGCTCGGCATCAAGGACAAGGAGATGGTCCTCGCCAAGACTCGCCGCGGCGAGGTCACAGTGGGAGCCCGCGTCACTGACGAGATCAAGAAGGGCGTGGTCTTCATGCCGTTCCACTACGCCGAATGCGCGGCAAACGTCCTGACGAACAACGCACTCGACCCGCAAGCCAGCATCCCCGAGTTCAAGGCATGTGCTGTTCGGATCGAGAAGATCGTGGAGGCCTGAGTCATGGCAGCAAAGGGAGAGATGGTCTACGCCTGGACGACGGATGCAGACCTCCAGCAGAAGGCTGAATGCGGCGGTGCCGTTACGGCCCTCCTCAAGTACGCGCTCGAGAGCAAGATGGTCGACGCGGTCTTCGCTGTCCAGAAGGGGATGGACATCTACGATGCCCAGCCCACCCTGATCACGGACCCGAAGGACCTCGACAAGACAGCGGGCTCGCTCCACTGCGGCACGCTCCTGATGTCGAAGTTGATCAAGAAGTACCTTGACGGCGCCAAGAACATGAAGATCGCAGTCACAGTCAAGGGCTGCGACATGATGGCCATGTACGAACTGGCCAAGCGCGGGCAGATCAACCTCGACAACGTGGTCATGATCGGGGTCAACTGTGGCGGGTCGGTCTCGCCCACGGTTGCCCGGACGATGATCCGCGAGAAGTTCGAGACCGATCCCGACGACGTCGTGAAAGAGGAGATCGACAAGGGCCAGTTCATCATTCAGACGAAGGACGGTCAGCACAAGGGGATCTCCATCGACGAGCTCGAGGAGGAGGGCTACGGCCGCCGGTCGAACTGCCGCCGCTGCCTGCTCAAGGTCCCGCGCCAGGCCGACATCGCCGCCGGCAACTGGGGTGTTATCGGTGACAAGGCCGGCAAGGCGACCTTCCTCGAGGTCTGCAGCCAGAAGGGCGCGGACCTCCTGACCAAGGCAGCCGCAGCCGGCGTCATCGCAACGGAACCCGCGAACCCGAAGGGGATCGAGATCCGGGGCAAGATCGAGGGCGCGATGCTGAAGCTCGGCAACAAGTGGCGTGCCAAGGACTTCGAAGCCCTCGGCGAGGGTGACGCGCGGTTAAAGAAGATCCTCGAGGAGACAAGCCGCTGCATCAAGTGCTACTCGTGTATCGAGGCCTGCCCGATCTGCTACTGCGTCGACTGCTCGACGAAGAACCCGGCGCTGGTCAAGCCCGGACAGGTCCCGCCCGGCTTCATGTTCCACCTGATCCGGTTCTCGCACATCGCCGACTCGTGCGTCAACTGCGGCCAGTGCGAGGAACTCTGTGCAGCGGAGATCCCGAACGCGCTCTTCATGCACGCCCAGCAGGTCGAACTCGAGAAGCTCTTCGGCCATAAGCCCGGTGTCGACATGACCCTGCCGGTTCTGGCCCTCGTCGAGGAGAGGACCGAGCGCAAGCGCCTCGCGAACACGGGTGACGACCAGATTTACAAGAACGTCTTCAACCCGCTCCCGGAGTAGGCCGACTACCTACTCTTCTTTTTTCAGTTGTGTAAGCACCAGACCGGGCAGGCGGATCGCTACAGACCGGTTTGAATCACCCGTGCATGAAAGGGAGATCCCGTCGAGCGCGAGAACGGCTTGGACCAACGGGAAACAGGGTGCCATCTCGCGGGGGAGACCGTTCGCCTGAACCTCCCAGCGACCGTCCACGCTGTCGTCTCCGTACCAGAGAACCAGAGGGCCGGAATTGACCGCCTCGATATGGATCAGGGTTGCCGGCGGTTCCACGGTAGTCGAGATCTGTACGAGGTGCTCGAGCGCACGAATAAACAGGGGGTCGACGCGAACCCCAATCTCGGGGAGTTGGATCTCGATCTGTATGCCGACGATCTCGGCCTGCTCGGTGGCAGCGGCGACCAGTTCGGCAAGAGGGGACTCGATTGGCCCTCGAATCCCGATCCCCCTGAACTCCCGGGTAAGTGCCACATGGTGACGTATCGATTCGGCGGCGGCGACTGCCCGGTCAAGGTCTGCGTTCGCTACCGGGTCATTGATTCCGTCCCTGGCGAGTTCGATGTACCCGAGAACGATCGTCAGCTGGTTCAGGACATCGTGGCGAACGGTGCTCATCAACTGGTCAAAGATCGCATGAGATCCGAGTATTCGCACCTCCCGGGGGTCGGAACAGAGAACGACCTCTATGGCTCCCACACACTGGTCATCAGCCATGATCGGGGATGCCAGCACCCGTAGCTGCCTCGCCGGGCCCAGGGCAGGAGCCGAAAGGAGGGCGGCAGTGGTCGAACCATCACGATCGACCCCAATGAGGTGATCGGGAGCAGGGAGGACCGGTGCAAGGACCAGGTCTGCGAGCATAAGGCCCTCCTTCCCGATGAACGGGACCGCATGGACCCCACCGGCACGTCCGACCATCTCGTCGCGACGCACGCCAACCAGGCGGGAAAGAGGTTCATTCCATGCGATTACCCTCCCCTCGACGTCGAGGGCATACGCCGGTACAGGCAAACAGTCGATCGCTCCAGCCCAACCCGAGATACCCTGCCTGGCAGAGCACATGATGCGAATAGGTTGGCTGTGTTCCTGAGAAGCTTTTCGCTCAAAAAGAATAGAAAAGGATTATCTGACCACAACCCGAAATCTGTTTCACCACCCTCCGGTGCGGCATTCTGATGGCAGCGCAAAAAAAGATCCTGGTCGTGGAGGACGACGAGATCATTGCGAGCCTGATCGAACGAATACTGCAGAAGAAGGATTACATCGTCGCCGGAAAGGTCCCCACGGGAGAGGATGCGATCCGTCGGGCAGCAGAGATCCAGCCGGATCTCGTGCTGATGGACATCGGCCTGAAGGGAGCGATCGACGGCATCTATGCAGCCCGATACATCAACGGGGTCTTCAACATCCCCGTCATCTTTTTAACCGGGCACTACGACGACGAGACTATCGAGCGGGCAAAGGTGGCTGAACCCCTTGGTTTCATCACGAAGCCATTCAATGACAAGGACATCTACTCCTCGGTCGAGATCGCGCTCTACAACGCCGCCATGATGCGCCGGTTGCTCAAGTCCAGGGATACGAACCTCAAGAGCATCGTGACGATGCTCGATGCGGTAATTCTCACGGACATGAGAGGCCGCATCTTTTTTATGAACCCATACGCCGAGCAGCTCGTGAACGTCCCGTATCGTTCGGCCATCATGCACTCGATCAATCGGCTCTTCTACCTCATCGACGTCAGGACGAACCAGCCGATCGCAGACCCGATCATCGAGGTGGTCAAGGAGTCGATGGTGATCGGGATCGAGAACAACCTCGCGATGATCACGAACGACCAGAGGAAACGGTATATCACCCTGGTCGCCCGGCCCCTGAAGGACAACACGGACGAAGTAATTGCCGCCCTTGTTGTGATCCACGTGATGAGTTCGACCGAACGCCGTCTCTTCTCCCAGTAGTGACTGCGTGGGTTGTCGGAGTCGGACCGATCCCCCATCCATCGGCCACCTCGAACAGGTGGCAGACGCTAATTCGCACGTCGGGTCATGGTGGAGCGTCGTCGGGAGTGATTACCGGTACCTTATAGACCGCTCGCCCCCATTATTTCAGGCGTGAAGGGGAGGCTTGAAGATGGAGTGGTCCGGTTGGGCCGGGACGGGACAACACTCTATGAGCAGAGCGGGTATGGTCGGCCGGGACGGGATGGACTCACCCTCTCACCGGTTGAGGCACTCTACCTGGTTCACCGTGGCCGGATCGAGATTCCCGGGCATTCATTCGAGAGCCTGCTCGACCTGTACTCTGTAGACGGGCACTTCCTCCGCACGTACCTCGTCTACCGGGATCTGAGAGAGCGCGGGTACGTAGTCCAGACGGGGCCCCACGACTTCCGGGTCTTTCGACGTGGCCAGAAACCGGGCTCGGGACAGTCGCAGTACATGGTCCGGGTCCTCTCCGAACGAGACCCGATCGAGTTCGGACGGCTCGTGACGGAGGCGAGGTCGACGGCAAACATGCGAAAGTCGCACCTGCTCGCGGTTGTCGATGACGAGGACGAACTGACCTACTACGAGGTAAAACTTCCGGGACTACCTGAGCGGGAGGCGGTTCCGGTCGAAGGGTGCGTCGTGGGGAGGCGCTTCGGATGGGCAGTCATCGCAGGTGAAGAGAGCGGTGCTGTGCTTCAAAAGGCCGGGTACGGCACCCGTGTCGACGACCGCCGGCTCAAGCTCGCACCGGTCGAGGCGCTGTTCCTCCTTGAGAAGGGGGTGCTCCGACTCGAGAAGGAAAACAGCCCGATCGACGACTACCGTACCACGATCAACGAGATCGATCCAGAGGCCCCAGAAAAGACAGCGGTCTACACCCAACTCCGCGACCGGGGTTATGTCCCGAGGACCGGGTACAAGTTCGGACACCACTACCGGGTCTATGTCATCGGACGAACACACTCCGAGATGCTCGTCCACGCCCTTCCAGAGGGGGCTTTCCTGCCGATGTCGGTGATCTCGCGGTCAGTCAGGCTTGCACACTCGGTGAAAAAGAAGATGCTGTTCGGCTGCCAACATAGTGAAGGCATCTTCTACGTGGAGTTTGCCCGCGTTAAGCTGTGAGATGATCATGCCGGAAGCACTCAACCCCTGGTCCAGCGGACAGGCGATTGATACCAGACGACTCTTCGACGACTTCGGAATCGAACCGATCGACCCCCTGCTCGACCTGCTCCCCGAAGTGCCCGCGTTCATGCGTCGCGGTATCATCGTCGGCCACCGGGACTATCGACCGATCGCACTCGCCATCAGGGACCACCTTCCCTTCCATGTGCTGACAGGGTTCATGCCATCCGGTCATCCCCACCTGGGGCACCTGCTCGTCATGCGTGAGGTGGTCTGGCATGTCTCGCAGGGTGGTCACGGCATGATCACGATCGCCGACCGAGAGGCGCATGCCGTCCGCGGACTCTCGTGGGAGGACTGCAATCGGTACGGGCGCGAGTACCTGACCGCCCTCTTTGCACTCGGTTACCGCGGTGAGGCGTACTTTCAGTCAAAGAACAATGCCCTGAAAGACCTCGCGTTCGAGGCGGCAACGAGGATCAACTTCTCCGAACTCCAGGCGATCTACGGTTTCGAGCCGGAGACAACTCTTGCCCACGCCATGAGCGTCGTCACCCAGGTAGCGGATATCCTCTACCCCCAGGTTGCCGGTGAGCCGGCGCCCACGATCGTTCCCGTCGGGATCGACCAGGACCCCCACATCCGCCTCACCCGCGACGTTGCCAACGGGCTCCGGTTCTTCCTGGTCGAGGACAGGGGAGATCACGTCTCGGTCAGGGCAAAGAACGCCCCCGAAGGCGGGATCCACGCGGTCGCACAGGCGCTCCCGGGATCACGGGCGTAC
>JABNAD010001090.1_pt1 | contig 11316 bp, 10 predicted proteins | sample 7240381 | NCBI WGS metagenome assembly JABNAD01 (sample SAMN11332834, study PRJNA596920) | anaerobic digester metagenome | biome: digested sludge; isolation source: digested sewage sludge-derived enrichment culture grown on H2/CO2 | place: Germany: Goettingen | reverse complement strand
GCCCGGATTATCTTAGGCAACACCTATCACCTTTACCTCAGGCCGGGATTGGATATTCTGCGCGAAGCCGGGGGATTGCATAAATTCAACGGCTGGAAGAAACCCATACTTACCGACAGCGGAGGATACCAGGTGTATTCGCTTACCGACCGCCGGAAAATGAAGGAAGAAGGCGTCGTTTTCCAGTCGCACATCGACGGATCGAAACATATGTTCAGCCCCGAGCGGGTCATGGATATCCAGCGCATCATCGGCGCCGACATCATCATGGCCTTTGACGAATGCACCCCCTACCCCTGCGATTACAACTACGCCCTCAAATCCATGGAGCTCACCCACCGGTGGCTCGACCGCTGCATCGCCCGCTTCAATGAAACAGAAGATCTTTACGGCTACCGCCAGACCCTCTTCCCCATCGTACAGGGCAGCGTTTACAAAGACCTGAGGGTAAGGTCGGCCGAGAAAATCGCCTCCTGCAACGCCGGGGGCAATGCCATCGGCGGCCTGGCAGTGGGCGAACCTGTGGAAACCATGTATGAATTTACCGAACTGGTCTGCAGCATATTGCCTCACGACAAGCCGCGATACCTGATGGGTGTGGGCACGCCGGTAAATATTCTGGAAGGCATTTCGCAGGGGGTGGATATGTTCGACTGTGTGATGCCGACCCGCAACGGCCGCAACGGCATGGTCTTTACCAGCCAGGGCATCATCAACCTGAAAAACGAAAAATGGAAAGCCGACTTTTCACCGCTGGATCCGGAAGGGACATCGTTTGTCGACAGCGCTTACAGCAAGGCGTATGTAAGGCATTTGTTCGTGGCGGGCGAAATCCTTGGGCCCATGATCGCCAGCCAGCACAACATCGCCTTTTACCTCTGGCTGGTTGATGAAGCGCGCAGAAAAATAGAAGAGGGAACATTCAGCAGTTGGAAAGACGAAATGATAAAACGCCTGGGTCAACGCATATAATAAAGACAACTGAAGCCCGTTAACAATCCCGGTACCGGCAAAAAAGCATGAAAAAACTTGACCTCTACATCATACGCAAGTTCCTGGGCACATTCTTTTATGCCATTGCTTTACTGGCGGTTATCATCATTATTTTCGACATTTCCGAGAAAATAGATGACTTTCTGGAGCGCAAGCCCCCGCTCGAAGCAATCATCTTCCAGTATTACGCCAATTTCATCCCCTATTTCATCAACCTTTTCAGCGCGCTGTTCACCTTTATAGCCGTTATATTCTTTACATCAAAGATGGCGGCCAATACCGAGATTATTGCCATACTCAACAGCGGCGTCAGTTTCAGGCGCATGCTCAGGCCCTACCTGATCTCCTCACTTTTCCTTGCCCTGATGTCGTTCGGCCTGACCAATTTTGTGATCCCGGAAACCAGCAAGAACATGCAGGAGTTTCAGAAAAAATACCTGAAAAGCCAGCGCAAGGCGAATATGAACAATATCCATATGCAGATCAGCCCGGGTGTTTTTGCCTATGTCGAAAGCTTTGACATGAAGAATAAGTCGGGATACCGCTTTACGCTGGAAGGTTATCACGAGGGAGGCATGGACTACAAGCTCAGCAGCGATTACCTGAGGTGGGACAGCATCACCGGCATGTGGAAAATAGAAAACTGGGTAAAAAGACAAATTCAGGAAAGCGGGGAAATAATCACCCGCGGACAGCAGTTTGATACCCTGCTGAATTTAAGGCCCGACGATTTTGCTGTGGACGTGGATGACGCCATTTATATGAATTACAGAGAATTACGCGATTTTATCGATGCCGAAAAGATGCGGGGGTCCGGAAACCTGATGAAATTCCAGATTGAAAAGCACAAAAGAATCGCATTCCCTTTTGCGACCATAGTTCTGACCCTGATCGGAGTTTCGCTGTCGAGCCGGAAAGTAAGGGGAGGCATCGGGTTCAACCTGGGGGTAGGCATCACCATCTGTTTCGCCTTTATCCTGTTTATGCAGGTAACCACCGTGTTTGCCACATTCGGAAACCTGCCGCCCGTGGTGGCCGTCTGGATTCCCAATTTCATCTTCGGCCTGCTGGGCATCTACCTGCTCAGGGTGGCGCCCAAATAGCACGAAAATCAGGATGAACAGCGGTTCAACTGCGTGACAGATTCCCTCAGTATTAAAAACCGTGATCTTATTCCACGATTCTGTGGTAAACAGCATCTTCAGCACCGGCGGATTCAGCGCAATTCCTGCCAGACAAACATCCCGCCGAAATCTTCTCTTTTCACAACGGGCTGACTGTTGAATAATCCGAAAACCGCCGAGCCGCTGCCACTCATGGCGGTATAAAATGCGCCCAGACTCCGGATCTTATCGCGGACCTCCCTGATCACAGGATAAGCTTTCATCACTGCCGGCTCAAAGTCATTGACAAGCATTGCATCCCAGGCGTCCGGGCTTTGCACCAGCTGATCAGGGGCCGGAAGCGACATTCCGGACGGGGTAATACTGTTGTACGCCCAGGGCGTGGAAACACTGACATCCGGTTTAACCAGCAATAGATGATATCCGTTCAGCGACAGGGGAAACGGCTGAAGTACCTCTCCCCTTCCGGAGGCAACTGAAGTTATGTTTTCGATAAAAAAGGGACAGTCGCTGCCAAGGGCAGCCGCCATCTCGTGCAATTCATTTCCGCAAACCTTAATACTGAACAACCGCCGGGTCAACTTAAGCGCGAAGGCGGCGTCCGAAGATCCCCCGCCCAGCCCGGCGCCGGCAGGAATCACTTTATGCAGGTGTATTTTCACTTCCGGAAGCCCGTACTTACGCTGCATCATCCTGAAGGCCTTCACGCAGAGGTTTTCTTCAGGTTCACCCTGAATCGCGATTCCTGATGTGGTGAATGCAAATTCTCCGTCAGCGGAGGGAACGATCTCCAGTGCGTCTGACAAACCAACGGGAACCATGATGGTTTCAATGTCATGAAATCCATCGGTTCTTTTTCTCAGAATCCTGAGGCCCAGATTAATCTTTGCGTTTGGAAATACAATCATAAGACAACCGTTTCTCCGCGTAAATGCAAATATACGTGCAATCATTGATAAACTGCCGGCCATAGTAAACTTTCACCGGATCCGGCTTCACTTTTCCGTTCACGACCACAGACGGAAAATACTTTTACCAAAAAAGGATCATTCGCATTGAAAGCCCGTGGTGGTTACCGATTAAAAATTAATTTTGTAATGACAAAACAGGCCCAGATGACAATAATCAATTCCGTGATTTCATGGTTCATGAAAAAGCGCATGCATCAGCTCGAACTTTTCATGAAATACCCCCATGATGTCCAGGAAGAATGGTTCAGGCGGTTGATCCTTTCGGCACGGAACACGGAATGGGGGAAAAAATACGGGTATGCCGGCATCGAAAACTATGAAGCTTTTGCCCGGCGTGTTCCATTGAATGAATACGAAGACCTCAAGCCATACATTGACCGCCTCCGGAATGGCGAACAAAATCTTCTCTGGAACTCGGAAGTAAAATGGTTTGCCAAATCATCAGGAACGACCAGCGACAAGAGCAAATTCATACCTGTAAGTCAGGAAGCGCTGGAAGAGTGCCATTTCAAGGGCGGAAAAGACCTGCTATCCATATACTGCAACAACAATCCCGACACCCGGATTTTCGCCGGCAAGTTGCTGGGAATGGGCGGCTCCCATTTTCCTGACAATCCTGAGGCGGGGACGATGGTAGGTGATGTTTCAGCAATCCTTATGGAAAACCTGCCCACCTGGATAGAACTGATCCGCACCCCGGAACTTTCCGTCGCGCTGATGAGTGAATGGGAGCAAAAGATAGAAAAGATAGCATCCATTACCAGTAAGGAAGATGTAACAAATATTACGGGTGTCCCTTCGTGGACCCTGGTGCTCCTGAAACGCATATTAGAGATTACAGGTAAACCGGATATCAGGGAAGTTTGGCCCAACCTTGAGTTGTTTATCCATGGAGGCGTCAGTTTTACCCCTTACCGCAGTCAGTTTAAAAAACTGATTCCGGAACCCATGAACTATCTTGAAACCTATAACGCCTCCGAAGGCTTTTTCGGGATACAGGACCGGACTATTGCCGATGATATGCTGCTGATGCTGGATTATGGCATTTTCTACGAGTTTCTGTCGCTGGATGATGAAGGCACCGGTCAGGGGAAACCGGTTACACTCGGCGATGTGAAACCCGGCATCAACTATGCCATGATCATCAGTACGAATGCAGGTTTGTGGCGGTATAAGATCGGCGACACCGTAACCTTTACCTCTGTTGACCCATACCGCATCAGGATCACCGGCAGAACGAAAAATTACATCAATGCCTTCGGGGAGGAACTGATCATCGACAACGCGTTGAAAGCCCTTGACTGCGCCTGTGCAAAAACCGGCGCCATGCTGAATGAATATACTGCTGCTCCGGTTTATTTCGGGGATACGGGCAGCGGGGCGCATGAATGGCTGATTGAGTTCGCCACCCCGCCCGAAGACCTCCAATACTTTTCCGAAGTGCTGGATAACGCGCTGAAATCGCTGAACTCCGATTATGAAGCCAAACGCTATCACAACATGGTCCTGGGCAATCCCATTGTAAGGGTAATGCCGCAGGGCACCTTTTATCAGTGGCTTAAACTCAGGGACAGGCTCGGGGGACAATACAAGGTTCCCAGGCTCTCCAACGACCGTAAATATGTGGATGAGATCCTGGAAATGAGCCGTCAGGGCTGACAATTAATCTCAATAAGACACAACACAAAACAAAAATAATGCATATAGCCATCGCCGGAAATATCGGTTCAGGGAAAACCACCCTCTGCGGGTTACTCGCCAAGCATTTTGGCTGGCAGGCCCATTTCGAAGATGTTGAAACCAACCCGTATCTCCCCAGTTTCTATGAGGATATGCAGCGCTGGTCGTTCAACCTGCAGGTCTACTTCCTCAACAGCAGGTTCAGGCAGATTATTGAAATCAGGAACAGCGGCAAAACGGTGGTTCAGGACAGGACCATTTATGAAGACGCTTACATCTTCGCCCCGAACCTGCACTCGATGAACCTGATGACCACCCGTGACTTTCAGAATTACTCCTCCCTGTTCGAGCTGATGAGCACCTTTGTTAAGCCGCCCGACCTGCTGATCTATCTGAAGGCAAGTGTACCTACCCTGGTTTCCCAGATTCAGAAGCGCGGCAGGGATTATGAGAACTCAATCAGGCTGGATTACCTGAAAAGCCTGAACGACCGCTACGAAGCATGGATTGGCGGATACAAACTGGGCAAACTTCTGGTTGTTGAGGTGGACAACCTTAATTTTTCGGAAAAACCCGAAGATCTGGCGGTGGTAATCGACAAAATCAATGCCGAAATCCATGGACTTTTCTGATACCGGCCTGACAGCAGTTGGTGTGATCCCGGCCAGGTACGCCTCCACCCGTTTTCCGGGAAAACCCCTGGTGATGATCAAGGGTATGAGCATGATTGAGCGGGTCTACCGGCAGGCCTCCCGCTGCACGTTGCTCAGCGCCGTGATCGTGGCCACTGACGATGCCAGGATTGCCGACCATGTCACCGGTTTCGGGGGAAGGGTTATTATGACCAGCCCGCACCACCCCAGTGGCACCGACCGCATTGCAGAAACAATGCGAATACTCGCAGGAAACGGCGAGCACTATGATATTGCAGTGAATATACAGGGCGATGAGCCAACCATACAACCGGAGCAGATCGAAAGAGTGGTAAGCTTATTCAGCAATATCGAAACCCGGATAGCCACCCTGATCAAGGTTATTATAAATACGGAAGACCTTTTCAATCCCAACGTGGTGAAGGTGGTTACTGACAAAACCGGCAGGGCTTTGCTGTTCAGCCGGTCGCCCATTCCGCATATCAGGCAGCATCCTGATGATGAATGGACATCGGTATTCACATTTTACAGGCACATCGGCATCTATGCCTACCGTATACAAACGCTTCAGGATATTTCCGGGCTTCAGCCCGCCCCGCCCGAAACCGCTGAATCGCTGGAGCAGTTGCGCTGGCTATGGAACGGATATCCCATTCAAACAGATATCACTGATTTTGAAACCATTGGGATAGACACTCCCGAAGACTTATCAAAACTTACCAACATCTCTTGAAAAAGCGGTTTCAACCTTTTATCTTAGCGCTGCCTTTGAAAGGGCAAAGCCTTTGATCAGCCGGGAACCGGAATTCATTCAGCACAAATTGTTTAACCCGGTCCCATTGAAGCAAAACCGTTGTTATGGATCTTGAAAAGTATATCTGCCGCCTGCTGTTTGAGCACGATTGCGTGATCATCCCCGGTCTTGGAGGGTTTATCGCCAATTACACCCCGGCCACCATCCATCCGGTAACGCACACCTTTATGCCCCCTTCGAGGCAACTTGCCTTCAATGCAAGGTTATGCAACAACGATGGCATCCTGGCCAACGCCATTGCTTCCGGTGAAGAAATCGCCTATGCTGAAGCCAACAGATTGATAGAGTCAGCGGTGAACCAGCTATTGGGCATACTGGGTAAAAAAGGCGAAATCGTACTGGCAGGAATCGGGCGCCTTCATGCCGACCGTGAGAACAACCTGAGTTTTATTCCTGAAAAGGGATCAAACTTTCTTGATGATGCATTCGGGCTTGTTCCTTTTACTTCCGAGCCTGTTAACCGTGAAGGCTATCAGGAAAAGATCAGCCGCAGCCTGACCGGAAGCCGCGCAGTACCTACCATGCGTAAACTTCCTTCTACGCTCAGGTGGGCCGCCATACTGCTGCCCCTTGCCGCCATTTCACTCTGGAGCGCGCTGAATACGGGAGGTTTGTCAGGCCTGAAGAATAACTATGCATCCCTGATTCCTGCTCAAACCGAATCGCCGGTGCAGGTAAATACCGGAACCCCTGAGGTGGAAACCTATACGGTAAGCCCGGCCGAAATCACCCCGGAGCCTGTTGCCGCCCCTGAACCTGCCGAAGCCGTAAAACCTGACATTTACTTTGTAATTGCCGGGGCTTTCAGCATTCATGAAAATGCCGAGAAACTGGTCAGCGAGCTCAGGGCGGAAGGTTATGAAGCCTCCATTGAAGGGCAAAACAGCCGGGGCCTTTACCATGTAAGTGTGGCCGGATTCAGTAACAAAGATCTGGCAATCAGCAAGATGAATGAAGTACGCCACAGCAGATTTCCCGATGCCTGGCTGCTGACGCGCAGGTAATCCTTAAAAAATTTTCACATCTGATTCACGTTTTACCGCAGTTAAGATGCTGTTTGCTATTTTTGCAGGCCATTAATCCCGGACAACCACGGTCCGGTTATAATCATCCCATCGTTGAGTAAGAGAAAATTAGACCGATTTGCGGAAAATGCCACCTTTCCGCACCTTTTCCAGCCGTCATTTGAGGAACTGGTCCGGGGTTTCGATCAGAAAGGCAAGTGGCACGGTTTTTTCGGAAATGAAAACCCCATCATTCTGGAACTCGGATGTGGCAAAGGGGAGTACACCGTTACCCTTGCAGAAAAATATCCGGAAAATAATTATATCGGCGTTGATATCAAGGGGGCCAGAATATGGCGTGGCGCCAGGACATCATTCGAAAACGGCTACTCCAATGTGGCCTTTCTGCGCATGCGTATCGACATGATACTTAACGCCTTTGCCCCCGGAGAGGTAAACGGGATCTGGATTACCTTTCCCGATCCGCAGCCTGCCAAAGCCAGGAAACGGCTGACTTCGCCCATGTTCCTGAACCGGTATAAAACCCTGCTGAAACCAGGCAGCATCATTCACCTGAAGACCGATAACCTTGCGTTTTTTGAATATACCCTGGAAACCATTTCGGTGGAGGGCCATGAACTGCTGATGCATACGTTCGATCTATATAACAGTGGATTAACGGAGGATGTGATGCTTACACAAACCCATTACGAAAAAATCTTTCTCGCGCAGAGCATCCCCATCAAGTACCTCAGATTCAAATTAAAATGAAAACGGTGAAAGCTGATGCCCAGGCTTCATTCTTTGAAAATGTCTATGAGGTCGTAAAACTGATCCCATACGGCAGGGTCACCTCATACGGGGCCATCGCCGCGTTTCTGGGCAGCAGGGGATCTGCGCGCATGGTAGGATGGGCGATGAATGCCTCCCACGGTTGCCCGGAGCCGGTTCCTGCACACCGGGTAGTCAACCGCAACGGCCTGCTTACCGGCAAACATCATTTCGGCCATCCTGATTTGATGCGACAACTGCTTGAGCAGGAAGGAGCGGTGATAGAAGATGATAAGATCCTGAATTTCAAAGAATTATTCTGGGATCCTTCCCGTGAACTATCATTCTAATTCACTTCCTGCCGCATTTCACGGGCAACACCGCCCCAACCGTGTATTTGAAGCACTGCATCACAGGATTCTAAAAATTCATCCAGCATGCTACTGCCAATCAGGAATGTGACCCCTGGCGCCGGTTCGCGCTCCGTGCGCACATATACCGGCCCGGTGTAAGGCAGGGAAGAATTGTATGAAGCCTCATGGATCTCTTTTTCGGGTTGCAGCACATAACTGCTTCTGGCGGCCACAGAACGCCCGATACCGGCCAGCCGGAATCCGTTTGCCCGCTGATCATAAACAAAAACCGGCGCACCGCTGTAACCATCACTAAAAGGCGCATCGGTCATCAGCAAACCGTCTGATGCGCCAGGATTACTGATCAAGCCGGAAGTCATCATAAACCTTCCCGAAGGATATCCGGTCAGCCAAACCCTGTCGCCCCAGCATAGTTTACTCCCTTCGGCCATGGGAACTACTGCACGATCATCCCCGGATGTCAGCGGAATTTCGAGCAGAGCCAGGTCATTGGCGGGATCAGCGGCCAGGATTTCAGCCCTGCAATGCAGATTGTTGCCGCTGACCTGAATTACCTGACTAGTCTTTACCGACAAACCGAGCAGGTAGCGTTGGCCCGAAGCATTGGCATTGTCATTATAAGTAATTATCGTGTCAGGGAAATCAATGGTGTGCGCGCAGGTAAGCAACAGGGCTTTAACTTCATTGCCCCTGATGGCAAAGCCGGTGCCGCTGTAAGAATCGTTGTGAACAAGGCGGGCCTTAACCACCGAAAAGTCAATGTCCCGTCCGGAAATGTCATTCAGTGTAAGGCCGCTTCCCTGTTCAAAAACCTGCGATTCGTAAGTAACATAGGTTACAATCCTGTAAACCCGGAGCGTGAGGCTTTCAAACTGCCGCTGCATCGGAATATTTTCAAATACAGAGGCCTGCCCTGTTTCACCATTGTTTTGCTGAACCGGTGAGATAACCCGGCATCCGCATAGCATAAGTGCAATACATAAAACATTTAACAACCGGTATCGCATAGCTGATTATCGAAAAAGTACCCGCCGGAGCCAATCCTTAAAATCTGCAAAGCAATGCAAAAGCACTGCGGTTCCATTCTGTCTCATAACCTGATGACCTTTCGGTATGCAATCTTATCCCCGGCGGCAATTCTCAAAAGATAAACGCCCGGGTTGATGCCGTTCAGGTTGATCCGTGAGCGGATTCCGCTGATATGTTCCGAAATGATGATATTTCCCCTGATGTCAAACAATTCAGCCAGTACCACTCCGTTGTTGTCTCCCGGCTCAACGATCAGGAAATCCTCCGCGGGAACAGGGTAAATGACTGTTTTATCTGCCAATGGCCTGGCATCAACCACCAGTGGCTGCCCATCCCAACCGGCCATGCGGGCAAGCATCCACCAGAGCGCTTTAGCAAGCCTTACTGCCCCCTTTTCACCGATATGATCACCGTCTTCAACATAGCCTCCATCCAGATCAATCAGGTTATCAGCGTGAATCGCCTGAAACTCCTGGGTTATCCCTCCGAAATCAGTCCACGAAACCACCCTTCGCTCCCCGGCATCGTTCCAGCAAAGAATATCGGCATAATCAAAAAGGAACCGCCCGGCATCGGCCTTGACAAAACTCCGGATATACTCATGTTTGATAAACCGCTGGTATCCGTTTTCTCCAAGATTCTCGTTAGCATCCACCGGACCGGTGGTGTAAAAGACTTTTGTCGGGAAACCGTTGGCGATGCAATGAGCATTGTACCCATCGGTGGCATTCAGATAGGTATCCATGCACACTGAGTTATCAGTGAGAGCGAAATCCCCTGCATCCAATCCCCAGCGTTTGCTCCCTTCCGGGCCTGCCGAAGAACGCCCCGCCCATCTTACCTGGTACACCGGGTCGGGGGTTCCGGCCGGCCAGTTGTTGCTGGTCATATCCCAGCACCAGCCGAAACCCATGGCCGCAATGGCCAGGTTATTCGTATTGCAATGGGTGAGGTGGTCCCGAGTACGGGTCAGCGCGGTAGCATTGGTAAACCAATCTTCCTCTCCGTAACTGTATATCCATCCGCTGCTGTTGTTCAGGTCGCCCCAGGTGGCGCTGCTCAGGCGCATGTGGGCATCAGTATAACCTTCGGGGGTTCCTGATTCCCTGATATTGACCTGGAACCGCGGATCCATCCCTTCAAGCAGGCGACAGCCAATCCTGTAGCCCTTTGAGTGAGACTCCCCGGCCACAATCACCCACATCTCTTTCACCTTATCGATATATTGCTGCGGAATCTGATCATACTTGTCAACTACTGTATGATCGGCAATGATCTGCGCGTGAATCCCTTCAATCCTGCATATCATCAACAGCACCAACACTATCCATAAACCCTTCGGCAGCTTCTTCATCCGCAATTAATTTAATGATCTATCTGAATGATTATTACAAAGATAAGTCAAAACCCCGTGTTATCCCAGCAGGTAAACGGCTTTTTGGAAAAACTGCAAACTCCGGCGCAATTCCAAAAAACCCTTATCTTTACAAAATCTAAATTAATACAAACTTTACTGCCATGGCTTTCTCCAAAGAAGACGTTATCAATGCTTTAAGAACCGTTAATGACCCTGACCTGAAGCGCGATCTGGTCACGCTGAACATGATAGAGGATGTTCAGGTGGAGGGCAACAAGGTTTCTTTTAAAGTTGTACTCACCACCCCCGCCTGTCCGCTGAAAGATAAAATCAAAAAAGACTGCATTGCCGCCATTCAGCAACTGGTTGATCCCTGGGCAGAAGTTAATGTGGAGATGACATCGAGGGTAACCACCCGCCGGGCCGACAAACAGCCGCTGCTTCAGGGTGTAAAAAACATAATTGCTGTAGCCTCAGGCAAAGGGGGCGTAGGTAAATCGACCGTAGCCGCCAACCTGGCCGTGGCACTCGGACGCACAGGCGCCA
>JABNAD010001089.1_pt1 | contig 11323 bp, 10 predicted proteins | sample 7240381 | NCBI WGS metagenome assembly JABNAD01 (sample SAMN11332834, study PRJNA596920) | anaerobic digester metagenome | biome: digested sludge; isolation source: digested sewage sludge-derived enrichment culture grown on H2/CO2 | place: Germany: Goettingen | reverse complement strand
GTACCAGAGGTCGTACTCTTCGCAGGCGCCGGTGAGGACTGCGATCCGCGCCGCGAGCTGGTGCCAGCAGAAGGCGTTTCCGATGAGGGAACGGTCACAGGTACAGAGCTCCTCCTCGACAACGTACTCGTCGTTCGTTCCCACCACCACCACGAAGTCGAGGTACCGCTTTACTGACCCGGATTCGACCGCCTCCAGTGCACGCCGCCCCTGCTCGCCGTAGCACTCCAGGACCGCCCGCCGCGTCCGCTCGGAAAGAGGCCTATTGCTCCGGGCCCGGGTCGGGTCGGTCATGGATCCCTGTTACCGATGGAGCTGGAGTGCAGGAGGATCGTCGAGATATTCCCAGCCCTTTCGCTCGGCCAGCGCCTGCATACCGGGTGCCTCGAGGGCGTAGTGGGTCGACTCCAGGCAGGGGATGGGGGACTCCCGTGCGACGTGGTGCCTCAACTCTGCCGAGAGAAAGGCATCTGCGCCGAGGTCGGCCGCTTCCCGGATCAGCGCTGGATCAAACCCGCTGCCGCCGACGACGGCGAGTCGCTCGATGCGCGAGACGCGGCCATAGGCGCGAATGGGGCCGATCACCGCTGCGATCGCGTCGAGGTCGGTCGAGGTCCGTCCCACGAGTCCCAGGGCGAGGGGTTGCCGATCGGTGAGGCCGAGACGGTCGGCGAGGGCGTCGTTGATCCCACCCTCGGCGCGGTCGAAGTTGGTATGCATCACGTAGAGGTGCATCCCCGCACCGAGTAGAACTCGGAGCAGGCGGGCCGTCTCGCCGGTCACCCGGTGGACGGGTACGAAGAGCGGAGAGTGGTGGACGATCAAAACGTCGGCCCCGAGCGCTGTTGCGCTCATTGCCACTCGCACGGTCGCATCGAGGGCGACGGCAACCTTATGGACCGGTCGTACCCCCTCCACAACGAGCCCGATACGCTCCACATCGTAGGGCTCGGCGAGCTCGGGGGGTGCGAGTGCTTCCATCTCCCTGGTGAACGCCTCGATCTCCATGAGGGGATATGTGGTCGCTATCGGCAAAAAGCCCCGCCCCGTATGCGCTACAGTAATACGAAAACATATTTCTATTCACACATTGAACCGTTCAGCATGGAGAGGACCATCGACCTGGTCAACGAGCGGATCAGGGACGGCAATGCCGTCGTGGTGACGGCCGAACGGATGCCGGACCTGGTCGCCGAGCTCGGGGAAGAGGGCGCGCTTGCCGAGGTGGACGTCGTGACGACCGGTACCTTCGGGGCGATGTGCTCGTCAGGGGTGTTCCTGAACTTCGGCCATGCCGATCCCCCGATCCGGATGGAGCGGGTCTGGCTGAACGATGTCGAAGCGTATGCCGGGATCGCCGCTGTGGACGCCTATCTCGGGGCGACCCAGCAGTCCGAGACCCGGCGGGACGAGTACGGAGGAGCGCACGTGATCGAGGACCTGGTCTCGGGCAACTCGGTCGAGCTCCGTGCCCACTCGCGCGGGACAGATTGCTATCCCCGGCGAACGGTCCGGACAGAGGTGGGCCTTTCGGATCTCAACCAGGCGGTCATGGTGAATCCCAGGAACGCCTACCAGCGGTACAACGCGGCGGTGAACACCTCCGACCGGGTGCTTCACACCTACATGGGCATGCTCCTCCCGAACCATGGCAACGTGACGTACTCCGGCGCCGGCGTCCTGAACCCGATCTCCAACGATCCTACCTTCCGCTACATCGGGGCGGGCGTCCCGATCTTCCTCGGCGGTGGTGAAGGGGTCATCATCGGCGAGGGGACCCAGCATTCGCCGGCAGGAGGATTCGGAACCCTGATGGTGAGCGGTGACATGAAGGGCATGAGCTCCGAGTATCTCCGGGCCGCCACGATGCACGGGTACGGTGTCACGCTCTATGTTGGGCTCGGCGTTCCGATCCCGGTCCTCGACATCGAGACGGTCCGCGCCACCGCGGTAACCGATGCCGGGATCGAGGTCGACGTGGTCGATTACTCGGTCCCCGAGCGATCCCGGCCCACCATCCGGACGGTCTCCTATGCCGATCTCCGATCGGGAAAGGTCATGATCGAGGGAGAGGAGGTGACGACATCCCCGCTCTCTTCGTTCAGGCGTGCACGCCAGGTCGCCGAGGACCTCGCCGAACGGATTACTGCCGGCCGGATGACCCTGGCCCTTCCCACCCGCCGGATCGACGCGACCAGGTCGGCCCGTCCCATGCGTGAGATCGCCCAGGGTCCCCGCGTTCGTGAGATTATGGACCGCCAGGTCGTCTCGATCACCGGCGACGACCCGGTCACCGAGGCAGCGAAGAAACTCCTGAAGGGCGAGACCAACCACCTGGTCGTGCTGGATGGTGCGGGTCGCCTCGCCGGCATCGTCACCACCTACGATCTCTCGAAGGCCGTCCTCCGTCCTGAGCGGGCCCGTTCAGTGGCTAATGTCATGACACGGCGCGTTATCACCACCGTTCCCGACGAACCCGTGGACATCGCCGCCCAGAAACTGCGGCGGAACAATATCAGTGCCCTGCCGGTGGTGGACGCCGACCGGCGCGTTGTGGGGATGCTGACGGCAAACAATCTTTCGCGTCTTATCGGGAGGGGACGCGAATGAAACTCGTCGTGACCTTCTCCCGGAAACGGGGCCGGGAGCCGGTAATCGCCCAGGTGGTGCGGGACACGGGGATCCTGATCAACGTCGAGCGAGCGCAGATCGACTCACACGAGGGGGAAGCCCTGATCGAGGTGCCCGACGAGGCCTGCCAGCTCGTGCGCGAGCGGATGGAGGCACTGGGTGCGACGACGCGCCGCCTCGACAGGACGATCCTCTTTGACCGGGACGAGTGCGTCGACTGTGGCGCCTGTATCTCGATCTGCCCCCAGGATGTCTTCTCCTTCGATGAGACCTGGAAATTGAACGTGGACGAGTCACACTGTGTTCTCTGCGGTAAGTGCATGCTCGCCTGCCCGCACGGCGCCCTCTCCCTCCAACTCTGATGATCCGGGAGCGCTTCCATCACCGCGAGACGCACGCCACCCTTCTCGCCGAGAAGGAGGCGCACCTCTGCGTTGCGAAGGAGGCGATACTGAAGGCCAGGGCCGCGATCGAACGGGCGGCAGCCCGCGACCCGTTCTTCCTCGCGAGCCTTGAGCCCTGCGATCCGGGAGAGGACCACCCCATCGTCCGTCGGATGGTTTGGGCCGCCGGCGAGGCTGGTGTCGGGCCGATGGCGTCCGTTGCTGGGGCAGTGGCGACCGCCGGTGTCGAGGCGATGGTCAGCGCCGGTGCATCCTTCGGCGTGGTCGAGAACGGCGGTGACATCGCGTTCATCACCGATCGGCCCCTGCGTATCGGCGTCCATGCGGGCGCGTCCGCCTGCTCCGATCGGTTCGCATTCGTTCTGCCGCCCACGGACCGGGTGCGGGGGTGCTGCACTTCGTCAGCGACGGTCGGCCCTTCGATCTCTTTTGGCATGGCAGACGCAGTCACCGTCTTTGGCCCAGACCCCGTGCTGGCCGATGCCTGGGCGACGCGGCTCTGTAACGACCTCCGGCCGGACGAGCGGTCGGTCCTTGACCGGCTCGATCCAGCACGGATCACGGGCATCTGCGCCATCTTCGATCGCCTGGTGGTCCGCTGGGGCTCGATCCCGCCAGTGGTCCACGCGCGGGTCGACCCGGCGCTGATTACGGCAGCCGACTCGGTCTAGGCGTTCTCGTCGACGTAGGCACGCGCCTCGTCATAGGCCTCGGGCCCCTCGAACCGGGCGAGCAGAGCCTCTCCGTCGCTGACGCCGATAAAGCCCCGGCGGTCCCGGACGAAGAAGACGAGCTCGAAGAGATCCCGGTGCTCGAGGAGGACTCCCGAGCGGGTTGCGAGGGCTGGTTCGAGCTCCAGTCGCTCGCGGGCGAGGTCGTCGGGCTCGAAGCGGAAGATGTAGTAGAAGACCTGCCTGGCGTTCAGCAGGTTGGATCCCAGGAGTTCCCAGCGCAGGTCGGGGTCGAGACCATCGAGCCGCGCTGCGATGCAGGCAACATCGTCCTCGCACTCCTCGAAGATGTCATCTGCCACAGCCTCCATCTCTTCGGCAGGATCGATCCACTCCTCGACACCATCGTCCTCGTCTTCGAACGCATCGTCCGCCTCTTCACCGAGGTACTCCTCGTCGTCCTCGTCAGAACGTCGCCCGATCATATGAGGAACTCCATGGCCGACCGAGTCATTTATTATTTCTCCTTCTCCGCCAGACGCCAACAGGAATGTTGCTGCGAGGGTGGACGGAGCTCGATGGCCAGCGTTGTGCACCGGGCCAGCTCGAGGAGTTGCTCCGCGCGGATGACCCCCGGATCGCGCGCCTCGGCGGGGAGTTCTATTTCGAGGTCGATGGGTGGCGCGGACGGGACGCGCTCGGTATTATGCCGGGCGCGTGCCCTCCCGGGGAGCTGCAACTGGATGGGGTTCTGCTCCGAAGGATCGAGCCGGAGGTGCCGGACCTCTCGCTCGGGGACGCGATAGAACTGGCCGTTCGGCGGCGCGCGGACGAGGGCGTGGTGGCGCTCTCGGGTGGCGTCGACTCGGCCCTCATCGCGGCAATCGCGGGCCGGCCCTGCGTTGCCGTCGGGCTGGAAGGGAGCCATGACCTTGAACGGGCCCGGTATGTCGCGGATCTCCTCCACCTCGACCTGGCCGAGGTGGTGATCCCACCCGAGCGCATCCCCGGGGTGCTGAAAGAGGTGCTGGGCGTCATTCCCGTCAAGAGTCCCCTGAACGCCTCGATCGCAGCGACCCTGTACTTCGTCGCCGAGTGGGCGGGGGCCCGGGGATACGAACGGATCCTGGCGGGGCAGGGGGCAGACGAGGTCTTTGGCGGATATGCCCGGTATGCCGGCACGGAGGACCTCGGGGCGATGCTCGCGCGCGACTTCGCTTCGCTCCCAGTTCAGAGGGCCCGCGACCAGGAAACCGTCGGCATCTTCGGCTGTTATCTCTCGATGCCCTATCTGGATCCCGCGGTCCTGCAGGCGGTCCGCGCGCTACCGGTGACGCGTCTCGTCGGTGCGGGGCCTGGCAAGGCGGCGCTCCGGGAGGTTGCCGCGACATGGATCCCCCCCGAAATCGCGGCGTATCCCAAGAAAGCGATGCAGTATGGTTCGGGTGTCTGGCGGGAGATTCGCCGGCTGTCCCGTCATAACGGTTATAAAAACGCGGTGCAAGGGTACTTAACCACCCTGGAGAGGAACGAGCATGGTCGATGAGAGCGATGTCCGGCGGATTGCCGAGCTCGCGGATGTGGGGATTCCGGCCGATGTGCTGCCAACCTTTACCGCGCAGTTCAACCGGATTCTCGAATACTTCGATATACTGGATACCCTGGGCGAGGAACGCGCCGGGGAGCGACGCCTGCACACGATCCTCCGTGAGGACGTGGTCTGCCCGTCACTACCGCACGAGGCGGTGCTGGAGAACGCTGCAGAGAGCGAGGAAGGGTTCGTGAAGGCCCCGAGGGTGATGTGATGGAGGACCGGTTCAACGCCTATCTCCTCCGTTCAGACGACCCGGGCCGCGACTCGGGCCCGCTTGCCGGCAGGACGGTTGCGATCAAGGACAACATCTCGACCGCCAGCCTGGAGACGACGTGCGGGTCCCGGATCCTGAAGGGATATGTTCCACCGTACGACGCCCACGTGGTGTCCCTGTTGCGCGAGGCGGGCGCCGCCATCAACGGGAAGACCAACATGGACGAGTTCGGGATGGGGACCACGACCGAGAACTCGGGCTTCGGCCCGACCCTGAACCCGGTCGACCTGGGGCGCGTCCCCGGGGGGTCGTCGGGGGGTTCGGCCGCCGCCGTCGCTGCCGGCCTTGCCGAGCTCGCGCTCGGTACCGACACGGGCGGCTCGATCCGGTGCCCCGCTTCCTTCTGCGGGATCGTCGGCTTGAAACCGACATACGGGCGCGTATCCAGGTACGGTCTGATCGCCTACGCGAACTCTCTCGAGACGATTGGCCCAATGGCCCGGACGGTTACAGACGTCTCAGCCCTCTACCGGGTCATCTCCCGGCCCGATCCACGCGACACCACCATGCAGGGCCGGCCATACGAGCACGACCCGGTGCCGAGCGTTCGCGGACTCAGGATCGGGGTCCCTGCCGAATTCTTCGGGGAGGGGGTCGATCCTCGCGTTGCGGCGACGGTCCAGCAGGCGATCGAGACGCTTGCCGGCTGTGGTTCGACGGTCGTCCCCGTCTCGATGCCCTCGATGAAGTTCGCGCTGGCGGCATACTACGTCACCTGCACATCCGAGGCGTCGTCGAACCTCGCCCGGTACGATGGTGTCCGGTATGGACCCGGCGGCGAGACACAGAAGTCCTGGCACGATGCCTTCACCGCCGTCCGCGCAGAGCATTTCGGCGAAGAGGTCCGTCGCCGGATCCTGCTCGGGACCTTCGCGCTCTCGGCCGGTTATTACGGGCGGTACTATGGAAAGGCCCAGACGGCTCGCGCGAACGTCGCCCATGACTTTGAGCGCCTCTTTGGCTCGGTCGATCTCCTTGCGGGGCCGACGATGCCCACGGTCGCGTTCCGGCTCGGCGAACTGGCCGATCCGCTGTCGATGTACCTCGCCGACATCCTGACGGTGCCCGCGAACCTCGCCGGCGTCCCGGCGATCTCGGTGCCGTGCGGAGAGGTGGACGGCCTTCCGGTCGGCCTCCAGCTGATGGGCCGCCCCTTCGATGATGAGACGGTGATCGACGCAGCTGCCGCCTTTGAAGCGGAGGTGACCGGATGAGCGACGGCCAGGTGATCATCGGTCTCGAGATCCACTGCCAGCTCGATACGAGGACGAAGCTCTTCTGCGGCTGCTCCACGGACTACCGTGACGACGGGCCGAACACCCATGTCTGCCCCGTCTGCCTCGGGCTGCCGGGGACGATGCCGGCCGTGAACCGGCGGGCTGTCGAGTTCGCGTTGAGGGTCGCAAAGGCCTTCCACTGCGAGATCCCCGAGGAGTGCGAGTTCGCGAGAAAGAACTACTTCTATCCTGACCTCCCGAAGGGCTACCAGATCACCCAGTACGACCGGCCCCTTGCCCTCGGCGGCCACGTGGTAATCGAGGCAGAGGAGGGCGGTGAGAAGACGGTCAGGCTGACCCGGATCCACATGGAGGAGGACCCTGGACGGCTTGTCCACCGGGGAGGTGGGGCCCGCGCCCGGTACTCCCTTGTCGACTACAACCGCTCGGGAGTACCCCTGATCGAGATCGTAACCGAGCCAGACCTCCGGTCGCCGAAGGAGGCCAGGCGGCTCCTCGCGAAGCTGCGGGCGACCCTCGAGTACCTCGGCGTGTACGACTCCGACAAGGAGGGGTCGCTCCGGGTGGACGCGAACATCTCGATCTCCGGTCACGACCGGGTCGAGATCAAGAATATCTCCTCCTACAGGGGAGTTGAGAAGGCGCTCACCTTCGAGATCACTCGCCAGCGATCGCTGATACGGCGCGGCGCCACGGTCGAACGCGAGACCCGTCACTTTGTCGAAGCGCGGGGGACCACGACGGCCTCCCGTTCGAAGGTGGAGGAGCACGATTATCGGTACTTCCCCGAACCGGATCTCCCTCCGCTCCGGGTCGCTTCCTGGGTGGACGGGATCACCCTGCCGGAGCTCCCCGACGCTCGGCGCGAACGGTTCATGGAACAGTACGGCCTCTCGGTCAACCACGCCCGGACCCTCACCGGCGACCCCCACCTCGCAGAGTTCTACGAGGGGGTGACTGGCGACGACCCGGCGCTTGCGGCCACCTGGGTTGCCGACACTCTTCTGGGTGAGTTGAACTACCGGAATCTGTCGATCACAACGGTCGATGCGGCCCGGTTCCGCTCCCTGCTCGCGCTCAGGAAGGCGGGTACGATCACCGACCGCTCCGGGGTCGACGTCCTCCGGGCGGTGCTCGACACCCCCGAGGACCCGGTCTCCATCGTCGAGCGGCTCGGGCTCGCCGTGACCGGGGAGGACATTGTCGCGTCCGCGATCGCCGAGGTGCTCGCCGAGCAGCCCCAGGCAGTCGCCGACTACCGGGCCGGGAAGGGGAACGCTCTCAACTACCTGGCCGGCCAGGTGATGAAGAAGACCCGCGGGCGCGCGGACCCACGGGACGTGGGCCGACGCCTCGCCGAGGCCCTGGGGGGGTGAGCGACCGGTGCACCTGATCATCACTGAGAAGAACATCGCGGCAGAGCGGATCGCGCGGATCCTCGCTGACCGGTCCTATGTCGAGACCCGAAAGGAGGGGGGCGTCAGCACCTACTCCTTCGACGGTACGACCGTGGTCGGGCTGCGCGGACACGTCGTCGAGATCGATTTCGAGCCGGGGTACACAAACTGGCGCTCCGAGCAGCACCGGCCCCGTTCCCTCATCGACGCCCGCACCATCAAGACGCCGACGGACAAGAAGATCGTGAACCTGGTCCAGAAACTCGCGCGCCGGGCGGAGCGGGTCACGATCGCGACGGACTTTGACACCGAGGGTGAGCTGATCGGCAAGGAGACGTACGACCTTGTCCGGGCAGTACGGAAGGACGTGCCTGTAACGCGGGCCCGGTTCTCGGCGATAACACCGCAGGAGATCCGGAGTGCGTTCGGTGAACCAGCCGAACTCGACTTCGCGCTTGCGGCGGCAGGGGAGGCCCGCCAGGTGATCGACCTGATCTGGGGCGCTTCCCTCACCCGTTTCATCAGCCTCGCCGCCCGCAGGGGAGGCAGGAACATCCTCTCAGTCGGGCGCGTCCAGTCACCGACCCTTGCGATGATCGTGGACCGCGAGCGCGAGATCGAGGCCTTTCAGCCAGAGCCCTACTGGGTTCTGTCCGTCGATTCGGAGCGTGACGACGTCGACTTCTCGGCGCGGCATACCACCACGCGTTTCTCCGAACGCGAGGCGGCGATGGCGGCGCGCGACCGAACGGTGGCACCGCTCGTCGTCACTGAGTCGCGGGAGGGCCAGAAACTCGACCGTGCCCCGACCCCGTTCGACACGACGGGTTTCATCGTGGCCGCGGGCCGGGTCGGTTTCTCCGCCGCGAACGCGATGCGAATCGCCGAGGACCTGTATATGCACGGGTTCATCTCGTACCCCCGCACGGACAACACGATCTATCCCGCGTCGCTCGACCTGGACGGGACCCTGAAGGCCCTCGAGAAGACCGAGTTCGGAAAGGATATCCAGTGGGTCCGCGCCAACCGGCGTCCGGTTCCGACCAGGGGAAAGAAGTCTTCGACCGACCACCCGCCGATCCACCCTGCCGGAGCGGCGACCCGCGCAGAACTCGGAGAGGAACGGTGGCGGCTCTACGAACTGGTGGTCCGCCGGTTTTTGGCAACCCTCTCCCCCGACGCCCGCTGGACCACGCGAAAGGTCCTCTTCGATGCTGGCGGTGAGCCCTATACTACGACCGGCTCCACCCTCGCGGAGGCCGGCTGGAGGACCGTCTACCCCTACTCGGACGCAGCGGAACACGAGCTGCCGCCGTTCTCCGTCGGCGAGCGTCTGCCCGTCAAAAACGTGCGGCTCGAGGAGAAGGAGACCCAGCCACCGCCTCGCTTCACCCAGTCGCGCCTGATCCAGGTGATGGAGGAGCTCGGACTCGGGACCAAGTCCACCCGTCACGAGGTGATCGGAAAACTGGTGAGCAGGAAGTACGTCGAGGGGAACCCGCTCCGCCCGACCCTGGTGGGACGGGCCGTGATCGAGTCGCTCGAGGAGCATGCGGACCTGATCACGAAGCCCGATATGACGACCGCGATCGACCGGCACATGCAGGAGATCAAGGAAAAGCGACGGAGCCGCGACGAAGTTATCGACGAGTCCCGTGTCATGCTCCACCGTGCATTCGACGACCTCGAGGCCCACGGCGATGAGATCGGTCGGGACATCATGGGCCGGACGGTCGAGGAGCAGATCCTCGGCCCGTGCCCGGTCTGCGGGTCCGATCTGCGCCTGCATCACATCCGGTCGAGCCAGTTCATCGGGTGTGTCAACTATCCGGAGTGCCGGTTCAATATCGGGCTGCCGGTCACAACCTGGGGTTTCGCCGTCCGCACCGACGACGTCTGTCCCGAGCATGGGCTCGCCCATGTCCGCCTGATTGCTAAGGGCTCGCGACCCTGGGAGATCGGCTGTCCGCTCTGCCACCACATCACCTCGAACCGCGAAACGATGGCCCTGATGCCGTCCATGACGCCGGCGCTGATCGAACGGCTGAATGGGCGGCATATCTATGCGGTCAACGAGGTTGCGGCATCGGAGCCTGAGACGCTCGCCGAAACCGCCGGCGTGGACACGAAGACCGCCAGACGACTGAAAGATGAGGCGGAGCAGGTCCTCTCCCTCCTGCGCCTCCGCTCCGAGCTCCGCAAGTTCGTCCGATCCCATGTCCCTCCCCGGCGGGGTCGGAGCCATGCGAAGATCATGAAAGCCCTCTTCGCGAAGGGGATCGACACGGTCGAACACCTCGCCTCTGCCGATCCCGAACTCGTCCGGTCGACGGGAATCGGAGAGAAGGAGGCTGCCGCCCTTCTCGATGCGGCGAGGGGTCTCTTAAACGACCGTCGGCTTCGCGCGATGGGCATCCCGGCAATCAGCCTCAAGAAGTACTACGCTGCCGGTTTCATGAGCCCCGAGGACCTCCTTCGCCATCCAGCCCCGTTCCTCACGCTCAAGACGGGTATCTCGCCCGACACGGTCCACCGGCACATGGAGCTGGTCTGCGAGGCCCTCGGGCGTCCGGCTCCCCGTCGGACAACGCGCGTGCAGCTCGAACGGGGACGGGCGGAGCTCCTTTCGATCCCGGGTGTCGGCGAATCCACCATTGAGAAGCTGTACAGCGGGGGGATCTTCGACGCCCGGAGTCTGATCGAGGCCGATCCGCACACGGTGGCAGAAAATTCCGGCCTGCCGGTGCGCAGGATCATGGACTTCCAGGCCCAGGCCTCGACCCCGGACGAGGCGGCGGGATGATCGAGGCTTAAAGGTCCGACGTCGATTTAGTACAGATGGCTCCCCGCTGGCAGGACTGGGTCCACGTGACGAAACTGGACCCCGATAAGACCCTGCCGCCCGACGCGATCGCCGAGATTGCGACGAGCGGCACCGATGCCCTGATGCTCTCGGGCACCCTGAACGTGACCCGCGAGAACCTCGCCGATCTCCAGCAGCAGGTCGCCGAGTACGGCCTCCCGCTGGTGGTCGAGCCTGCCGGGCCGGAAGGAGTCCTGGTGGAAGGGATCGACCTCCTCTTTATACCGAGCGTGATGAACACCACCGACGTG
>JABNAD010001088.1_pt1 | contig 11341 bp, 9 predicted proteins | sample 7240381 | NCBI WGS metagenome assembly JABNAD01 (sample SAMN11332834, study PRJNA596920) | anaerobic digester metagenome | biome: digested sludge; isolation source: digested sewage sludge-derived enrichment culture grown on H2/CO2 | place: Germany: Goettingen | reverse complement strand
CTTCTGGCTTGCTGTTTATTGATCTTTCCACAGAGCGCCAGGGCGGAAAGTATGCGCTTTCAAGCGCTGCCGATGCCATCGTGGGCGATCTGCCGCCGGATATGGCCGAAAGGGTGGGGGCCGTGGGCATGCCCGATGCCCAGGCGCTCATGGCCCTGCTGCCGTATTTCATGGATGATGCCACGTTGGCCCAACTGCAACAGGCAACAGATGCCTCGCAGATTGATGCCGCCGTGCGCTCGGCTCACAACAATCTGAACAGCCTTCTTGCCGCTGGCCCGGCGCAGGACTGGCTGCGGGCCGATCCACTGGGTTTGCGCAAGTATGTGCTTTCGCGCCTGCCGGCAGAGCATGCCGGGGCCATACCCGACCCTGTGCTGGGTTATCCGGTAAGCGCGGACGGCAAACACCTGCTGCTGGTGTTGCGGCCAGCCCATTCCCTGCACGATGTCAGCACCGCCGCTCGGTTGATGGACACCATCCATGCCGCCATGCAGAAATACCTCGCGCCGGACATGCAGGGCCTTGTGGTGGGCGGGCACAGACACAGCGCCGTCAATGCGCAGGTTATCCAGCGCGATGTGACCAATATCGTCTTTTTTTCCATGCTGGGGTTTGTGCTGGTGTACGCCCTGCTCGTGCGCTCGCGCGGCGCGCTGTGGCTTATGCTGGTGCCTGCGTTTGCCGCCAGCTTCGCCCTGGGCGGCATGACCCTGCTCACGCCAGCACTCTCCGGGCTGGCCCTGGGTTTTGGAGCGTCCGTACTTGGCGTGGCGGAAGACTACGCCGTACATATGCATTTTGCCCTGCGCAGCGGCGACTCAACAGAGAATGTGCTGGAACATATTACGCCGCCTTTGTTTCAGGGGTATCTGGTCAATGCTTCCGGCTTTGCCGTATTGCTGCTTTCAGGCATTCCGGCTGTGCGCCAGCTGGCCCTGTTTGCCCTGCTGACCTTGAGCGCGGGCTTTGCGCTGGCCGTTGTTGTGCTCCCCGTATGCCCCTGGTTCAATACGCCGCCCCTGCCTGTGCGTAAGGAAAATACAGCGCCGCGTCAGCCTGTGCCTCTGCGTGTCTTTGCGAGTGTTTTTGGATTGTTGCTGCTGTGCTACGCCTTGTTTTCCATTGTGCGAGTGGATGTCTCGCCCCGCACCATGGGGGCGGACATGGCGCAATTGCAGCAGGATGGCGAGAAGCTCAAGGCCATCTGGGGATCGCGCGACAGTAACATCCTCGTGGTTGAAGGCCCGACAACGGACGCTGCCCTTGCCAATGGCCGCGCCGTAGCGCAGGCCCTGCGCGTTCAGGAGCCGGAAAACAAGATCGGCACCCTTACCGATGTGTGGCCTTCGCCAGAGCAGGCGCAGGCCAACGTGCCGCGTTGGGAGGCCTTTGCAAAGGCGGAAGGGCCGCGTGTTCAGGCTCTTTTGGCCTCTGCCGCGCAGCGTTACGGATTCACCGCTGAAGCCTTTGCCCCCTTTGCGCAGTTGCTTGAACGCCCGGTGGCGCAATTTGATCCGTCAGTGCTGCGCGCCGCAGGCCTGGGTGAAATGGTAGATGTCTTTTTGCATGCGCCGCAAGCTGATGACCATACGGCAAGGCTTTTGCTCTTTACCGGCAAAAAGGCGGATGTGAGCCGTCTGGAGCCTGCCCTTGCCGCGCAGACAATGGCGCTGGCCCCCGGCGAGCTTGAAACAACGCTGTTGCAGCAGCTTGGTATGGAAAAGCGACTTGTGCCTCTGGCCTGGATGGCCTGTCTGGCGCTTCTGTTTTTATACTTTCGCGATGCGCGGCGAACCTTGCTTGCATCTTTGCCACCGTTGTGTTCCGTTGCTTGTATACTTGCGTGGATGTCCATTACCAGCCACCCGCTAACATTGGCGGGCATGGCGGCAATGCCGTTGGTGCTGGGCCTTGCGGCAGACCACGGTATTGTGGTCACGCATGATCTTGTCAGCGGGGTGAAGATGGGCGTGGAGCGGGCGGTTGTTGTGTCTTCTCTCACCACATTCACGGGCATGGGGCTGTTGGCCCTTGCGCAACACCCAGCCCTTAAAGCTATGGGTGAAGTTATTTTCTGGGGTTTGATTGTGGAGGTCCCTGTGGCCTTGTGGCTTTTGCCCAGACTCTGCCGGACGCAAGGAAAACAGGCATGAAGGTTTTACGTTACATAGGCTTGCTGCTGATTGTGGGTTTGCTTGCAGCTTGCGGTGCGCAAAAGCGCACAATGCAGTTGCCGCCGCTTCAGGCAGGCCAGCAGAGCGGTTCGCTGGTGGCGCAGTTTGGCGCGCGGCTGACCCTTGCCGGGCAAAGCGCGCCTGTGCAGGGCGAGGTGCAAATGACTGGATCCGGCGGGAGTATGGCGCTTATTCTGCCACATGGCAGAACCCTGGGCGTCTGTACGTACAGCCCGGATATCGCGTCAGGCAGTGGGCAAAAAGACGCAGCAGGTGCGCAGTCTGTAAAAATGCAATGCACCCCGGCGGAGGGTATGGGCAGGGAGGCCGCCAGCCTGCTTGTTCGCGCAGGCGTGGCCGTATACAGAATATTGCCTGCTCTCGGTCAGGATACGGCGCTGACGAACCTTGAGGGCAAAGGCTGGAAGGCTCGGTTCAATCCATCAGCGGATGGCTTGAATGGCGTGTACAGTGAGCAGGACGGAATGACTATGGATATGTACTTTGTGGAGATTTCGCATTTATGAGCGTGATGCGTCGTGCCGTCTTGCATGCGGCCCGCCAGTTGGAACATTCGCCCGAGCAGGGCGCGTGGCGGCAGAGCTTTTGTTTTGCGGCGGACAGTGCGGTGTTTGCCGGGCATTTTCCGGGGCATCCTGTGCTGCCCGCTGTCGTTCAGGTGCTCATGGCTCAGGTTGCACTTGAAGCAATGGGGCAATCCGCGGATCTGGCATGTGTGCCGCAGGCCAAATTTCTTGCGCCGCTTGGGCCGGATGTGGATATTTTGCTGACCCTGAGCAAGGGGCGGCGTGAGGGGCGCTGGGAATGCACCCTGCATAGCGGCGAAACGCTGGCAGCCCGCATACAGGTGGAGGTGCCAGCCCTATGAGCCTGCACCGCGCTTCACGCCCTCGCCGCCGTAGCGCGCCGGAGGTACCTTCGCTCTGCGTCAGCGTCCAGCGCACGGTGCGCTTTGAAGAGGTGGATGCCGTGCGTTTTATGTGGCATGGCCGCTATGCCAGCTGGCTTGAGGATGGCCGGGAGGCCATGGGCCGTGCTTATGGTCTGAGTTATCTGGATTTTCGTGAGAATGGCGTTGTGGTGCCACTCAAGCTCTTTCATCTGGATTTTCACCATCCGCTGCTCTACGGCCAGACATACACCATCCACGCGGAGCTGTTCTGGAATGAGGCCGCTGTGTTGGATTTTGAATACCGCATTGAAGACGCGGCAGGTCTTGTGACCACCACAGCCAGCACAACCCAGCTCATGCTCGATCTGGACGGCAACCTGCTCATGGAGCCGCCAGCCTTTTACCGCGAATTCTGCGCACAGTGGCGTCAGGGCAAGGTCGCATGCCGCCAGTAATTGCCGTGGTCATTCCGGTGTACAACCACCGTGAAGGCCTGCGCGATGTGGTGCAGCGGGCCCTGAACCAGTGCCGCACGGTCATTGTGGTGGACGACGGCTCCACAGACGGCAGTGCTGACAGTCTGGAGGGCCTGCCCATTACCTTGGCGCGCCTGCCGCGCAACGGCGGCAAGGGCGCGGCCCTGTTGTCTGGCGCGGCAGAGGCCGCCCGGCTTGGCGCAACGCACATGATAACGCTGGATGCCGACGGGCAGCACTACCCGGAGGATATCCCCCTTTTTTTGCAGGCCATTGCGCAGCACCCCGGCGCAATTATTGTGGGCTGCCGCGATTTCAACGTGCCGCACGTGCCGGGCTCATCCCGTTTTGGCAGGGCGTTTTCCGCCTTCTGGATGCGCGTGCAGACAGGGGAGCGGGTGCGCGACATGCAGAGCGGCTTCCGCGCCTATCCCTTGCGCGTGCTGGATTGCCTGAAATTCACGGAGCCGGGCTACGCCTTTGAGATTGAAGTGCTGGTGCGCGCCGCATGGGCCGGATTTGACGTGCGCGAAATTGACATTCGGGTGTATTATCCGCCGAGGGAAGAGCGCATTTCTCACTTCAAGGCGCTCAAGGACAATGTGCGCATTTCTCTGCTGAACACGCGGCTGACCATTCGCGCTCTTGTGCCTGTGCCCTTTCGCCAGCACAGCGTAGACGGGCAGGGCAGCATATCCTTGCTGCGCCCTATGGATTCCCTGCGCCGCCTGCTTGCGGACAGGGCCACACCGTGGCAATTGGGGCGTTCGGCGGCAGTTGCCATAGCTGTTTCCACACTGCCTTTGCCGGGTTTGCAGAGCATTCTGCTCCTGTTGTGCATCGGCTGGTTGCGGCTGAACAGGCTTTGCGCGCTGGCAATGATCCCGCTCACGTGGCCCCCATTTGTGCCGGGCCTTGGGGTTTTGCTTGGTTACAGGCTGCGCAAGGGAAGTTGGTTGACGGAATTTTCTTTGCAGACCCTCGGCTATGAAGCTCCCCAGCGCATACTCGACTGGTTTGCGGGCGCGCTTGTTCTTGCCCCTCTGCTTGGTCTGCTGGCAGGGGCCATAGTGGGCGCGCTGGCCTATCTTGCGGCGCGCGGCATGGTGTCCATTCCGCAAGGGGGCGGCAAAGGGAGCGGCCTTGCAGACTAAACGCCCCATAACAGCCGTACTTGGCTCCCGGCTTCAATACGGTTTTTTTGAGGTTCTGGTGCGCTGCCGGATGCTCTTTGCAGCGCGAGTGGTGCTGGCCTTTGTTGTGTTGTATTATGCCATGCTGCCTCATGTGCGCCAGCGCTGTGCGGCCTATATTGGCCGCCGCTTCCCCCGCGCTGGAGCCTTGGGCAGGTTTGTGCATGCCTACCGCCTGTATCTGAATTTCGGGCAGGTGCTGCTGGACAGGATGATTGCCGGAGTGACCGGGCGATTTCCTTTCTGCGAAACGGACCAGCAGGTGCGGCAGCGATTTGCCGAGGCAGGGGCCAACCCGCATGGCTGCATTGTGCTGACAGCCCACATTGGCGCTTGGCAGGTGGGCATTGCGGGGCTTGAGCAGTTTGACCGCCCGGTGAACGTGGTGCAGTTGCACAATCCCGAGGATCAGGGCAAACACTACTTCCAGCACGGCAGGGGCAGGCCGTTCAAGATCATTGATTCGGCGGACCCTGTGGGTTCCATGGTCGAGGCCGCCGCAGCGCTACGGCGCGGCGAAGTTGTCTGCCTGATGGGCGACCGGATGCACGGTACGCGTCAGGCGGGGCAGGGCGTTGATGTAGCCTTCATGGGGGGGAGCATCCGCATCCCTGCCAGCGCCTATGCGCTTGCCTCCATCACGGGGGCGGAACTGCTCATGCTCTTCACCGTGCGCGAAAAAAGCATCACCAGAGCTTTTATGGCTGAGCGGCTGGCGGTTCCCGCTGGTTTGCCGCGCCGCGATGTTTCTATTTTTCAGCCGTATGCGCAACAGTTTGCCGCAGCTCTGGAGACTGTTGTGGAACGGCACCCGTACCAGTTCTTTAATTTTTACGATATGTGGTCGCAATGATGACAAAAAACGAAATGGAATCCGCCCTGAAAGCGGCGATTATTGATGGCCTGCGCCTCGAAGACGTTACCGTGGAAGACATTGATTCCTCGGCCCCGCTATTTGGAGATTCCGGCCTGATGCTGGATTCGCTGGATGCGGTGGAGCTTGTGGTCGTGGTTGAAAAGCATTTTGGCGTAGCCATTGCTGATGCCGAGGAAGCCCGCAAGGCCTTTACCTCAGTGAGCGGCCTTGCAGACTTTATCTGCGCCCGTAAAGCGCAGGCGTGAGAAAAGCAATGCAGCACGGCTCAGGCGTTGTTGTAACAGGCATGGCCTGCCTGTGCGCGGCTGGCGATAGCCCGGCTGCGGTTCTGGATGGCCTGCAAAGCGGGCGGGGCGGGCTTGTTGCGGCTAGCGTGCTGGACAGCCGGGCCTTGCCATATCCGTTTTTCGGGCTTGCTGAAAAGCACTTTTCCGGCGGGCGCAAGCATTCCGCGCAGGATACTCTTACGCTCGCAAGGGCCGTGTGCCATAGCGCGCTGGCCGAAGCCGCGCTGCCCCAACATCTGTTGCTTGAGGCGGGCATTGTGCTTGGCACAACCGCCGGGAGCGCATCGCATTTTCTGGAGTCTTACGCCGTCAGCCGTGGAACCACGCCAGAGCATGCTGCTGCGTCGGCACCGCCTGCATGCTCCTGCGCGCAAGGGGCCGACCGTGACGACTACTTTAGCGCCAATCTTGCGCTGGAGATGGACGTTGAGGCCCACGGCCCGCGCCTTACCGTTACCGATGCCTGCACATCGGGCGCGGATGCCATTGGTCTGGCAATGGATCTCATCACCACAGGCCAGTGCCAGTGCGTGCTTTGCGGCGGCGCCGATGCCCTGAGCCTTGTACCGCATACGGGTTTTGCGCGGTTGATGATATATTCCGACCAGCCGTGCCGCCCCTTTGATCGCGACCGCAAAGGCCTGAACCTTGGCGAAGGCGCAGCCGCGCTTGTTCTGGAAAGCATCGAGCATGCCCGCGAACGCAATGCCGCAGTGCTCGGACATGTGCTGGGCTACGGCAACGCCTCTGACGCGCACCATTTTACCGCGCCGCATCCGGAAGGGCGGGGGCTTGCATTCGCCATCGGCTCGGCTCTGGAGCAGGCAGGCCTCACAGCGGCGGATATGGCCTTTGTGAACGCGCATGGCACGTCTACCCGCGAGAATGACAAGGTTGAAGGACGGCTTTTGCGCACCCTGCTTCCGGGGGTGCCCGTATGGGCCAGCAAGGGGGGCACGGGGCACACCCTCGGGGCCGCTGGCGCGCTGGAAGCAGTGCTGACGCTCGCGGCCCTGCGCAACGGCACGGTTCCGGCCTCGCCGGGGTTCTTCACCATTGACCCTGAAATAGGTTTTGCGCCCACGCAGAGCGCCCTTGCGGTATCTTCTCCATTTGCGCTTTCAACCTCGCTGGGTTTTGGCGGCGGCAATGCCGCTCTGGTTCTGGGGAGGGTAAAGCCATGAGCAGTGCTGCGCTTTCTGTGGCGGGAACCGGGCTAGTGCACAGCATTGGCGGCAAGGAAGCCCTTGCAGCCATACAGCAAGGGCAAGCGCCTGCCATATCTGCCCCCGATATTTCTTCACTCGCGGCATTGCTGCCGGGCGTGTCGCTGCGCCGCATTCCCCGCTATGCGCGTATGGCGCTTCTGGCCTGCGTGCAGGCTCTGGATGCGGCGGGCTGGCGACAAAAAGAAGTGCTGCACCGTACAGCTCTTGTTTTTGGCACTGCCTACAGCAGCTCACAGATGAGCATGGATTTTATGGATTCAATTCTGGATAACGGGCCGCATCTTTCCTCGCCAACGGCCTTTTCGCATGCCGTCAACAATATGGGCGCAGGCCTGCTCAGCCTGCTGCTTGGCATTGAGGGGCCGTGCTTTACCATCTCGCAGTTTGAGCTTTCTTTTGCCGGTGCTGTGAGCACGGCGGCAGCTCTGCTGTGCGCGGGGCGGGCCGAGAGGGTGCTGCTGTGCGCGGTGGACGAAACCGACAGCCGTTTTTCCCGTTGCTGCCCGGAATATTTAAGCAGCGAGCACCCCCAGACGGAGGGAGCCGTTGCCCTGTGTCTGGGCAGGGAAGCTGCCGGGGCGCCCTCGCTGCAAGTGCGGTGGGGGCAAGAGCCGGAAGGGGACGGCCCTGTCTTTGCCTCTGGTGCCGCATCCGGGCCGGGCTGGACTAATCATGAATATCTGTACGGTCATGGGCCACTGGCGCAGGCTCTGGATGTGATGCTGGCCCTGAACATGCCGCAGACGGCCAGGGCCGAAGCTGTTAACTGCGTCTGCGCTGCTGCTGCAAGCGGCAGACAGGCATTAATCGAAGTGCGGGGTGCGTAATGGAGTCCTGGCCGCTTGAGCGGATTGCAATTCTTGATTTCAGGGCTGTTACGGCGATTGTGCAATCTGTGGCGCAGGCAGAATTGAGCCAGCGCAATCCGCTGAGCTTTGAGGCGCGCGCGCCGCACGAGTTTGCATCCATGCGCTGGGAATCGCTTGGGCTTGATGCCACTGCGCTGGAAAATATGGCGCAGCGTTGCAATGCCATGTTTCATACCACTGCGGCAGCGCCCGAGGTTGGCGGGCTGTGCGGCGATTTTTCGCAACAGGTTTTGCAGCAGTGGGAAAACAGCGACCGCTCGCTCACGTTTTTTACTTCCGGCTCAACAGGCAAGCCCAAGCCCTGCACGCATAAGGAAAGCCACATCCGGCAGGAAGTGACCAGTCTGGCACCTATTGTGGCGGACAGAACCTCGGCGCTGATTACCGTCCCCATGCATCATATGTACGGCTTTACGTTTGGCTTGCTGCTGCCCCTGAGCCTCGGGGTGCCCATCCGTAGCGTGCCGCCCCTGCCAACAATGGTTGAGGCGCAGATGCGCCCCGGCGACCTTGTTATCAGCATTCCGCTGTTGCTGTCGCGCCTTGTGGATATGCGGGGATGGCAGGCCTCCGGCTCGGAGGCGGGGCAGGGGATTACCCTGCTGACCGGTACATCGCCCACGCCGCCCGAGGTGATGTATGCGCTGGAGCGGCAGGGTTTTCGCGTAATGGAATTTTTTGGCTCGTCAGAGATGGGTGTGGTTTGCGGCCGCTTTGAGCCGGAAGCCGATTATGAACTGCTGCCGCATGTGGCGCGGGGAGAAGGGGAGCACGGCAACGCACTGGTGCGCTGCCTGCCGGATGGCGTGGTGCAGCACTACCCGCTGATGGATAACGTAACCTGGACTGGCCTGCGACACTTGCGACCGGGCGCGCGCATCGACAAAGCTGTGCAGGTGGGCGGCATCAATGTGTTTCCCCAGTATGTGGCCTCGGTCATCGAGCGCCACGAAGGGGTTAAGCAGTGCCTAGTGCGGCTGATGCGGCAGGACGAGGGATACAGACTCAAAGCCTTTGTGGTGCCGCATCCGGGTTATGACGTGTCAGCCCTGCACAAGGAGCTGATACTGCATGCCCGCCATGAACTGAGCGACGTGCAACGCCCCGGTGCCTATACCTTTGGCCCGGATATCCCCCGAGGGCCGCTAGGTAAGCCGATGGATTGGTAGAGATGAAGCATGTTCCTCAGCTATTAATCAATTTTCTTGTCGTGAAATAATATTTCGACAATGAATATTTTCAGGATCTATTTCTATTCCTTTTTGAGCAACAAAAACAGCTTTTTGTGAATTTCCAGAATTCATATACAACCATGCAATTCTTGAGTAATCATCTGCAGACCACACATTCGTGCGTTGTTCCATATATTCTGCAAGAGAACTAAGTATTCTTTTTTTATCTAGCGTATCAATTATATCTCTATTGTCTGAAATATATCTATTAATATCATTTGCTGCTGCACTTATATCGTGCAAATTAGAGCATGATTTAGAAAATTGTGTTTTAGCATGGATATATTTTGTTCCATCGCCTTCTTCATGATATATAAATGCCATTAATTCCCAAGCTAAACATTTATCTTCGTTACTTATGTCATCATTAGCTAGAAATAATTCTAAATAATTTTTAGAAATATTTCTGTGATTAGCTCTGAGTAGGAATGCTGTGTGCAAAAGAATCTGAGGGAATTTTTTTCCAATATATTCAATTATATTTTGTTTTTCACTTAATAGCATTGAATTATTGTGAATTATTCCGTTTGCAATTAATTTCAACCGCTCAATAGCTTGCTGGACTGTTTCTGTATTTTGTCTGGCTCCTAATAGATGAAGAAGTTTGATATCATCCTCAACAGTGTATTGATATGGTGAGGATTTGAGCTTTTTTTCACCGTAAACACGTGACGCGAGCGGTACATTGAGTATTAATGAACCATTTTCTAACTCTTTAGATTCAATTAAAGAGAAGTTTATTATCTCGTCAATTGCACTATCGATGTCCATCTGTGTGCTGTCTGAGCGCATCAAAATTGCCTTTAAGGCAACCTCTGGAATGTCAGAATTCCATTGGCAAAGGGTGAGATATACGCGTTGTGCTGCTGCACTAAGTTGCAAAAATGTCCGGTCAAACAAAGCTGCGAGAATGTCTTCTCTGTCAGCTATGACTCTCTTAATGTTAGCGTTGCATCCATCTTTCGCAATTTGGCCAAGATATATTTTTATTATATACGGATGTCCGTCAGAAAGTTGAATAATATCTTGCATGGACGAATTTGTAATAATATTTGTAATGTTGAGTTTCTTTGCGTGACTCTCTATTAATTCTTTCGCTTCATGATCTGTCATTCCAGAAATTTCAATTGGATAGTCACTCTTAAACTTTCTATGTCGTGTTGTTATAATGACTTTATTAGGTAATTCAATATTTGTATTGATCCATGTGTAGACGTCTTCTGGGGCTGTCAATGTTTCAAAATTGTCGAATATATATATTTTCCCTTTACCTTCATAGTGTTCGCGAAGTTGTTTTGTGAAGTAGTCTATTTTTAGTTCCGCAGTTTTTAAATTTTGATCCGGTTGCATGAGGTTGATATATTGTTCACTGATATCTTTTTTTGTTAAAACTGCTACCTGTACAGATTTTGGGCCATTTTCTTTTAAGTCAATATCTCTAGCGCTAAACCAAATTATTATATCGAATGATGGATTGACCATTTTTGACATTTCGTGGAGTATTGATAGAAGAATCGTTGTCTTTCCAATACCACCTCTCCCTGAAAGGGTAATAACGGGATTCCTTTTATCTAATATTATTCTTGAAATTTCTTCTTCAAGAGCGTGTCTTTTTATATAGCCATCCATTAATTTGGGCATATTAGAAAAAATATTCCCCTGGACATCAAAGCCATCGAGGCCGTATGTCTCACTTTTGGGAAGTTCTTCTGGTGGAATTGAGTATTTTTCGTAGCTTTCAATTCTTGTTGCGCCCGTTAGATATGATAACACTTCAAAACCATTTCCAGACGGACCATTTGGCAAATAAACGTCACGTAAATCAGGATCGGTGTAGATCAGCTCTAACTCCCTAGGAGTATTGCAAAAAATATACGCGCCATTAGGGTATTTTTGGGATCCGCCTTTGTTTTTCAGGTAGTTAAAAGAATTAGTGTCATTAGATATCTTTGATACGCGATAACTGCCGTTCAAGTTCTTATATAAAAAAGCCGATTCAAATTTTAGTACGCTTAAATTTTCAGCTATTATGTCTATTGATTCACGCAGCTTAGGGCAAGCATTTGAAAACAGTTCAGGGAGCTGTGC
>JABNAD010001086.1_pt1 | contig 11357 bp, 9 predicted proteins | sample 7240381 | NCBI WGS metagenome assembly JABNAD01 (sample SAMN11332834, study PRJNA596920) | anaerobic digester metagenome | biome: digested sludge; isolation source: digested sewage sludge-derived enrichment culture grown on H2/CO2 | place: Germany: Goettingen | reverse complement strand
TATTCCCTTCTTAATTTCCTTTATTTTTATTCTCAAAGTCTTGATCCATTATTTACTGATTATATCAATTGATAGTTTTTATATACCTTTTTATCGGATATATGGTATCATGGATAAGACAACCACCACTAATATAGATGTTAGGGGCGATCAGCTTTTAGAAGATTTTATTACATATAGGGATATAGCCCCTAGAACAATTGATTTATACGTATACCATTTAAATATTTACTGCAATTATATCGGTTTAAATCTTGAAGAAATGATTGCAGAAGCTGAAGATGAAGAAGAAGACGGTATACGAATGCGTAGGCGTAAAATAACTAAATATTTGAACGATTACGCACAATATTTAAAAGATTCTGGTTTTGCTCCTACATCTACACCAACGATGATAACTGCTGTAAAATCTTTTTACCGTTATTATGATATACAATTACCGATTAACAAAAGAAGAACCTCACGTAATGCTAGGTTGGAGAAAGCTAATACACAAACAACGGAATCTATACCTACAATGGAAGAGATACAACGCTTTGTAGAGTGTTGTAATGATTTATATAAAGTTGTAGCTCTATTTGGTGTTAGTTCTGGCATGGGTCAAGCTGAAATTGGTAGTTTAACGTATAAACACGTTTTTGAAGCTTGTGGGTTAGACCCATATCCTGAAACTATGGAAGAAACGATTAAAAAAATCAAAGATAAAGGTCATTTCATAGCAACATGGAATATAAAAAGGGTAAAAACTGGTATGAAGTATTTCACTTTCACATCTCCCGAATTAATCAAACACTTAATCATATATCTTCAAGAATATCACAGAAAATATCCAGAATTTAACCCTAAACCAGAAGATAAACTAGTTAGAAGTTTAAGATTAGGGAATCCAGTTATAACAAGAGGTTTATCACAATATTTCAGTTCAATAAATAAAAAACATGAATTTAGACAGTTTAATAATAGATTCGTTTGTACCTGTCATGGATTCCGTAGATTCTTTGCCTCAACTTTAGAACGGAACAAATTGCCCCATTTAGTAATACGCCGTCTTATGGGTCATAAATTTGATAATGTAACCAACGCATACTTTAAAATAGATATAGAAACAGCTAAAGAAGACTATTTAGAAGCAGTAAACGCATTATCAACAGATAAAGTAGAAGTAATGCAGGTAAACGTATATGAAGACGCAAGAGAACATATAAGAGAAATATTACAAGAAGAAAAACTAAAATTAAAAGATCGTATTGAAATTCCTAAAGAGTAGTACACTGTATTATAATGATAATTTAAAAAGTAGAAATTTAATCATAGTTTAGTGTTACTTTCAGGGTAGGGTTTTAATTTGTTACCCTAATTGTCCAAAAATAGACTACATTTCAACTACATATTTTTTTTATATATTTTTTAAATTTTTTTTCAACTCAAAAAGTACCTTATTTTTGGGTAATTTGGGCAATGTCGAAAAAAATTGAAGTTAACCTGAAATTAGGTTTTAAATTATCATCACTATATACAGTGTTTATGATTCTGCTAATACTGTTTGGTCTTGTTGGCTTGGTGTTGGGTCTAAAATCTGTTTCCAGTACGGTTTTAGTATTATATCTTCATATATGTACTGCCTTTCGCCGTTAATAGTCTTTCTAGTTATATTGAAACCTGCACGATCCATGGCTTTGTTAATTCCATGTATTCCTGGAGCTTTATGTTCACTGCTTATTAGTCCTTTCTTGTATGCGTCCTTACACCAACGTTTAATGAGTTTGTGTACTTCTCTTTTCTCTATGAAGTCGTTGGGTTCGTAGGATTCCTCAAATATTTCTTGAATGCCATGTTTGAGGGGGTAAGCTTTTAGGTCATATTCTTGTTTCATAACCTTTTCATCTGTTTTATTTATTATTGGTGTGTCTTGGTTATCTAAATAAAGGTTGATCGCTGTGTATATTAACCATTCTATGTCTTTGTCGTATTTTCCTGAAAGTATGTCATGTTGTAAACCTTCATCTTTTTGTTCATAGGATACTTGGTTGTCTGCATGGACTAAAAGAAGCCTTCTTTGAAATCCTGTTCCTATCACTGGTGGTAAAGTGTTGCCGTTACTAAAAAGTTTTGGTGTATGTTCTGCCTGAGCCTGAATACTTTTGTTCTCACCTTTAACTTCAATTTCCAGTCCGTTACCTGTAATGATACTATTCAACTTTCCTATGGATGTTAACATACCGTTGGATATGTCGTCGTCAATATTGATTGATTTACCGAGTAGTGGGTATAGTGTGAATCTTTCGTTCTTAACTATGGTTTGTGTGGGTATTTCTGAAAAGTTATCTGTAAACATTCGTTTTAATATGTTGGATAAGGTTGATTTGCCCGTACCAGCCTCACCCTGAACAATGACCATTTTACCTATTCTATTGCCAGATATAAATGCGTGTCCTACTGCTTTAAGCCATGTTTCTTGATTATAGGGGTATTTGGGATTTAATAGAATTTGATCAATCAGTTTCTTAATTTTCCCTCCCTCTGCGTCTGGATTCCAGCTAAACTGGAGGCTTAGTTTAGGTATTTCATTTAATTCCTCTTTATTAGGGTTAAATTCTCTAGTTTCGGTGTTATAGAATCCATTATCAAAAAGCAATATGTTATAATCTCTTTCGATATGCTTTGTGATGTATTTGAGGATATTTTTACACCTAGTACTTGAAATCTGATTAGCTCCAAAGACACTATTCATGTACTCTTCAATTCTTATACTGTCGATTTCTGTTATTGTACCTTTTTTGTGTCTTTCGTAGTATTTTAACACCTTTGGGTCTTTATATAATATTAGTTCGCTGTTTATATAGTCTGCTAGTAGTTTAGGGCTTGGTTCCTTCTGTTTGGCTAGTAATTGTCTGATTTTATTTTCTAGGGTTTTCCCATCACCTACTACTAGTGTTTCTAATTCTCTTAAATCTGTACCGTTTAGATGGTCTTTTAATCCACTGTATCCTTTTAAATTGTTGATTTCCTGTTGGTATGTTCTATCTACTACTTTTAATCGTTCTGTTAGCTGTTCATCATCTTTACAAGCCATACGTACTATTTGGGTTGTAACTTCATATGTGAAATTATTCAAACGTAAATATCCTATTACGCTAAATATTAAGTCGTTACGAGTTCCTTTTCGTAGATTCCTTTTGATTATGTCTGATATTTGCTTTGTGTATTCTGTTGCAGGTGTTACTGCATATCCTTTATCTTCTAAATTTGTTAATAACTCGTTTAGAACTTCATCGGTGTTCCTAACTACTGTTATTGTGTCTGGGCTTTCTTCTAACTTGGTATAGTGTAATTTATTGCCGTTTTTATCGTATATATAATCTGATATTATATATTTACCTTTTCCAGTACCTGTATTGGTTTGGTAATCAATGTTACAGTTTGGTTGCTTGGCTTCTGGCTTTTCCTTGCTTAGTAGGTAAATGTGGTATCCACCTGATTGTGTTCTAACACTGTATGTGTCATTCATTGCGAACTGCATACACTCCTTTAGTACCTTTATAGGGATATGCTCTGGCTCTTTGGACGTATCTAAATCTATGACTACTAAATACTTATCTATAGCTTGAATATAATCACATATAATGCCTGTACCATAATTATTATCCATAAATCCTTTATAATCTGATGGGTGTTCATACCAGTTTATAGATGGTGCTTTAGGATTTCTACCTGCTAAAACCTGATCACTCGATGCCAACGCTATCTTATCCACTAATTTAAATATTTCTTTGAAATCATATTTACATTTCATACTACCACCTGTCAAGTTATTAATAAAAAATTTAAGTTGTAATCTAAAAAAAAAATAAAAATAGATTCAATATAGGTATCTGATCTATATCTGGTTACGATTTGTATCTGATTTAAAAGCCTCATTCCAGACAGTATCAACATATCGTTTCGCTTCTTCTGAAATCTTGCCTTTAAATTCTTTTTTTCCTTCTAGAATTTCAATTTTTTCAGTTATATCCATTTTAATCACTCCTTGGTCTAATCTGTTAAAAAATAGTATGAATCCTTTCTTTTCGTTATTTAAAAAACTTAAAAAAACAAAACCACTGTTTTATGATGTTGTGGTTTTAATTGGTGGTTCGGTTGTTACAATCTCTACATTACATTTATAATCAATTACAGCGATTATCCTACCTTTATGTATCCTGAAATGGCGAATTGTGAACATTTTAAGCTTATCCCATAGTTTTTCATCGAATAATCTAAGCTCATCAATTTCACCAGCTCCTAGCATTTTCTGAACTCGTTTTTCATCTGCTAAGATTACTAGTTCGTTGTTCATCATTATTCTGTGGTGTATGTCGGTTATATCCAGTTTGAACCTTTTTGCTAGGTATTTTGTAATGTCTTCTAAGTCTGCTTTGAATATCTCTTCTCTTTGTGTTTGTGTGTGTACCATTTATATCATCTCCTTTTTATCTAATCTTTTAGTTTAAGTTGCTTTTTAGCTATCTGGTAATTATACGCCTTTTCTTCTGGATATACATCAGCCAACCTCTCTAGTTCAGTTCTATTAAAGTAATCAGCCTTTTTATGGATTACCCCTGCTTTATTCTGGTCTATTTCATAGTCGTAGCCATCTTCCTTCTCTATTAACTCATTTAGACCGTTTTCTAATTCTTTTCTTTCATCTTTTAGTCTATCATCTTTTAATTGTCCGGTTTCACTTAAAAGCCGTCTAGCCTTCGAGTAATTATAATCCTTTACCTGTTTAACATATTTCATTGAAACCACCCATCCCAATATTCTAATTCTTTTTCTTTAGCTCGTTCTGCCTTCCTACGTTCATTTAATGCCCTTTTCATCTCTTTTCTTGGAATACGGGGCATTTTTTCGTAGTTTTCCATTTAATCACCTTAAAAGGATGTTGAAGGATTTTTTAAAGTCTTCCTTCTCTTATAGCGTTTTTAAGAGGGATTAAGCCTTTAAATCCTTCTGCTACTATTCTTCTGTAGATTAAACCATCAGAACAGCCTAGTTTGAATGTCAATTCATAAATGTTGAGATTTACATCCTCTTTAAGTAGTTCCACTATGTCATTAAAATTTATTTTTTCATTCCTCATATCAATCACTCCTATTTTGCTATATTCTTGTTTATTTCGTTGTTTTACTCCTAAAAAAATAAGATAAATCCTTCGTTTAATAATTGAAGGATTCATATATTTTCAGATTAGATAAAGGAGCATAAACTAGCCCTATGAAATCTTTTTAAAACTCATAGGGTGTCTAGTCAATCGTAACAATCAAAGAAGAGTTAGAAATAATAAAAAAAGTTGGGGGTTATGATACTCTAACTCTCCTTTCTTGACAGGTGAAAACTAGTTTAAAAAAAGGTAAGAAAATAAAAGAAGTTTTTTTCTCGTAGTTATAAAAAAAATTCTCTCAAAAAATAAAATCAGATAAAGCTTTAAAGAGAAAATAAGCACTGTATTGTATGATTTTGTGGGAAATAACGGAATAAATTTATAAACTCATTTTTGTTTATACTTTCCTCTCCCTAATAATAAAGGTAGAATTTAATTTTTATGTTAATATTTTTGAAGTCTTCGTTTCTCTCTTCTAACCCATGATTCTTCCTTTTCAAAGTCAGGATTGTTATTTTCATCTCTATACATCTTATAATTTATGCTAGTTCCCTTACTACCTAATTCATTATAATATAACTCTGGAAATTCCCTTCTAAGTTTATACATTAATTTCTTACTTTTATTATTTTTAGACTGTCTAGCACACTCTTCACTACAATATAGTTCTCTATTGCTCTTAGGAGTGAATGTTTCTCCACACCAGAAACATAAACCAAATATTTCTAAAGGGTTATTTCTTCTATAATATGCTTTTTGTCTGCATACATTATCACAATAGATTTGACGTTTATTTGTAGGTTTAAACTCTTTATTACAAAATTTACACTTTTTAGTTATGTCTTTCAAGTTTTCCCCCAACTTTAATTTCTTAAATCACTTCTCTCACTATAGGTACTCGATCTTTATTTGGTAACGATTTTGTACCTAATTTTAAAATTATAGTGTATAACCTTTCAAATTACTTGAAAAACTTAACAGAATAACTAAAGTTTGGGGTAGATGTAAAGGGAGATATATGGGTGTTTTGTACTACTTTTATATCATCATAACCATTATACAGCGTATTCGGTTCGACATTGGGTTTAAAAACTAGTAAATAATATAGGTGCTTGGTTGGGGAATAGAACAAGGGGTATACTTGGGTTTTTTTACGGTGGTTGGTTTCCCTTTCTGGAGCTTAAAGTTCTTTTTTATTTTTTTTGAAAAAATTATTTAGTACGTTATATAAGAGTATAGAGAAGTAGATATGCAACTCAACATTTTTGTTTTTCATGATTATTTATAGTTTATTAGTTAGTTAATGGATATGAAAGGGTTGCGATATGATGAAACAAAATTAACTTTGCTTAAAATGAATAGTTTGCTTATTTATTTACACTTTGTATTATAAACAGTGCTTTTATTTGATAGGAACTTTCTATTTAATGAGAGGGAATAGATCAGTTTGTGTAAAGCATAATTGTAATTGTATTAACTGTTTTTAAAAATAGTATTAAGTGTCATTATTGTTTCATCAATGATCATATATGTACATTGGTTTAGTATGATACATTTCCAATGTCGAAAAGATGGCTTACCTGAAAGTTTTGGGCTTGTCTTTGGAGTGTACGATCTTAGATTTTCAGGGTATTTTGTTAAGTGTTATTCCTTTTTGTTTCTGTTATCTTTTTTCTGATCTTTATTTGGTTACGTTTTATTGCTTTAATATTGTATTTGAACTGTTATTATTTGTTATAATGGGTAAAGATTTATATATGATCTTGTTTGATATAATAACTGTCTTATGTGTTTTTGTTTGGGTAATTAATAGTGTATTAAAATATAGTGGAGTGTGATTTATGATGGACTTTGTTAATGAGTGTTGGGATAGTAAGGGTTTAGATTTGTTGTTGAAGGTTAGGGGTTTGTTTTGTAGGGTTTTAGGACATAATTATGAGTTACTGCGTGTATGTGATGTGGGTGATGGTGTGTATTGTTGTGTTTATATTTGTAAGAATTGTGGTTTAATGTCGTGTTCTATTGTTTAACCTTATATTCTGGTTGTTATTTTAACCAATAGGTTTTATTTTTTGTTATTTTTTTAATTTACTTTTTTGTTTATCTGTTATTCATTATAATAGTTATTTAATGGTGTTTTCTTCAATGTCAGAAAAAAATTAGAAACTGGAATCAAATCAATAGATTTAAAAAAGAGAATAATAAACTATCTATAGATTTATATGATGTCCAATAGTCTATTCAAACAGTCTTCAATGAACAAATACATTAAAAAATACGATAAACAGTTCACAGCTAAGCATTCCCAAAAATTAGCTCTTAAAAAATGGATTACAAAACTTGAAAATGGGGAATTAAAAGCTGAAGTTGCTAATTATGGATTATTTTCTCGTATTATTTTAGAGGACATATTAGGATATGACTATGAAGAGAATGTTAAAGAAAATGATAAAGAACCATTTGGAAGGGGATTAAGTGAATTTACCTTAAGAAAAGGTAATAGAAGGTTTATGGTTATAGAGCTTAAAGGTTCAGATACTGACTTAGATAAACCACAAAATAGGGTAAATGATAAGAGAACACCCATTGATCAAGCTTTTGACTATGCTAAACATTCAAAAGATGAAGGAGATATAGATTGGATATTTGTATCCAATTACAAGGAGTTTAGGTTATACAACTGGCATAAGAGGCAACAAAAATATATCTCTTTTATGGTTGAAGACCTTGAAGACCGTGAAACTTTTAAATCATTCATGTTAACTTTCTCTAAATTCTCAACAGTGGATCATAATCTGATAGAAAAGTTAATATCTAAAGATTTTGTTTTAGAAAGGAACTTTGAAGACGAATTTTATGATTTATATAGTGACACTAGGTTAATGTTAATAGATGAACTGGAATATTTACATCCTGAATTTACTAGGAAAAATTCAGTCCATTATGCTCAACTTATACTTGACAGGTATATTTTTATTTGTTTTGCTGAAGATTTAGGTCTTTTACCTGCCGATATATCAATAGAAACCATAGAAAAAACGGTTAAAGATGAAAGGTTACGTGGTTCTGAGATATGGCATGATTTAAATGGTCTTTTTATTGATGTAAATGAGGGTAGTAAGCTTAGGGAAGAAGAAATTTTTGGATACAATGGTGGAATCTTCTCAGAAAATCTTGAAGATCTTAAAATAAGGGATGTAGTCGAAGATAAAAGTATTTTCAATATAGACCAAAAATGGGAGTTTGAAGAATACTCTTTAAAGGTAGAAGAGAAATTAGGACATTATTCACGTAAGATTAATCCTATATACAAAAATTTAATGACCATATCAAGTTTTGATTTTAAATCTGAATTAGATGTTAACATACTTGGCCATATATTTGAAAACTCCATAGGGGATATTGAGAAGCTTAAAGCCAATCAGGAAAGCCAAAGAAAAGATGAGGGAATATATTATACTCCGGAATATATAACGGATTATATTTGCCGAAATACGATTATTCCATATTTAAGTAAGTCTGGAAATGCAACTACTGTCGAAAAATTAGTTCGAGAGTATTGGGGATCTGAAATAAAACAATTAGATGAGAAAGTTAGGAACATTAAAATTGTTGATCCTGCTTGTGGTTCTGGAGCATTCTTAAATAAAGCATCCGATGTTCTTCTAGAAATCCATGGAAAGATCCATGAAATAGAATATAAGGATGATCTAACATTAGATCCATATTTTGATGATATCAAAGAAAGAAGAGAGATTCTTTTGAATAACATTTATGGAGTTGACCTAAATGAAGAATCTGTCGAAATAACCAAATTAGCATTCTTCTTAAAAATCTGTAAAGAAGGTTTAAAACTTCCAAATTTAGATAAAAGTATAAAATGTGGAAATTCCCTAATAGATGATCCAGAGTATGCTAATGAAAAGACATTTAACTGGGAAAAAGCGTTTCCTGATGTATTTAATGAAGGAGGGTTTGATATAGTGATCGGAAATCCTCCTTATGGCATATCATTCAAAGAAGAAGAAAAAGAATTCCTTGAAAACGAGTATAGCACATTCCAACCTAATAATAATTATTATGTGGCATTTATACAGAAGGGTTTGACTTTAACAAAAAACAATGGGATGTTCTCTTATATTGTTCCAAATACATTTTTAGTAGGTGAATACTTTAATAATTTGAAAAAATACATAATAAACCACACAAACGTTAGAATACTTTTAGATTTTGGAAAATACGAAGTTTTTGAAGATCCTAACGTGTTTACGGCCATATTAATTTTACAAAAAAGAAAAAACGTAGGATTAAATCCTGAAAATAAATTTGAATTTATAGAAATCTTAGAGGAAGATGGATTAAAAAATAACTCTGTTAAAAAGTCTATAAAAACTCAAGAATATCTTGAAAGTTTAAGTTGGACACCTAAAAGTGTCCTTAACCATAATTTATCAGATATAACTCCAAAATTAGATGATATAGCCGATGTTAAAGATGTAGGATTTAATTATTGGACTAAAGGAAGAGGTAAAAAAAGAGGAGGATCTGTAGGAAGCAGAGTTTTATATGAAGGAAAACAAAAAAACCCAAAAGACATCCCATATTTAAAAGGAAGAGATTTTAACAGGTATGGATTTATAAATGAACCACATAACTGGCTTAAATATGATTATAAAGATTATTTAAAGACTAAGGACACATTTAGATTTAGCCCAGAATATTTTGAAAATCCTAAGAAATTAATTTACAGACAAACAGCAGATAAATTAATGGCTAATTTAGACACAAATAAATATTATTTAGACAAAACTGTCCACTTAATTGTTTTAAAAGAGGAATATAAAGACAAATTTGACCTTAAATATATTTTAACCATATTTAATTCAAAATTAGCAACCTACTTTTATGGTGAGAATGTTAAAGAAGAAGGTAAAACGTTTGCACAAGTAAAAACTGTCCAAACAAAAAAAATTCCTATTTATCCTGCAAGTTGCGAAGAACAAGCACCCTTGATAGAAAAAGCAGATTCGATGATTGCTTTAAACAAAAATGTTTGGACTGAATCAAAAAAATTCCGAAGATGGTTAGAACGAACGTTTAAAATTGAGAAACACTCAAAAAAACTTGAAAAATATTATGAACTGGACTTTGAAGAGTTTTTGAACGAAGTTAAAGAAAAAAAAGATACCTCAATTAGTCTTAGATCTCGAAAATCCCAAGAAGACTTAGAAAAAGAATTCAACAAAAGTCTGAGAATTATTAACCCGTGGGTTCAAAAGATAAATGAAATCGATGAGGAGATTAATGAGATGGTATATGATCTGTATGGTTTGACACCTGAAGAAAGGAAAATTATTGAAGAGAAATTAGGATAATAGGATATTAAAACTTTAATTTTATTTTAAGTCTTTTATCACTTTTATTTTTAAAATATTAAATCTATTATATGTATACTAGGTTAGGTGTTTTTAATAGTCTGTGCATATAAACACCTCCCCATTCTGTTTTATATTGGATTTTATAGCCTTGTGCTTCTATGTTGTTTAGTATCTCGTTTAGTATATCATCGCTGTTGTTTACTGTTCGGATTGTATCTGGGGATTCGGTTAGTTTGGTATAATCTAATCGTTTGCCTTGTCTGTTCCAAAGATAGTTCATTATAATATATTTATTGCTGTTTGGCTTTTTATTGGTCTGATAATCAATATTAAGGTTGGGTTCTTTGTGTTGTGGTTTTTCCTTGCTTAGTAGGTATATATGAAACCCTTGTGATACACTGTTTATGGTGTATGTGGTTTCTGTTATGTCTTCGGTTGTGTTTTCTAATATGTTCATTGGTATTGAATGTCTAAAAAATTTGGGTGTGTCTATGTCTATTACTGTCAAGTATTTGTTTAGTTTGGGTATGTAATCACATTTTAATCCTGTGGGGTATTTTGGGTCTTCTATTCCTGTGTAGTCTTCTGGTTGTTTGTCGTAGCTTATTGCTGGTTTTTTGGGGTATATTCCTTCTATTACTTGCATTTTGGTAGATACTGCTACCTTTTCAGCGTGTTTAAAGACTTTTTCATAATTATATTCTTTCATAGTATCACCTCTTTTTAAAATAGTATTATAAATCCGAACTAAATCGACCTAAAAACTAGTAAAAGGTATTATCTTTTATTTAAAGAACCATTTAAATAACAATTTCGCATTTTTTGAAACAATTCATGGT
>JABNAD010001084.1_pt1 | contig 11358 bp, 10 predicted proteins | sample 7240381 | NCBI WGS metagenome assembly JABNAD01 (sample SAMN11332834, study PRJNA596920) | anaerobic digester metagenome | biome: digested sludge; isolation source: digested sewage sludge-derived enrichment culture grown on H2/CO2 | place: Germany: Goettingen | reverse complement strand
TGCAGCGTGTGTTGTTGTAAAGTCTCAGCTGATTTTTAGAGCTGGGAAAGTTGAGTCAACGATTAAAGGAATTTTATTTTCAGCTGCGATCTTGCCAACTGCATCAAAATCGATAACGTTAATGCCGGGATTTCCGAGGGTTTCAATAAACAATGCTTTGGTTTTATCAGTGATGGCTTTTCTGAAATTTTCCGGATCATCCGGATCGACAAAGATTGTATTGATACCAAATTTAGGTAGTGTTTCAGCAAAAAGATGATAGGTTCCGCCGTAAAGAGTACTGGCTGAGACTATTTCGTCTCCAGCACTGGCAATATTTTGAATGGCATAGGTAATCGCCGCGGCCCCAGAAGCTGTTGCCAGTCCGGCTGAACCACCCTCTAAGGCGGCAACCCGTTGTTCAAATGCATCAGTAGTCGGGTTAGTTAAACGACTGTAGATATTACCAGCATCCGTTAATGCAAAGCGACCTTCTGCCTGGGCCGTGTCTTTAAATACATATGAAGTTGTCTGATAAATAGGAACAGCTCTTGCTCCGGTTACTGGGTCTGGGGTCTGTCCTGCATGGACCTGTAATGTATCGAATCCTAATTTTCTTTCGCTCACGTTTGTCAACCTCTCATTTCTTTCTAAATTATCTTTATTTTGATCTGTTAAATTCTTTTGTTGGTCATTTTTTTCATTGTTTTTGAATATTCTTTTGAAAAAACTCTTTTTTGACTTACTCAATGACGCAGCTCCTTTCTTAAGAAATATTCAAATGCCATTAAATGGAATGACAAATGCAATATCTCATCATGCTAACAATAGTCCCGAAATTCCGTTCTACTGCAACACATGCAAAAGTGTCTCTCATCTAAAGTGCATAATTCATTGTTCAACATATTGCTTTGCCTCCTAAAAAATAATATTACATATATATCCTATATGTTTGATATGATTCAAATATAACGTAATTTTTGATGTTTGTCAATCAGTTTTTTAGTTTTCTAGCAAATAATTCCGATCGGTTTGATCGATAATCATTTGATCATGGCTGCTGACCAAAGCGCTTCGACTTCTGCAGACCTCATTTTTTAATATCCGGATAATCCAAATTCTTCCATCAGTCGTATCGTCCGGAGGAGTAACTCAAAATCCCTTGCGGTTTTAATAGTAAAAAACTGTTTCCATGCACAATCCACTTGTCAGTTGAACCTTGGAAACAGTTTTTTCTGTATTCATTAATTTACTTGAGCTCAGGCACTCTTCTTGTCGAAAGACAGGCAGTCAACAAAAATCCGATCAAAATTTTCGCCATTGGACAATTCAATGACATCAATCTCGGTAACCAGGCTTTCCATCTCATCGCGATATTTCTGATTGAGTAAAAAAGCCAGTCCTCCGGATTTTGACGTGTTGCCGACAAAGTCAATTTTGCCTTCAAATTCTTTTGGTAGCAGTCCGATATTTATCAGGCTCTTAGCCCGCAGATGAAAGCCAAACGAACCAGCAATTTGAATCTCGTCAACATCTTCGGGTCGCAGTTGCTTTGCATCCATTAAAAACTCAATACCTGCTCGCACTGCGCCCTTAGCCAGCTGTACCTGCCGGATATCTTTTTGCGAGAGGTATACCCCACTGGCAACTTCAAAGGCTATCTTCCCATCGATTTTCACCAGTCTGTTTCTCAGGTTCTGTTTCAAGTCGGCGTTATCCGGAGCTGCCAGTCGGCCCCGTTTGTCGATAACCTTATGGACCACCAGTTCCCCCACAATGTCCAACAGACCGCTTCCGCAAATACCAATGGGTTTGCCATCCTCAATGGTCCGGATGTCAATCTCGCCGTGTTCGTCAATTTCAAAATACTCGATCGCGCCTTTTTCGGCTCGCATTCCATAAGAAATATTCATTCCCTCAAATGCCGGTCCAGCGGCAGTGGAGGTCGCCGTTAAAGCGCCATGATCAGATAAAACCATTTCACCATTGGTGCCGATATCAACAAAAAGCGTAACCTGTTCTTTATCCTGAAGCCGGGTTGCCAAAACACCGGATGTGATATCTGGCCCCACAAAGGAAGATATAATCGGCGGTAGATAAATTGATCCCAGCCTGGAAATATCCAGGAGATGTTCTTTGTAGCTTAAGCTGCTTCCCCCGGTAATGGCTGGAGTATAGGGGTATTTACCCAATGAATAAGGATTCACGTTGGCAGCCAAATGTATCATACAGGTATTGCCACTAAAAATCACTTCATAAATATGCTTTTGTAAAACACCAGTGTGTCTGGCTGCTTTTTCAATCAGCTTGTTCAATTCCTTTATAATCATTGAGTACATCGCATCCAGCCCCTTTTCATCAGAGGCAAATTTAATCCGCGACAAAACATCCTGAGCATGCTGGCTTTGGGGATTTAGGGCTGAGACGGAGTGCAGTTCTTCACCAGTGTTAATATTGACCAGTGTTGCCACCAGCGTGGTCGTCCCGATGTCAACAACGACGCCATAATTCTGGGTCGTAGTGTCCCCGTCTTCTTCACCTAAAACCTTGCCACCGGCAGTTACAATCGTCTTTCCATTGCTGGTATATTCTTTTTTAATAAAACTATTGACGTCGATATCAAAGCTCTGACCGTGGTTTAATATTTGCAGGGTTTTATTACGATTTTTCGCAACGGCCTTAACATCAACATGACCGGTCACAGAAGTTTGACATGAAAGCACAAATCCCTGTTCTTTTTCCTCTTCTGACAATTGATGTTTTCCGTATTCTTCGACATTTTTCATACTTGCTTCAGAAATTCTAACCTTACATTTTCCGCAAACCCCTTCGGAATTACAGGGCGATTCAATTACAATCCCCAGTTCTTGGGCCGCTGCTAAAATCGTCGTGCCTTTTTCCACCAGAATAGCTTTGTTCTCGCCGATAAAATTTACTTTTACCATAATCGTTACGCCCCCTTTACCCGATTCGTCATTGCGGTAATGTTTATCAGCGGTGTGGAGGTACTGAGTCCACAAGCTGGCGCAATAATATCAATGCCATCCAATTTAAGTTTTTCGGTTTGTCTGGCAACCTTTTCGGCTTCACCAAATTCCAGCAGATAGGTACTGAGGTTCCCCATGGTGGTTAATTCAGGATAGTCTTCTTTCAACTTTTTCAAGCTGATGGAGGAATCGGTGCTGATCGCATCGGACTTAATTTGTGGCACAAATTTTCTGACCGCATTCATTTTTCCGCAAATATGAACAATGACCGGAGTATTGGTTTCATGGATCGCATCGATGATCTTATTGAGATAACGTACCGCATATTCATCAAACATCCCCGGTCCCAGTATTTCTCCGGTAGCGGTGGGATCAGCAATGGTAATCACACTGGCGCCGCTCTCGACCATCAGCCTGGCCAGTTCGATAATATGATTGGTGGCATAATCAACCACCCGATGGGCTTCGGCAGGATTCTTTCTGAGTTCTTTTAAAAACGGAATCGGGTCAACCAGTGATGCAGCGGTACTGAGCGGCCCGGTGATACTGCCAAATACCGGTGTGTCCGAATATTCTTTTGACAACTGATAGGTTGCTTCAATAATCGCATTAACCCGCTTGTTTTTGGCCATCGCTCCCAAGTCCTGATAAATGACATCTTTAACCGAAGGAAACACTTCTTTTTGGATTTTTGGTTCACAGGCCAGAGTCCCATAATTAATTTCACTGCCCAGTACCTCTGCTTCCACGGTCATGCAAAAAGGAATGCCAAAATTTTCAAAACCGGTGTTCTCCTGAACGTCATTGGCAATCTCTGCCATTAATTGACTATCGTGGTGGCCATCCGGTAAGGTGTGTCCAGTTTTATTCATTACATCAACGATGGCTGAATTCATCATCCCGCCGGGACAGATAACTGGTGCCCGATCAACAGATTCTTTATTTAAGGAACGGAGTATCCGTTCTTTTGGTGTTAAATCATTCATCTAAAATTCCTCATTTCTTATTATTTACTGGCTTCGATAAGTTTTGAAGTATTATATGCTTCTCGCATTTTTTGAAAAATCCGCTTCGGAAATTTCCTGCATTGGGAGCAGCGTTATGAAGTTATCTTCATCCCAGGGACCGGTTATAATTCTTTCAATAAAGCCGATTTCACCTTTAACCGTCAGATATTCCGCCTCAAACAGCTTTGCAATTTCCCGGGATTGCTCAATTACCGTATCCTTGGGTTCTGCTGATGTTTCAATAAACAGCACTTTTTTATAGCCATCATACATTTTTTCCAACATCCGTCTGGCTTTTTTTTCACCGAAACGGTCATAAATACGCTGATAATCCGAGAGAATACTTTTTTCAGTAATCATCCAACCATTGCTGAGATAAAAAGTTCCCATTTCTTTTTGAAAATCACAGGCTCTACAGATATCTGAGCACATAAAGATCGAAATACAGTCATGTACTCTGGGAATAATCAGTTCACTGGTTTTAGAAATTAAACCATTAGCGGCCCCACCACACAAACCAAAAGCCAGGATGATTTTTTGATAATTCTGGGAAGCATCAATAAGCCGTTGGAGCTCAACCTTCAGTTTCTGGGGGTATAAATGAAAGTCCATCGAGACAAATTCAAAATCCCGATCCGGAATGGGCATCAGATTCTCTATTTCCGCCTGCATGACCTCACAGGCGATCACTTTGATATACATATCAGAAAACGGTGTCCAGAATAGCCTGATTCAGATCATGGCCAATTACGGTAATCCGCCCGATTTCATCAGGCTCCGATGCCCTGATTTCCAGGGCATTGGGGACAAAATCAAACTCCACCCAATTGACCCCATCAATCTGTACCTTGCCCTTTGACCGGACCACTTTTCCAAAAACCGCCTCATCCTTCAAACTTTCAAAGATACTTTTTAATTGAGTTACCGGAAATATCTTTGGCGTTTCGATGCCCCAGCTTGTAAATATATCATGATTATGATCGTCATCGTCGTGATCATGATCATCAAACTCCAGATCAAACGCACTTAAATCCTCATCCCGGGAAATTTGTTGTCCATCCGCTTCGGAAAGACCGAGCAGCTCAACGCCACTTAAGTCATCCCAGGGCGTGGTTACAATCGATGCGGTCTCATTGATCTCCCGTATTTTCGAAACAACCTTGCCTAACTCCTCATCATCGACGTTCTGGGTTCGACTTAAGAGAATGGTACTGGCGTGACTGATCTGATCACCATAAAACTCACTGAACAACTCGGTGAATTCCTCATACATGGTCACATCGACGGCAGCAATCACCAGGTTGAGATGAATGTCATCATCCTCTTCAAGTTTCTTGACAATCTTGACGATTTCTGACAGTTTTCCGACTCCCGACGGTTCAATGATGATTCTTTCTGTTTCTTTCGATTTTATAATTTCTCGCAAAGTATTGGTAAAATCAATTACGGTAGAACAGCAGATACACCCGGCCTTGATTTCCTTTATTTCAATGTTGTATTTTTTTAGAAATGCTCCATCGATTGGAATTTCGCCAAACTCATTTTCAATCAGCGTTATTTTTTTAGAATACACGTTTTCATCGATCAGCTTCTTTATTAATGTGGTTTTACCGGCACCAAAAAAACCAGAAAAAATATCAATTTGTATTGTCATACGATCACTTTCCTATCTGTTAATCATTGAACTTGTCATTTATAAACACAATGACAACAATCCTTATTAAATTGTTGTCATTGATCACTTGGACTTAATTCATTTTTATTGCTATATTGAATTGTTCCGCTTCTGTACTTAATTTGTTTGAAAATTACTTTATCGACCAGCGCCCGTATCGTCTGGAAGCTTCCACCATTGCCGCAGCATTTAATAAATTACCATTGGGCGGGAACTCACAGCCAGAAGAAAGGATAAAGCCAGCATTGTGTTTTTTGAACAGATCCAGTTGTCTTTTAACATCTTCGAGCACCTCATCTGCAGTAAATACAAGACCGGTTTCGGCGGGATCGGAATATCCGATGGTGATAATCTTATCACCCCAGGTTTTGGCATGTTCTTCCCAATCTTTGGCACCATGGGCCGGATAGGCAACTGAGATCGCCACCGGATCAGACCACTTGATAACTTCTTCAAAATAAACACCGCCACCGCAATTGTGAATGGCCACTGCCGAACCGGCCGCCCGAATCGCATCGGCAAGGCGTTTTAGATAAGGGCCTTCAAATTTCTCCCAAGTTGTGTTTCTCAAAACAGTGCCTGAAGAATAAAGCGGATCGATGACGATAGAATGGGCCCCGGCTTCAATCTGAGCTTCGGCATATTCGATCAGTACATCGGTAATCACATCAACTGCTGCCAAAACCTCCTCAGGATGCTTGATCAAATCAACAAACAATTCTTTATGACCTCTAATCTGAGATAAAACGCCCAGTGGACCATAGACAAATCCGAAAATAGCGACTTCATTGCCTTTAGCAGCCGATAGACCCTTGACCGTATCAATGACCTGCTTCATCCGAGTCGTTTCCCGGGGATTTATTTTTCCGATTTTTTCATATTCCCCGGGAGTCTTAATAAATTGGTTGTTAAAATCAGGATAGGCGGTGCTGAATTTTGGATAAATAATTTCCTGACCAAAGTCTGCCGCTTCCACTGAGAGGTCAACCAGTAACAAAAAGGCATCCTGACCAATCAGTTCCTGTGCTGCCAGTAAACTTTGGGTGGCAATTTCAGCGTCCTGAGACCATTTATCATAGCGGGAACCGGTCACCCGATAAGAGGCTCCGCAAACCAGGGGAATCGCCGGGATTCGATCGACTTCTTTTCGTTGCAGGGTCAGCACGACCCGTTCCAGAGACGATAATTCTTCATTTCTTTGTATTAATGACATCGATGATTTCCTCCATTTAATTGTCTTGCAAATTTACTTGAGTACGCTTTAGAGCTCATTGCCATAAGCGGCGGCAATATTATTTGCCAACTTCACGGCCTCTGCCGCATTTTCTGCGTAGCCGTCGGCGCCAATTTTATCTGCATAAGACTGGGAAACCGGCCCACCACCAATTAATACTTTATAATCTTCTCTGATTTTCTGCTCTTTAAGAATTTCAACAACTTCACTCATTCCTTCCATGGTTGTAGTCATCAGCGTTGAGATGAATATAAACTCGGCATTCTCTTCTTTCGCCCGTTCCACAAAGGTATCCGGGGCAATATCACGTCCGAGATCAATCACATCATAACCACCTGTTTCAAGCATAATCTTTACCAGGTTTTTACCAATATCATGGGTATCCCCTTCAATTACCCCAATGACAGCTTTTCTTTTCGTTTCGTGTGAATTGACCTTGATATGAGGCTTTAATAAATTTAGCCCGGCATACATAGCATCTGAGCACATCAGTAATTCCGGTACAAAATACTCTTCTTCATCAAATAACTTCCCAGCCTGGTTCATGCCAACCGTCAAGCCATTAACAATCGCTTCATACGCATCCACGCCCTCGGCAATCACCTTGTTACTGAGTTCAATGGTTAGATCCTCATCCATATCCACAATTGAAGCTGCCAGTTTATCAAATAATTCCTGTTTGTTTAATGACATTTACTAATCTCCTCCCTGTTAACATATATCTCCTATATGTTTGGTAGGATTATTATATGTGATGCTTTTGTATTTGTCAATACGTTTTTGTACTATTCTGATATGAGTTTATGTATTAAAAAAAGACAGGATTGAAAGCGTGCTATGCTTCAAATCCTGCCATTTTTAATTCATCGGTAAATCGCTTGAAACCGACTGATCTCTTCGATTTTTCTTTTTTTAAACTTAACTATAGTCGACTAAATCAGATAAAATATTCACAATTACCTTTTTCATGGTAACGTCTGACCAGTTCTGCCAGGGTAATATTATCGACTACCTGATCAATGGCATCTTTAATTTCCTGCCAGACATCAGCGGTGACGTGACGATCTGCTTCCTCATAATTCCCTGCCTCGTCGCTCAGAATAACTGGGGATAATTCACCTTCCAAAAGTCTGACAATCATGCCAACAGTATAATCTTCCGGGGGGTTGGCCAGTTGATACCCCCCCTGAGATCCCCGGACACTACGAACAAAGCCAGCTCGTGATATCTGGGTAATAATCTGTTCCAAATATTTTTCTGAAATCTCCTGGCGTTCAGCAATCCGCTTAATGGGAATGTATTCCCCGGTGTTGTTAATCGCCAGGTCCAGCATTAAACGCAAGGCATACCTGCCCTTAGTGGAAATTTTCATTACTGAAACAAGCCTGTTGATAAATAACGTTCGCCGGTGTCCGGCAATAAAACCACAATGGTCTTGCCTTTATTTTCGGGTCGTTTTGCCAATTCGGTGGCTGCGTAGATAGCAGCTCCTGAAGAAATACCTACCAGCAGTCCTTCCCGCCGACCAATTTCTTTGGAGGTCTGGAAAGCATTTTCATTACTGACCTTAATGACTTCATCATATACCGCGGTATTGAGTACCCCTGGAACAAACCCGGCACCAATTCCCTGAATTTTATGTGGACCAGGATTTCCACCTGATAAAACGGGAGAAGCTTCCGGCTCAACGGCAACGATTTTTACCCCCGGTTTCTTTTCTTTTAAAACTTCACCAACCCCGGTAATGGTTCCACCGGTTCCAATTCCGGCAACAAAAATATCGACTTCCCCATCGGTGTCATCCCAAATCTCAACCGCCGTCGTTTTTCGATGAATCTCAGGATTGGCTGGATTCTCGAATTGCTGTGGCACGAAGGCATTGGGGGTGCTTTGCGCCAGTTCCTGAGCCTTGGCAATAGCACCCTTCATTCCCAGTGAACCAGGGGTCAAAACCAGTTCAGCGCCGAGCGCAGAAACCAGATTTCGTCGTTCAATACTCATTGTTTCAGGCATGGTTAAAATTAAACGATAGCCTTTAGCTGCAGCAACAAAAGCCAGACCAACACCGGTATTGCCACTGGTCGGCTCAATAATGACTGAATCCTTGTTGAGCAAACCTGCTTTTTCAGCTGCATCAATCATCGCAAAGCCAATTCGGTCTTTAACCGAAGAAAGGGGATTAAAGTATTCCAGTTTGGCTACGATTTTTGCCTCTAAGTCCAAATTCTTTTCATAATTTGATAGTTCAAGCAGCGGTGTATTTCCAATCAGGTCGGTCAGATTTTTTGCAATTTTTGACATCGTGATACCTCTTTTCATTATTTATATCATATTATTTCTATATGATTTTATTATATTTCCCTTTTATTTTCTTGTCAATACTTTTTTTTCAGAGCCAGTATTTTGTTTTATGATACCCAGATAAATCTTAAAACAAAAATATTCAATTGTTAATGTACGTCTCTTGTAGTATAATTGGATAATTCCCTGGTGATTTCATACTAATCATCTGGGTATTTTTTTGAGTCATTTTAGAAGTTATTAACCGTTTTGGTTTTTTAGAAGGGAGTTACGACTTGATATATTTAGATTACGCTGCCGACACCCCAGTTGATGTCCAAGTGCTTGATTTATTTTGCCAAATCAATCAAGTTGCTTTTGGTAATGCAAACGGCACCCATCTGTCCGGGAAAAATGCTAAGCAATTGATTAAACAAGCAACTATCAAAATAAAAAATCTGCTGAATTGTTCAACTTCGGAGGTTATCTACACCTCTGGAGCCACTGAAGCCAATAACCTGGCCATTAAGGGTGTTGCCAGAAATTATCGTGAAGTAGGCCGCCATATCATTTCTACCTGTCTGGAACATGCGTCAGTCAGCGGAAGCCTCAAGCAGCTTCAATCGATTGGTTATGAAATTGATCTGGTGTCGATCAGAAAAGATGGCACTGTTGACCTGGATCATTTAAATGAATTAATTCGAGAAGATACAATCCTGGTCTCTATCAATTATGTTGATAGCGAGTTGGGAATCTGTCAACCGATCCCATCAATTGCAACGATTGTTGCCGCTTATCCCAATTGTTTTTTTCATGTGGATGCCACTCAGGCTGTCGGGAAAATACCCGTTCATTTAGACCAGATCGATCTGGTTACCTTTTCACCCCACAAATTTTTCGGCCTGAATGGCATGGGCATACTCCTAAAAAGCGACAGCCTGATCCTTGAACCACAGATCCATGGCGGCACCAGCACCAGTTATTATCGCAGCGGCACGCCTTTTACGGCAGGGGCCGGGGCAACAGCGCTGGCCCTTGAACTGTGCCTGGCTGAACTGGAAGAACGGCTAGCCCAAGTTGCCTTAAAAAACGCCTGGTTAAAAAAGCAGTTATCTGCTTACCCGCTGGTAACTTTGAACAGTACTGAGCATTCGATTCCCCACATTCTTAATCTCAGTGTCAAAGGCGTCAAGGCGCAAGCCTTTCAGGCTGCACTGAGTGATCAGGAAGTCTGCGTATCGACCAAATCAGCCTGTTGTACCGATAACACCCCCTCCCGCTCAGTTCTCGCGGTCACCGGAAGCCGGGATCTGGCCAGAACTTCCTGGCGGATCAGCCTCTGTCATTTAACCACTGACAGCGAATTGCAGGAGTTTATGGAAATATTTGATTGTTGTTATAAAAGTTTAACTAAAAAGTAGGAGTTATCATGGAACGTTATCAAGAAATAGAAAAAAGTTTAAAAAAGAAGTATCGCAGCAGTATCTGGTGCCGATTTACCAGTGGCATCAATGAATATGAGCTGGTCAAGGAAGGGGATAAAATTGCGGTGTGCATCTCTGGAGGAAAAGACTCCATGCTGATGGCAAAGCTATTCCAGGAACTGAAGAAACATAATAAATTCGAATTTGAATTGATTTTTCTGGTAATGGATCCGGGCTATAACCCGATTAACCGGGAAATGATCAAAAAAAACCTGAAGCTGTTGAATATTGAAGCCACTATTTTCGAGTCTCGGATTTTTGATTCAGTGGCCGATATTGAAAAATCTCCCTGCTATCTCTGTGCCCGGATGCGTCGGGGCCATCTGTATCATCACGCCAAAGAATTGGGATGCAATAAAATCGCCCTGGGGCATCATTATGACGATGTCATCGAAACCATCCTAATGGGGATGCTTTACGGCGGTCAGATACAGACCATGATGCCCAAACTAAAAAGCAGCAATTTTGAGAATATGGAGTTAATCCGACCGATGTATCTGATTCGGGAAGAGGCCATCATCAGCTGGAAATTACATAACGACCTGCAATTTATTCAATGTGCCTGCCGATTTACCGAAAATTGTATGATTTCAGACAACGAAGGCGGAGCCTCAAAGCGTCAGGAAATGAAAACGCTACTGAAAAAATTCCGCCAAACCAGCCCATATATCGAAAGCAATATTTTCAAAAGCGTCGAGAACGTCAATCTCAA
>JABNAD010000818.1_pt2 | contig 11358 bp, 13 predicted proteins | sample 7240381 | NCBI WGS metagenome assembly JABNAD01 (sample SAMN11332834, study PRJNA596920) | anaerobic digester metagenome | biome: digested sludge; isolation source: digested sewage sludge-derived enrichment culture grown on H2/CO2 | place: Germany: Goettingen | reverse complement strand
TTCCCGCGCTGCTGGATGCAGTGGACGAGAAAAAGATTGGCTTCACAATTGGGGAAACATTGAGCTACTTGGAGAGAAAAAATCAGCAGATTGTGGAAAAGTTCTTCATGGGTGAGCAGCGTCTGGGTATTGACCAGCGCACAGCAGATAAATTGCGGGAGCTGGAGAGCGCCGGAGAACTGACAGAAGTCCGGCTGCGGGAGGCTTTTCTTTCCTCTCCCGTAAAACCCTTAAAAAAGGTGAGCGTCAGCATGGCCCCCATACAAAAGTATTTTCCGGAGGGCACTTCGCAGGGGGAAATCGTAAAAACAATCCAGAAAGCCTTGAAACAATATTTCGAGGCATCGGAAGGGAGCGCCAGCTATCATGGATGAAGCAACCATTAAGACTGAGCCACAGATGACAACTGTTTTTATTGATGAGCAGACGCTGACGTCAGAGGAATTGGAGGCGCTGCACGATGGCACCGAAAAACAGAGCTGAATTTCGAGACCAGATCGCAAAGGAGTTTATACAGGTATTAGAGGAAAAGAACCTGGATTGGACGCAGGGCTGGAAATCTGCCAGCATGCAGAACGCTGTGACAAAGCGCTGCTATAACGGGGTCAACAAATTTCACCTTTCTTTGATTTCAATGGCAGCGGGCTATACAGATCCTCGCTGGGCAACCATGGTGCAAATTATGGACAGGCAGCGCATTTATCATCCGAATGAGAAATGGCACCTGCAAGCGGGTTCCACAGCGGTTTATGTAGAATATTGGTATCCGTATGATACGCTTACCCATCGCATGGTTCCGTGGAGCGACTTTAAAAAACTATCTGCGGAGAAACAGCAAGATCCACGCTACACCCTGCGTTCACGTTATACGCCGGTTTTCCATGCCAGTCAGATTGACGGAATAACGCCATGGGAACAGCCGGAAAAGGCGTCAAAGCCGTTGGATCAGCTTGTACAGACGCTCTCCAAAAACATGGGCGTGGAAATGCACCATGATGGAGGGTCACAGGCGTTCTACCGCCTGGCAGATGATACCATTCATCTGCCAAAAGCAACGGCGTTTGAGAGCGAATACGAGTTAAACGCTACGGCGCTACATGAGCTGGCACACGCCACCGGGCATGAAAGCCGTCTGAATCGCCCCAATGGCAGCAAGTTTGGAACACCTGAATATGCATACGAGGAGCTGATTGCGGAGATCAGCTCCTGTTTTATGAGTGCGGAAATCCAGACGCAGCAGTCCTCGCGGCGAATCGAAAACCACAAGGCATATGTGCAGAGCTGGATTCGGGCGATTGCCGAACAACCTGATACACTAATAAGTGCCATTCGTGATGCTCAAAAGGTCGCAATCTATATGGACTTTAAAGCGGAGTTAATCTCTGCGCAAGAGTATGCCGCTGCCAATGGAAACACCATGACCGTGCCGTCAAGACGGATTGTGCAGCAGCCGGAGCAAGACGGTATGCAGACAACTTCGCAGGAGATGAAAGCAAATAGTGATTTTCAAGAGCAGGTGGACGCAGCTATATCCCGTCAAAAAGATTTTTCTGAAAGTCAGATTGTATTGGGCAAGACTCCAGACTTCTTTGCAAAGTATGGTTTTCAGACGGATTTGCCGCTTGTGGTGCGCAGTCGCAAGCTTCGGGAAATGCATCAGCCCCCAAAGGACACCGGTGCGAACCACCATGGTCTAAGCGTGGAAATACTAAAAAAATTGCCGGAAGCAGCAGCTGCTCCGGCAATGGTACTGATTTCCCGAACGCACCCCACTGATAGTATTGTGGTTGTGTCGGATATGGTGGATTCCTCAAATCTCCCGGTTGTTTTAGCAATTCAGGCAAACCGTTGCGCAAATGTGAACCAAATCAACATCGTGGTCAATTCGCTGAATAGCGCTTATGGACGAAGCAATTTCGCATCTTTCCTCCAACGTTCATATGATGAAAATCTTATTCTAAGCGTTGGCAAAAAAAATAGCCACCGCTTACTACAGTCCCCGTGGTTACAATTACCAAGCGGGCTGCAGTCCGGTGACTACATTGCTAATATATCACGCTTTTATGAAGCTGTCAATATGCACAACAACAGACTCGCAACTGTAGCCGAGCAGATGGTTCAGTCAGCCGCCGAGGCTGAGGATGATTTGGAGCTGTAATTTTTCCGTACACGAATTAGTCAAAGGAGATGAAATAAGTGGGAACCCTGAAAATATACCAACTCAAAAGCGGTGATAATAACCGATATAGGCGTTGGATGAATTACGACAGTCTGCGAAAAATGGGAGAAATGCCCCGTATAGAAAACTACGAGCAGGTGTATTTTAAACGGCTATTGGACAACCCGACACCGGAGCAGGTGTACTGGCAGTTTAATCAGACCCGACCGGCCGACTTCATAGGCCATTCGCTCAGTACCAGCGATATCATTGTTTTCCAATCGGAGGTAGAGACAATTGCACTCTATGTGGACAACGTAGGTTATACGCGTTTGCCGGATTTGGAAAAAGAGCTTGCTGCGGCAGAAAAAACACCTCGGATCTGTCTGGAGATTTATCGGGCGCAAAGTGACGTACAAAAGCACGATCAGATCCAGTTGCAGGATTATCAGAAGGTAGAAACTCTTGACCGCTCCGAGCTGCCTGCTGCCGGAATTGCAATGCGTCCCTTTTACACCATCATGCCTTCCGAATTTAAAGATTACCCTCTGTCTGAAGGGGACGCAATTGCCATTCGTGAATGTGATAAGGCTGTGGGTGCATTTCTCGTCAAGGACGGTGCATTTGCTCGGCTGGGCGCGGATTTTGAGAGACAGTTGTGGGAGAAATACGAGAGAGAAAAACATGAAGCCGAAAGGCCGGAGACCGCGCAACTTTCGCCCAATGATTCCAGCCGCAAGGTTGAAGCAACTCTTCCGACTACAAACATTCAGGGTCACAGAAACCCGTTGCACAAAAAAGTCAACGTTGACGACTTGCTCAATCAGGCAATGAAGACCAGCTCCTATTTCTGGGTCAAGAGTGCTGTTGCCGATTTTTCGAAGGATTCAGACGGAAATATGGACAAGATGGAGCTGCTAAAAAGTGTATACGGCACAGATGTCTACGACAGTCTGAGATCAATTCTTGCGCACATGGATGCGGAGCCTGTTGGTTTCCTCCGCTATCTGGATTCCGGAGAGACGGTTGATTACACCGATCCCGACGCCTTCATTGCCGCATACAAAGAAGCCCTTTACGACATGGGGCCGAATGCGGTCAGGGCGATCACATTAACCAAAGATTTGGGTGTCCACTATGAAATTGAAAAGCTGCGGCTGGGGGAGTTTGGTGAGGAAGTGCCGGACAAAGCAACCTGGATTGTCAAACACAGCAATCCTGCGAATAACCTTTGCGCGGAGCAGCCGCATCCGAGACAGGAAAACGAGGAACCGGAATTATAATTGAATTGAAGAAGGGCGACAGCAAAAGCTGCCGCCCTTCTTGTATGTGGAGGTGGTTTGTTTGGAACAAAATCTGCGCCTATTTGTAGACATGGATGGAACCCTCGCAGAGTTTCGGAAGGTATCGGTGCTGGAGGAGCTTTATGAGCGCGGCTATTTTGCGCAGCTACCGCCCCAGCAGAATGTGGTGGATGCTGTTCGGCTTCTGATCGGCACGGCAACGTACATGGAAGTTTTTATCCTCTCTTCTGTTCTATTTGACAGCCACTTTGCTATGGCAGAAAAGAATGTCTGGCTTGACCAGCATCTCCCCGAGCTGGATGAAGGACATCGGATATTCCTCCCTTGCGGAGAAAGCAAAGCAATCTATGTTCCTGAGAGAATAAGAGCAACGGATATGCTCCTCGACGATTACTCGCAGAATCTGCATGATTGGAACCATGCCGACGGGCTGGGCGTGAAGCTGCTCAATGGAATCAACCATACGCATGGTAGCTGGAGTGGAGCGCGAATCGCGTTTGACCGCTCACCGGGGCAGTTGGCAAACGCGCTGCTGGAGATTGCTACCGGCCACTGCATTCAGGATGAACGCCCAGCCGTCACAGTCAATGCTGCAGCAACTTGGGAATTTCACTGTGCAGCGGCAGGTATTCAGTCGCAGTACGGCGAACCGGATTTAGATTTATAAGAGAGAGGAGAAAAACGATGACAGGAAAAGCTGTTCAGAAAGAGCTGAAGCTCCATTACACCCCCGAGCAGGAGCGTTACGCGCGTGAGTGCAGCGCATTGGAATATGCGCAAAGTCGAGGCTATGAGCTGATCCGGAAGGGAAATTACTATCAAATGAAAGAGCATGACAGCATGGTGTTTACCACAGATGGCCGGTGGTTCTGGAATTCTCGCTCTCTTTTTGGTGGCGCAGGTGATTTCATAGTTCACTACGAAGGAAAAACATGGGTGGAAGCCGTGCTGATCCTAAACCATGCCGAGGGGCAAACTTATGCGGATGTGAAAGCGGGGATACATCCCCGCCAAGATGCACCAAAGCCGCCACAAGCCCGCCCCACCCCCGCGCCCGTCGAAAAAGTCCCATTCAAGCTGCCGACGCAATCGCTGGATTTTCGCCGGATGTTTGGCTACCTCTGCGGCACTCGGAAACTGGATCAGAAAATCCTGCAGGACTTGATTGGTCAGAGCAGACTGTACGAATCTGTCTACCGCTATACTGATAACACCGGCAAGCAAAAGGAGATCCACAACGCCGTCTTTGTGGGCATGGATGCCCACGGTGAGCCCAAGAGCGCATTCCAGCGAGGACTATCCTCCTTGGGAAGCAATACAACATATAAGCGGGACGTACCCGGCTCCGACGCATCTGCCGCTTTCTGCATCCCCGGCAATCAGGACGTAGATACTGTGCTGGTTTTTGAAGCGTCCATTGATGCCATTTCTCACGCCAGCATCTATAAGGATGCGGGGCTTGATTATAAAATGTATGACCGGATCGCTCTTGGCGGCACAGAAAAAACCGTGGGGCTGACAACCTATTTGCAGTCACATCCCAATATATCCCGCGTGGTAATTGCTATGGATGAAGACGCAGCCGGCCGGGCAGCCGACCAGAAGATTCGGGAGTTGCTGGGCGAGGGGCAGTACAATCTTGTCAGCCTGCGGCAGAGTGTGGGAAAGGACTGGAACGATTATTTGGTTAAGTGGCGTCAGGTCGCAGAGGATGCTGGGCAGCTGCCCACTACCAGCAACTACTCTATGGATCCGGGAAAAATTGTTGGCCGCATACATTACCTCGATGACCGAGGAACGGTGACGGCCACCGTGGCCTACGATAATCTGGCAGCATTACAGCGTAAGGTGCGGTTCTCTCTGAACAGCGGAGAGCGAATTGTAGCGGAGACGCCGGAGCAGCAAGCCCGCATTCACCGCGATAGAGAGCCAAGCACCCCAACGCAACCTCTCCCAGAACCAGAGCCGGATTACGAAATGGAACTGTGATACGGGCAGAATCAATTAACAAAGTAATCAGGTACCCTTCACCCCCCCTTTAAATTGTCTGTAAATTTTATGTGATTATGTGATACGGAGTAAAATCATGAACGATATTCAAATTCAGAAAAGCGGAAGTCCCTACAGAGAAGCAGATTTAAAATGTGGTCAGCGCTTTTTCGATAAATCTCTCGCTGATTCTTATGACTACGTAGAGCACGATGAAGATGGATATATCTTTCCTCCGGCGGAGCAAGAATGGCGTAGAGGATTTATCACCATTGAAAATATCCGAAAAGACCCATCGACAGGTGAAACCTCTCTGTGCTTTGCCGGAGGAGATCGGGAAATCTCCGAATTCTTGAAAGACTTGAATAGCGGTAAAGTTGTACCGGCTCCCAGATTGGAGCTGGAGCAATACAATATTGGTTCTATGGAGCATGGGCCGGACTGCGAAATGGATCTGTGATAATAAAAACGTATATTGCCGTTGCGGGACAGGTGCGATATGATGAAAGGAAAGAAACTTATGGAAAAGTCTTCGGACGAAATTTATTTTAATAGGGCACTGCCTGACGGCGGCAAGTTTCAGGATGTCTCTGACTGTGAGGACTGTCTGGAGGAGTTGGTGTTTGCCATGAAGGACAAGCAGCATGAATTTTCAATCGGTTTGCGCACGATTCTGTACTGCCTGACCATTGCCGAAAAGGAGGGCTATGTGCCAAAGCTACCGGCGGATTGGTGGGAACTGGTTCGACACTACTATCCTTGAGCTTTTGCGGGGAGTGATTGTGTGGATGTTTTTAAGGTGAAGCCCGGAATGTCCCATATTTACCCGGTTAGCCGGGAGAATTATGAGGCAGCGACGGGGCAAGGCGAGAAATATCGCAAAGAAGGCAGGGGCGGCGAATCTTATTTTGCCGTCTGTCCCGCCTGCGATAATCCAATTCAGATGATCGGGCTTTACAGGAATACTGCGGAGAGCGGGAGGAAACCATATGGCAAGCATACGCGCCAGACAATCCCTAATCTGGCGGAATATGACGAGGAAGCATATCTGGATTGCCCTTATTCTAACCCAACCCAGACGCCGTCGACCGGGCGCCGCAGGGCAAAAAGCCGACTTTCCAGACAAATTATCCGGCTGCTCCATGATCAATTTGACCGCGTCATTCATATTCTCTCCAGAGAGACGGGCATTTGCTTCTCCACCGCCCTATCAAAAAAGATGCTGGAGGGCTATATTGTAAGGGAGGGCTGGTCGTTCCGCGATGCAGCGCCCTATAATTTGCCATGGGCATTTGTGGAGGGGCAGGTAGCGTTGCCGCTGTTCGGGCAACAAATCCGAACAGACTGCGCTCTGTATGATGCCATCGCAGCCAATTGCCCCGCCGTCCGCTTCGAGGTGACAACTGCCCGCGATTCCGCGCGGATCATGCAGAATGGAGGGCAATATGTTGACCTGCGCTTCACGTTTGTTTCTCACCAACGCGTAGTTCGTGACGAACATCTATTTGAAACCATTGATTTTTGGGTTTACCGGGGAGTAGCTCCCAATCTGGAAACCGTGTATCGGAATACCTTGGATATTCAGACGGACTATTTCCTCAATCTGATCAACCTGCCAGACGAGCGAAGTCACCGCAACCAAAAACTGCTGGACATTGCCCATGAACTGCTAGCCAATAGACTGTAAACGTGCAAATGAATTTATTATGCCACTGGCCGGAAAATACCCTCGCGCTCCGGTCGGTGGCTTTTTTGCGTCTACGAGCAAATTTCCGCAAGAAGAGACCGTGTCATATTATTTCTCTCTTGTAAGCTCCACGGCGAGCGTGCCGTTTCCGCCCCGCAGGAGGCGGAAACCAATCCAAAAACGCGAATGCGTTTTGGAATGGCAGGATAAGGCGTGTTCCACACGCCGTTTAACAGCTTGAGGGCAAAGCCCTCAACAGATGTTCCACACCTTGAATTGTGTTCCACATTGAACACAATTCGATTGACAAGCGGCAGAAAGTGCTGCAAAATAAAAAGGAAAGCAGGGGTCAACATGAAAATACTTGTGAACAGAATACGGTGCAGATTTTGCGGTGATATCATAGAGTCCAAGAATGTCCATGACTATAAGAAATGTAAATGTGGAAAAGTTTCAGTCGATGGAGGGACAAGCTATCTTAGACGTTGCTTCACGGATAGTACCGAGGATTTTGAAGATTTGTCTGTGACAGATGAGGATTGACGGAATGCAATAACTTAAGGAGGCGTGAACATGCCGTATGAAATTTTATCTGGGGATATCGTTGTGGCCGAAACAGGCGCGTTTGATCGAATTACGGTGATCGACTCCGCTCGCTGCCCACTCTATTTGAAGCGTAACGATGATTTTTTCGGATGGCTTGAAAATCGAGCTATAGACCGCCACCGCACAAATTCCAGAATCCTCAAGCGTGTTTTGAGACTGTCGGAAAAGAACGATCAGGCTACCGCGCTTCACTTTAATGCCGCAACAATCACCGATAACTTCTGGGTTCGGGAAAAGGGCAGCACATTGCGGTATTTTGACGTCCGATTTCAGAACAATCTCTTTGATAATGTCGCGCTAAACGGTTCTACATCGGGCTTCTTGCTGAATCCATCCAGAACACCGGAGTTGACCAACACAGGTAGCTATGAAAAATGCTGGAAGCGCATCGATGGACATTGGAAGATGATCAAGAGGGAAAGCCTTGCTGCTATCTTCTCCGAAGTGTTCATCTATCATTTGGGGGTGGAGCTGGGATTCCCCATGGCAACCTATCGGCGTTATGATCGTGACACTGTTCAATCAGAAGACTTTACTGGAGATGGCAAATACAATTTGCAGACAGCAAGGGCGCTAATTAGCGAGGACTATGAAAGTGATTTCCCTTATAACTGTGAGGTGTTTAAGCGGCTGTCCCCAGAAATTCTAAAGCAATACCTTGCAATTTTGTTTATGGATGCGCTATGCATGAACTATGACCGGCACATCGACAATTACGGGATTTTAACCGATCCGAAAAGCGGCGCGGTTGTGTCGATGGCTCCCAACTTCGACAACAATCTGGCGCTTCTGACCAATGATCTCACCAAATGGGAGCCAGTCATGGGATTCCTGAGAGATTATCAGGACTTGTTTTCAGAGTACCCTGCGCCGGCAATCTCTATGGAGCAGTTGAGCGCCGCCGTTGGATCTGCATATTCCGTTGCGGCGGCCGAATTTACGGCGGATGAATTGCGTTCGCTGCACTCTAAGGCGGAGATTGAACAATTCATTCTCCAAAGCTATTGCATGGTATGTGATTGCGCGCCAACGCAGTTCCAGAGTCTGGATGTTGAAAACGAAATAGAACCTTGAGGTAGGTGATATGCTATGATCTATACTTGTAAGGACAGATTTCATCTGACATTGGAAGAAAACCTCTTCCTCGCTAGAAAGCTCTGGGATGCCAGTGTTTTTTGCGGAATGAAAATGGAAAACAGGAACATTACGTTTCCGGAGACAAAGGCCATCCTGAATGGGATCAATGTTCCCCGCGTGAGCATTGACGATGCCTATGCGGTCTGCCGTTACAGGGATGCGTGGAAGTTTGTTATGGAGACGCTAAGTGAGCCTATGACTTTGGATTATATGATTCATGTGAATGAGATCGTTGCACGAGGCGAGGCACTGCAGGTTGGCGCTTTGAGAAATGGCTCCGTTACCATTGGGGATCTGACACCAGAAGTACCGACAACAGCTGAGGTTCAGAAGGCGATTGATAATTTACAAAATGGAGGGAGTTCCGATACTCAGCGCGCGCTGGATACATTTGCGGTACTTGTACGGATGCAGCCGTTTTGGGACGGCAATAAGCGGACAGCGATGCTGCTGGCCAATAAAGACCTGATTACGCACGGGCGCGGACTGTTTGTGGTAACAGATCAGAATGGGCTGGCTTTTAATGACACACTGTCCCAATTTATTAACGATGGCAATCCGCTTCCACTTCAAAAGCAATTGTATGAACAGTGTTTGGGTGGCCTGAACGAACCAATCAATCGAGAGTACATTCCTATTCCGTTGACAGCTGATGTCATGAATCAGCTAGAGCCGGAAGACGAGCTGGAACTATCATAGAATTGTATTAAAAGCATCTCTACGCAATGGCTTTTGCGTAGAGATGCTTTTCTCAACAATGGAGGTGAATGAATATGTCAGATCGTCATCAAGCACCCTATATACCATTCCGTTGCTCTCAGCAGATGAGTGCAGCAATTTCGGATATTGCGCGTGAGCAGCATATCACCAAAAGTGAAGTCCTGCGGAATCTTGTTGATAAGGGCCTGACCGCCACCGGCGCGAAGGTCGAGGACGGTGAGTTTTACCAGCTCATCCAGCAGGCGGTTAAAGAAGCTGTTCAGCCGCAGATCGAGCGGCTAGCGGCAATCTCAGCGAAAGCGACCCACATTTCCGGGGCCGCTTTTTTTATGAGCATTTTCGCTGCGACGCGGGACGCCACCCCGGCAGAGCAACGTGAAATAGAAGAGGCCGCCGGCGCGGCGCGGGATTTGGGCATTCAATATCTGAAGATGAAGGATCAGGATATCGACGCCTTCCTGAAAGCCGGCGCAAAACGGATGGTCGAAGAAACGGAGGAATAATTATTATGGTTATGCGAAGAAAAATCGCGCCACCCGGACGTGTGAATATCGGCAATGAAGTGCGCGATCCCGCGCTTTTCGGAAAAGTCACACTTTACGGTTCCCAGAAAGGCATTTTGATTACGCCCTATGTTCTGGGCGACGAAACACGCCCTGAGTGCAGTGTGACGGTGTGGGGAAAGAGTCAGCGTCTCTTCCTCCCGTCCCAAATGCGCCAAAAAGCAGATCTGACCAACAGCGATACGGTAGACGTTTTGTTCCGCGATGAGGACCATAGTATTATGCTTGTCAAGTCAAACAACACCTGCGTCTTTTGTGGTGAACAATCTGACGATATGATTGAGATGCCAAATGGAAGGCTGGTTTGCCCACGCTGCCGGCGAATCCTATGTAGCAATGATGACTGATGGCCGAGGAAGCAAAAAAAGAGCTGATTGTCTTCACACAGTCGTATAAATCCAAAAATCTCCCCTCCACCCGCGTCCTCAACCAAAAGCACTTGGTCTATATCGCCACACGCCCCGGCGTTATGCGCAATCCCGACTGCGGCTTCGGCCTGTGGGGAAAGCTGCCGGGTATGACGGCCAGCAAAAACATCAACGACCTGCGCACAGCCTATCAGGCTGTGGGAAAGGCATCGGAAAATCACACCCTCTATCGTTCCATTATTTCCGTGAACAAGAATACTGCTACGGAGTACGGCTTGTATGACCGGGAGACATGGCAGAAGCTAATTAATTCCAAAATCTCTGTCATTCAGCGCGAGATGGGCGTCAAGCCTGAGAATTTCCGATATGTGGCTTCCATGCACTACAAAAAGCGTCATCCGCATGTGCATATCCTCTGGTGGGACAATGGGCCGGAGCCTCGGCAGGAATTTATGGGCGATGAACGCTTTAAGCTGGCAGCAGAACGCATCCGCCATACGTTTGCGAATACGCTTATATTTGAAAAGAAGCTGGAAACGGCACAGGCTGGACGGTCAGAAGCAGGCAAAGCCGCTCGCCTTCAGCTTGCCGCTGTGCTGAAAGAGATGAACATAGCCGAAGCCCTCAATCTGGATCGCATCCACACAAAGGAACTGAACACGCTTGGCAAAGGACTCGCGGAGCTGGCGCGCACATTACCGGCAACCGGCAGGCTGAAATATAAGTTTCTCAAACCAGAGTACAAGGATCAGCTGGACGCATGGTTAAAGAATGTTCTGGAAATTCCGGAATTTGCAAGGCTGGAAAAGACCTATATGTCGCTGAG